>JAEEGG010008189.1_pt1 | contig 23798 bp, 17 predicted proteins | sample 9134161 | NCBI WGS metagenome assembly JAEEGG01 (sample SAMN16246543, study PRJNA631951) | gut metagenome | biome: gut microbiome; feature: rumen; material: CR-attached | host: Bos | place: Iran: Karaj | collected 2018-10
GGAAAGTACCCGAAAGCGAGTTTGCATCCGCTAGTTACGGACTTTGCAGTCGTTAGTATGGCACTTTGCGGTTGCTAGTATGGCACTTCGTGGTCGCTAGTATGGCACTTTGCATACGTTCCCACGGTGGGAATAATACGTTCCCAGCGTGGGAACGATAGCAAGCTCCGCAACTAGCGTGACCAAACTCGCCTACTTTCGACCCCATTTTCGCGTCTGGCTGTCATTTTTCTCGCCAAAAACGCTCTCCAGAATGGCCATTTCAGCCCCTCAAAATGCCCATTTTCAGCCATTTTCGAGGGTACTCAAGCCCACTGAAATACACAACGCATTCATTCTTAGCTACTTATAAACCCGCCAAAACTCGCTCATTTACGACCAATTGGCCACAAAATTGCAAGAGGCCCCTTCTCGCGAGGGCATTTGTAAAGACAATTCTGAATTGCTTGTTGAATAAAGAGCATAGCGGGCATCCCCGGATCTTGGAAAAGCCAAGCCAACAAGTTCGAAAGATTTTTCTTCAATTGGAAAGTTTTTCGTATCTTTGCACGCAGAATTAGGCTGTATTTAGATTTATAACAATAGTTAGTAGTGAGTTTGTATCATAAAGTATGAAGATGAAAAAGTCAACAATCCTCTTAACCGCGATGCTTTTGGGCTCAATGGCAGCCGAAGCACAGACGCCCGAGATGTTTCAGCCCTACCAGACAACCGATTTGCGCGTGCCTTCAGTGCCGCTGGTGGTCAACGACCCCTATTTCTCCATCTGGTCGCCGTATGACAAGCTGAACGAAGGTCCCACCCGCCACTGGACCAACGACGAGAAGCCTCTGCAGGGATGGCTGCGCGTAGATGGCACGACCTACTGCTTTATGGGCACCGACAGCGATGTCCTGGAAGCCATTGCGCCGATGGCCGACGAGGGAGGATGGAAGGCCCGCTATACGCGTCAGGTGCAGCAGGACGGATGGCAGCAGTCCACATTCAACGATACCTCTTGGCGTGAAGGTACGGCAGCTTTCGGTTCGCCCGACCTTAGCTATGTACGTACGGAGTGGCGCGAGGAGAGCAGCGACCTCTACGTGCGCCGCACCATCAACATCACGGCAGCCGACCTGCAGGAGGACCTGCTGATGGTCTACTCGCACGACGATGTCTTCGAACTGTATATCAATGGTACAAAGGTGGCCGACACGGGTGAGACCTGGCGCGAGGGCATCAAGCTGCCACTCGATGAAAAGCTTAGGAAACTACTGAAGCCAGGCAGGAACCTCATCGCTGCCCACTGCCATAACACCACGGGCGGCGCCTACACCGACTTCGGCCTCTACAAGAATATAAAGCCCAAGACAGGCAACGTGCTGCAGGCTGTGCAGAAGTCTGTTTCGGTACTGCCCACCAATACCTACTTTACCTTCACCTGCGGCCCCGTGGAACTCGATGTGGTGTTCACCGCACCGATGCTGATGGACGACTACGACCTGCTGTCGGCTCCCGTCAACTACATTTCCTATCAGGTACGTTCCACCGACGGTGCCAACCACGATGTCCAGCTACTCATCACAGCATCGCCCCTGCTAGCAGTGAACAAAGCCGCTCAGCCCACCGTCAGCAGCATCGTGCAACACAAGGGCATTACATACCTGAAGACCGGCACCGTGGAGCAGCCCATCCTGGCTAAGACTGGCGACGGCATCTGTATCGACTGGGGCTATTTCTATCTGCCCGCCATCAATGGCGAAGTGTCGCTTACCAACTATAACCAACTGATGAGCACTTTCACGGCTGCAGGCCGCCTGCCCGAGAGCAAGCAACGCGTGGTGGCACAGAAAGCCAACGAAGCTCCTGTGCTGGCATACAGCCATAACTTTGGCAACGTCCATCAGGCCGCTTCCTACGCCCTCGTTGCCTACGACGAGATAGAGGATATTGAGTATTTCTACCAGCGCTATAAAGGCTACTGGGCTCATGAGGGCAGCGTCAGCATCTTCGACATAATCAACCGCCTCAACCTTGAGTACAGCAGCATCATGAAACGCTGCCGTGCACTCGACAAGCTAATCTATGACGACGCTATGGCAGCCGGCGACAGGAAATATGCCGAAATACTCTCGGCCAGCTATCGCCACGTCATTGCTGCCCACAAGCTGTTCCGCGATGATGAGGGCAACCTGCTCTTCTTCTCGAAGGAGAACAACAGTAACGGCTGTGTGAACACCGTCGACCTGACTTATCCCGAGGCACCGCTCTTCCTCATCTATAATCCCGAACTGCAGAAGGCCATGATGACCTCTATCTTCGAGTATAGCTATTCGGGACGCTGGACCAAACCCTTCGCCGCCCACGACCTGGGTCAGTATCCCAAGGCCAACCATCAGGTGTACGGCGGCGACATGCCCCTGGAGGAGGCCGGCAACATGATCACCCTGGCGGCTATGTTGTGCCGTCTGGACGGCAACACGAACTATGTCGACAAGTATTGGGATATCATCACTACCTGGGCAGACTACCTGTCGGAGAACGGACAGGATCCCTCCAACCAGCTCTGCACCGACGACTTTGCAGGACACTGGGCCCACAATGCCAACCTCAGCATCAAGGCCATCATGGGTGTTGCCGGCTACGCGCTGATGGCCCGGCAGAAGGGTCTGGACAGCGTATACGACAAATATATGACTCGCGCCCGCGAAATGGCATTGAAATGGGAGCAGGATGCCCGCGAAGGCGATCACTACCGTCTGGCCTTCGACCGCAAGGACACGTGGAGTCAGAAATACAACATGATATGGGACAAACTGTGGCAGCTGAACCTCTTCCCCAATGGAGCCATGGACCGCGAAGTCAAATACTATCTGAACAAACAGAACAAATACGGTCTGCCCCTTGACATCCGCCGCGACTATACGAAGAGCGACTGGATCATGTGGACGGCCGCCATGAGCAGCGACAAGCAGACATTCATGAAGTTCGTGGCACCGCTTTACGACTACATGAACGAGACTGAGAGCCGCGTGCCCACCAGCGACTGGTACGACACCAAGACTGGCCTCATGGTCGGCTTCAAGGCCCGCAGCGTCATTGGCGGTCACTGGATGCGTGTGCTTGCCGATAAACTGGCTCCTGTTCAGGAAGTAAGCACCAAGACGAAGGCAAAAGTCAGGCGATAATTGGGAAAAAGAAAGAAAAACAAGTTTTTTCTTTGCTTTTTGCCCGCTTATTCGTAACTTTGCACCCTGAAACAAATTGTAAACGAAACATGGCATTGAAATGTGGTATCGTGGGACTGCCCAACGTAGGCAAGAGCACGCTGTTCAACTGTCTGTCGAGCGCCAAGGCGCAGGCAGCCAACTTTCCTTTCTGTACAATAGAGCCCAACGTGGGCGTAATCACTGTTCCTGACGAGCGACTGACGAAGCTGGCCGAACTGGTGCATCCAGGACGCATCGTTCCTGCCACCTGCGAGATTGTCGACATCGCTGGTCTGGTGAAGGGAGCATCAAAGGGCGAAGGTCTGGGGAATAAGTTCCTGGGCAACATCCGCGAAACGGATGCCATCATCCACGTGCTGCGCTGCTTCGAGGATGATAACATCACGCACGTCGACGGCACCATCGACCCCATCCGCGACAAGGAGATCATCGATACTGAACTGCAACTGAAAGATCTGGAGACCATCGAAAGCCGACTGGCCAAGACGGAGAAGGCTGCTGCCGCCGGCAACAAGGATGCTAAGGTGGAACTCGCTGTGCTGAAGGCATACAAGGAGGTGCTTGACCAAGGGAAGAACGCCCGCGTGGTGGAGTTTGACACGAAGGACGAGCAGGACTGCGCACGCAACCTCTTCCTGCTCACCTCAAAGCCCGTGCTCTACGTCTGCAACGTCGCTGAGCAGGATGCCAAGGACGGCAATGAATGGACCAGCAAGGTAGGGGAGCTAGCAAAGGAAGAGGGAGCCGAGATGATGGTCATCGCAGCAAAGACGGAAGAGGACATCGCCGAACTGGAGTCGTACGACGACAAGCAGCTCTTCCTCGAGGAGCTCGGCTTGGAGGAGAGCGGTGTCAACCGTCTCATCAAGAAAGCCTACTCGCTGCTCAACCTCGAGACCTTCATCACCGCCGGCCCCATGGAGGTGAAAGCCTGGACCTACAAGCGCGGCTGGAAGGCTCCTCAGTGTGCCGGCGTCATCCACACCGATTTTGAGAAGGGCTTCATCCGCGCCGAGGTCATCAAGTACGACGACTACATCCATTATGGCTCGGAGGCCGCCGTGCGCGAAGCCGGCAAGATGGGCGTAGAGGGCAAGGACTACGTGGTCCAGGATGGCGACATCATGCACTTCCGCTTTAATGTATAGTACCCCCCATCCCTCAAACTACGACTGAGAAACTATGATCAATCATCTTTTAGGCTTCATCACCTGGGATCCGGGCCTCGATGCCTTTCACCTGGGGCCGCTCTCCTTCCGCTGGTACTCACTCTGCTGGCTCATCGGACTGGCAATAGCTTATATCGTGGTCAGAAAACTGTTCAAGGACCAAAAGATCCCTGACGAGAAGTTCGACCCGCTGTTCATCTACTGCTTCCTGGGCATCCTCATCGGAGCACGTCTGGGACATTGCATCTTCTATGAGCCCGGACAGTATCTCACCAGCGTGAAGGGCTTCATCGAGATGCTGCTGCCCATACGCTTCATCTCGCCAGAGACGTGGGAATGGAAGATGACTGGCTATGAAGGCCTGGCCTCTCACGGCGGCACACTGGGACTTATCATCGCCCTCTGGCTCTATGTGCGACACACGAAGGTGCCTATCTGGCAGGTCCTCGACAACATCGCCATCGCTACTGGCATCACCGCCTGCTTCATCCGCCTGGGCAACCTCATGAACTCTGAAATCATCGGCAACGTCACCAACGTGCCTTGGGCCTTTGAGTTCGTACAGCGCGACGGACTCCCCCGTCATCCTGCCCAGCTCTATGAGGCCATCGCCTACCTGCTGCTGTTTATCCTCATGCTCTGGCTCTATAAAAAGGACAAAGCCACAACCACCCCCCCTCAGCGCGGTAGCAAACTCTCCACTCTAAACTCTAAACTCTCCACTAAAGTTGGCACCGGCTGGTACTTCGGACTCTGCCTTACCTGGATCTTCACCTTCCGTTTCTTCATCGAGTTCCTCAAGAAGGAGCAGGTGGCCTTCGAGCAAGGCATGCCTCTCGACATGGGACAGCTGCTCAGCATCCCCTTCGTTATCGTCGGCATCTACTGTATGATTCGTGCACAAAAGAAGCATCGATGAACATTGCCTTGTCAAAGCTCCGAGAAGCCATTGAGGCTAAGATTGGCAAGAAGCCGGAAACCAATAAGGACTTCGAATTCTTGTCAAACTGCATCAATGACGAGCTGCACTACAGGGTCAGCACTACTACCTTGAAACGCATCTGGGGCTACCTCTCTGAAGAGGTCGTCCCACGCCAGTACACCCTCAACCAGCTGGCCCGCTTCGTAGGATATACGGACTGGCAGGCCTTTTGTACTTCGCACGGAGGTAGTGAAATCATAAAGCACCCCGCATCCCCCGAAACAACTGTAACCCCAGAATCCACGAACAGCAAGAGTCGTCTTAGCAGCAAGGGCCTGCTTATACTGGCAGCCCTCGTCGCTGTTGCTGCTGTCGCCCTGTTGCTCCTACTGCCGCATTCTTCGACCAGCACCAACCTTGAAGACGACCCTCGTATCTTAAATAAAGGCCAGGTCTTCGCCACTTATGACGACTTCTTGCCTCTCTTTGGCATCACGGCCACAGAGAGCCGCCACTATCAGTTCGTGCCTGGTCAAGAGGACATCGTCGTCTGGTCGCCGCAATACCACAACCCCATTTACCATAACGACGGCAATCCCGACAGCCTCATGCCCACCATCACCGAATACTGGACACCAGTGGCTGAGGATGGTGAAGATACAGAAGAACTGAAAGAGATGATCCGTCAACGACAAAGAGAAGCCTACTATAACTTCATTGCCAAGAACCAGGTGCGCATCGTCTTTATGAAAGACCTCATCGACACCACTTTTGTCTTCCTTGGAGTCTATCGCACCGACCTTCTTTTGTCTGATACTACCAAGATTGTGTGGGTTCGCGCAGCCGACCAATGCGACCTCGACAACATTCCTTTCGTTAAAAACTACGGCAATTACTGAAAGGCATGAAAAAAAACATGAAAAAACGAGATTCAAAAATCGCCCATTCCATCGATGTTTTTCATTGTCCACGCAAAATGGACAAAATGGACAAGCAAATGGACAAAATGGACAAGCGCACTTTCAAACTATTTTCTTATCTTTGCACCCGAATTATTAAAGAATTGGCAGATTTGGGCAGTGGCTCGTCTGTACAGCGAATACAAATTACTAGTTTTCAGGTTTCGGCTTTGCATCGCAAGCTGACCGAATACCTAAATTAGGAGGGTGTCTGTCGTGATGACGGGTGTCCTCTTTCGTTATCATAGACCGACAATAACAAATATGGAACAAAAGGATATTTTGATATGAAGTACTTCAGTCTAAGACATTACAAGCAGGCTCTTTGCACCACGCTGTTTCTCATGTTGTCGCTCGTAGCTCAGGCTCAGCAGCAGCAGATTTCGTATATTGAAGAGACCAAGAACTGGTACTACGTATATGACGAGCAGGGCAAGAAGATTGGCGGACTGTCACGCAGCAGCGTAGGTGAACTTCAAGGCTGGGGCAGCGATTTCTTTGTGGCGAAGCGTTATTCCTTCTATTATATCTACGATGCCAAGGGTAAGATGCTGAAATCAATGAACGTCTCAGATGTGGGTGAGATCGTTGGCGTCAGCAGCAATACCATCACCAGCCGCAAAGGCAGCTGGATCTTCATCTGGAGCAAGGAAGGCAAGAAGATCAGCGCTAAGAGTACCTCAAGATGATACTTGAGCACTGACCTCATTTCCCTGCCACGATGCGCTTGATGTCGCTAAGCTTATTGAGAGCTTCCAGAGGGGTGAGGTTGTTCACATCGAGACCAAGAATCTCATCACGTACCTGACAGAGTACAGGGTCGTCGAGCTGGAAGAAGGAAAGCTGCATGCCTTCGCGCGTATCGGCAATCTCGCTGATAGGCTTTCCTGCCTTTCCCACTGATGCATTCTCTGCCTCAAGCTGTTTCAGGATGACGTTCGAACGCTTGACAATGCTCCTAGGCATACCTGCTATCTCTGCCACATGGATACCAAACGAGTGCTCTGAGCCACCACGCTCCAACTTGCGGAGGAAGATGACACGCCCGTCGACCTCCTTCACTGAGACATTATAATTCTTGATACGGCTGAAATTCTTCTCCATCTCGTTCAGCTCGTGATAATGGGTGGCGAAGAGTGTACGGGCACGAGCCTTGGGAGTCTCATGCAGATACTCAACGATTGCCCAGGCAATAGAGATGCCGTCGTAGGTAGATGTGCCTCGTCCCAGCTCATCGAAGAGCACGAGCGAGTGTGGCGTCACATTATTTAATATATTAGAGGCTTCAGTCATCTCCACCATGAACGTCGACTCGCCCAGTGAGATATTGTCGCTGGCTCCCACACGAGTGAAGATCTTATCCACCAATCCGATGCGTGCAGCCTCAGCAGGTACGAAGCATCCTATTTGAGACATCAGCACAATGAGAGCCGTCTGTCGCAGCAGGGCCGACTTACCCGCCATGTTAGGACCAGTGATAATGATAATTTGCTGTCGCTCCTGGTCGAGCATGATGTCGTTGGGTATATACTGCTCGTCGATGGGCAGCTCTGTCTCGATGACAGGATGACGCCCCTGACGGATATCTATCACATCCGACTGATCAATGACTGGCCTGATGTAGCGATGCTCCTCAGCTGTCTTGGCAAACGACAGCAGGCAGTCGATGCGTGCCAGTAGAGCAGCGTTGGTCTGAATCTGAGGGATAAACTGCTGGATGGCCTGCACGAGGTCGGTGAAGAGCTGTGCCTCGAGCGACAGGATCTTATCCTCTGCGCCCAGTATCTTCTCCTCATATTCTTTCAGTTCCTGAGTGATGTAGCGTTCAGCCTGAGCCAGTGTCTGCTTGCGCACCCACTCTGCAGGCACCTTGTCCTTATAAGTATTGCGAACCTCAAGGTAATAGCCAAAGACATTGTTATAGCCTATCTTCAGGCTCTGGATGCCCGTAAGCTCAGCCTCGCGGTTTTGTATCTGCAGCAGGTAGTCCTTGCCACTATAGGCTATGCGGCGCAGCTCGTCGAGCTCCTCGTTTACACCATCCTGGATGACGCCACCCTTCTGCACCAGCTGGGGAGGGTCGAGGGTAATCTCACGACTGATCCTGTCACGGATTTCTTCACAGAGTGAGAGACGCTCACCCAGTCCCTTCAGCACCTCGTTGGTTGCCTCCAGACAAGCCGCCTTGATAGGCTGTACTGCCTCCAAGGCATTCTTCAGCTGCAAGACCTCTCGAGGGGATACTCGGCCTACTGCCACTCTTGAGACGATGCGCTCCAAGTCGCCAACACGATGTATCTGCTCATCGACCAGCTGTCGGAAGTCGATATCACGGAAGAAGTATTCCACCACATCCAGCCGCTCGTTGATGGCTTTCTCCTCCTTTAGTGGGAATACCAACCAGCGACGAAGCATACGGCTTCCCATAGGCGACACAGTGCGGTCGATAACATCAAGGAGACTGCGACCATCTTCCTGCATGGGCTGCACCAGCTCCAGAGAGCGGATGGTAAACTTATCGAGTCTGACAAACTTCTCTTCCTCAATACGGCTGATCTGGGTGATATGGCCTATCTGGGTGTGCTGTGTCTGCTCCAGATATTGCAGGATGGCGCCTGAGGCCGTTATGCCGTTCTTCAGATGCTCAACGCCAAATCCCTTCAGCGACTTCACGCCGAAGTGCTTCAGCAGCTTCTGATGAGCCGTCTGCTCAGTATACACCCAGTCATCGAGCTCAAAAGTGAAAAAGCGATTGCCAAAGTAGCGCTCAAAGTCATGACGGCGCCCCCGTTCGAAAAGCACCTCCTTGGGCTGGAAGTTGGCCAGCAGCTTCTCCACATAGTCGTAGGTGCCTTCGCCTGTTAAGAACTCACCAGTAGAGATATCGAGGAAACTCACACCACAGGCCGACTTTCCGAAATGTACAGAGGCCAGGAAGTTGTTCTCCTTGTAGTTCAGCACATTGTCGCTGAGGGCCACGCCTGGAGTCACCAGCTCAGTGATGCCTCGCTTGACCAGTTTCTTCGTCAACTTAGGGTCTTCCAGCTGGTCACAGATGGCTACGCGCTTGCCTGCCCGGATGAGCTTAGGCAGATAGGTGTCGAGGGCATGATGAGGGAAGCCTGCCATCTCGTCGCCCTTGTTGTAGCCGTTGTTGCGCCTGGTCAGGGTGATGCCCAGGATGCTCGAAGCTATCACGGCATCCTCGCAGTAAGTCTCATAGAAGTCACCACATCGAAACAGCAGCACAGCATCGGGATGCTTTGCCTTCAGGTCGAAAAACTGCTTCATCATTGGGGTCATCTCCCCGTCCTTCTTTGCCATCTCTTTCTCTTCTTATTTACATTCGAGCTACAAAGTTACTCCTTTTTTTCCAAATGGCAAAGAAAAGGTTGGAAAAAAACCGTGCGGCAGCTTTTCTTTTCAGACGAATTGCTGCCGCAGGGTATCATTAAGTGGTCATCATCATATGAGTGTGAGACTACTCACCATAGACACGGGTGGTGTGCTTGATGAAAAGTCCGAAGAAGACACTCTGGTCGATGTACTCCACTTGCGTGACCTTCTTGATGCCACCATTCTCAGCAGCCTGCTTGATGTTGTTCTGCTCGCCCTTCGACGACCAGAGACCGAGGAAATAAGAACTCTGTGCTTCGCCTACCTTCTGGCCGATAGGACCCTTCTCAGTAAGGGCGGCACCACTGTTGATTGTTGCACAGCTGCTCAGCATGAGCATTGCAAGAGCTGCCGAAGCAGCAAAGGTAATCACATTCTTTTTCATAACTTGTTTGTTTTAAAAAATGTATTAATAAATAGGTTAAAACTTATATCTCAAACCTGCATTTAAGATACCTTGCTCACCAAAACCAAGTTCAAAGAAGGCGCGCACATTAGGAAGACCAGCCTCAACGCCCAGTAACGACAGCTGCCAGTTGACATGCAGATCAGAACTGCTGTCGTCTTTGACACTGCTGTCATCACGCTTAAAGGACTCATGGCGCAGCGTGGCACCAATGCCTAACTTCGAGTACAATCCGAAATTCTTAGTACGCAGCCAGTCGAACTTCACAGCAGGTATCAGCGTATAATACCTATGGTAGTTCTGGCCTACCACCTTATTCGATATGAGCATATCCTGTGTGTCCTTACCATAGGCAAAGATGCCGCCTACGCCAAGCCAGTTCTTCATGTGATAGAAATACTCGACGGAGTAGGGGCCTGTGAATTCCGAGTCAGAGTAAGAGGCACCAAAAATGATGGTACCCATTTCCTCATAGACGTCCAACCACTGCGAGGTTGACCCAACGCCATAGGTGACAGCCACCTCATGTTTCGTGTCATCGTAACCGTTCTGTGCATTCACACTCGTTACAGCCATCATGGCTGCTACTACCATCACAAGAATCTTTTTCATTGTTTGTATATATTATTCATACGACATTGTTTCCTAGTTCATGAGCCAGGAGAGTTACTCAGTATGATGTTCACCACAGCTATTGCATCGGCTATTGACACTTCGCTGTCATTGTCGACGTCAGCTGCACGCATATTGAAGGCTGATGGCGTCTGCCCAAGGATGTGGTTCACAATGGCTACTGCATCAGCGATGGTGGCCTTGCCGTCGCCATTGACATCGCCCTTGGGAACAATTACCTTGATATTATCGATCTTCATCGAACCATAATAGCGTCCTGCCAGATAGTAGAAGCCTTGCAGACGCGTGCTAGTAGTTCCCTCAGGCAGAGCATACGTTCCACTGGCAACAATACTGCCTGTCGACTTCCTGGCAATCGTATAACTGACAATGTGCTGCTGTCCATCTACCTTCAGCTGGTATTGATACCAGTTGCCGTTAGCCAGCTCAGCTGTCGTAGCTTCATCGCCGTTGATTGTAGCCGTCGAGCTTTTGGCAGGGATGTCCAGATGCATCAGCGAGTGGAGGCCGTTGTTATAGCTTCGATAATAGTACCAAAAGTCCTTCTGCGGCACTTCCATATTGCCTCCCTGCGTGACGACTACAAACTCACTGCCATCTGTATTTCCTGAGCCAAAGGCTGCCTCAAACTCCAACGTATAGCTTTCGCAGCCAGAGTCAATTCGTGTATAGACTGGTGTGGAGTTAACACCTTGAGGCAGAGCGAACTGTATATAGTTACCTTGGCTGCTGTCGCCTGTCTGCAGGGTAAGGTCACCACGAGTCACGTACCTGGTGAAGGTCCACGACGAGGCATCGCTCTCCTGCTCATAATCCTGCATCAGCACTGTGGCCAAGCCATCGTCTGGCTCTATCATTCCGTTCTCAACAAACTCGATGTAGTCAGGCAGGAAGAATCCCAAGTGGGGTGGCTGGTTATAACTGACGTTCTGCCAGGCGATACCCATACGATAGGTATGGTCGTGCATCAGGGTGGGGACACGATAGTTGGTGGGAACATTGGTGGTGAAGATGTTGATGCGTGAGGGATCAACACCATCGTAGAAGATCATCTCCTCGCGCCAATCACCCAGGATGTCGGCCTGCAGACAGGGAGTACCCTTGGTATCATTGCAGGTCATTGAGTTGCCAATACTATAAAGATTGGTGTTTCTCTTTGGATACATACGAGAATAGCCGTTGCCATTCCATTTTTCGAGAATGGGCTGGTTATGTCGTGAGATGTCACCCAACAACTCTTCCTGCAGGTCACCATCCCAATAGATGCGGTAGTTATTGATCAATGGCCCATACTCAGATACAACCTCACCAGTACCACAGTTTCGAGTCTGGTTGTCAGCCGCCGAACTGAAGAAACTCTCACGATAGTTGGCATCGACGTGAGCAGCCAGACCTCGGCCATTGTCCACACCTGAGGGTCCACCCTTCAGGAGCACCTCTCCTGAGCGTGCATCATGGATATCCCAAGCATACGCCCCTTCATTCTCATGGACATCGAAGACTTCCAATCCAGGACGGTCAGGCAGCAAGTCAGCCAGATGCATTGCATCCCCATGACCAAATCCCACACCATAGAGCAGCTGTCCATCATGGTCGCAAGCAGCTGAACCCCAGATGATCTCATCACATCCATCGCCATCGACATCAGCAATACTGATGTTATGATTGCCGTTGCCATAGAGTGTGCCAGAGCCTCCACCGCTAGTGCTCTGCGAAGCACTATAGCTGGTGGTCTGCATGTTGGCATTGGTCACACTATAGGATGTTGACGACGAAGAGCAATGCAGCCAGCGATGACTCAGTTGCCCTCCACTGAAATCTACAGCCCACACATAGGCTCTGGCATAATATCCTCTGCAGAAGATGCCGCTGGCCTTTCGCTGATTCTTGTCAATATGGGCCACAGCAGCCAGAAAACGGTCACCACGATTGCCTGAAGTGTCACCACCCCAGAAACCACTGCTGCTAGGATGGTCGTCGACCCGTCCATAGTTGCCTGCACGATTGGGATTGTACCAGATGGTATGGATGGCAGCTCCAGTCACTCCGTTGAACACGGTGAGGTACTCAGGTCCGCTGAGTATCCTGCCATTATTGCGATAGTCAGCGCTGTTATCAGCATTCTTGATGTTGGTGTCAGTAGCTGCTGCAGTAACATAATTGCCCTGTCCATCGAGAGAGCCAGGAGCCGTCTTGCACATCATCTCTGCCTTTCCGTCGCCATCGAAGTCATACACCATGAACTGGGTATAGTGAGCACCTGCACGGATATTCCTGCCCAGATCAATGCGCCACAGCTGAGTGCCATTGAGCCGATAGCAATCGAGAATACAGCTGCCCGTGGTGCCTCCTTTGTCATTATCCTTCGAGTTTGAGGGGTCCCACTTCACGATAAGCTCATAGGCTCCATCACCATCGACATCACCCACTGACATATCGTTGGGTGTATAGGTACAGCCATCGCCCTCAGGACGCTGCAGCTGCACGCTAGTATAGATATCAGTCCACAAATGACTGGCCACAGAAGTCTCCACCACGTCGCCATCCACGCGAGCCACTACCTGATAGGTGCTGTTCTCATTGCCGCCATTGTCCTGATAGCTGGTTGCTGCACTCAGGTTGCTGGCAATGACATTGCCATCGCGCACCACATCGAAGGTGATGTCAGGATTATCAGTACCCAGCAGGCGCCAACTCACAAAGCGTCCTCCACTCTGACCAGGTACTACCACAATGCCTCGGTCGAGCTGTTCCATTTGCTCAACGGGAGTCGACCACTGTGCAAAAACATTATTCACCAGGAGCAATGAAGCCAGCCCCAGCATTGATTGTCTCAGATACATTCTCAATCTCCTACACCTTGTGCCTTAATCGGCTTTCCACGGAATGTGCCCCTGATCATGTTGCCACCTGCTGTGACGAAGCCACTGAAAACTGTTTCGTTCTTTTTGTCGTCATAGACGTTGATCTCACCTGTCATCTCGTCGATGGTAGCAATAAACTCCTCGTCGTCTATTGTGAGCTTGGCTTTGGTGTCGTCTTCCGAAAAGACATCGAGGATGACCGAGTGATCGCCAAAGAAGAAGTATGTGCCGCCAAGGTCCATCCACACCTCATTCTCATAAGCCTCCTGCTCCTCAGGGGTCATGGGGCGATCCTCTTCGTCCATATCCCCATCTTCATCGGCCTCATCAAAGTCAGCGATGTCACTGTTGTCAACATCATCTTCGTCCTCAACCAGTTCTTCATCTTCGTCGTTAAGGTCAACGTTCTTGCTTGTCTTCTTGTCGCTGCAAGCACCTAGGACGACCATACCTAGCAGTGCCAGTCCCATCAGCCAAATAGTTTTCTTCATTGTAAAGCTATCGTTTTATTGGGGCACAAAGTTAGGCATTTTTTTTCAAACGGCAAAGTTTTTGCTCGTAAAATTATCACTTGCGAATGGAAGGAAGATAACGAAGTGTAAAGTAAACTGACAGAAAAACGACCCTCTGCAGCGATGCTTTCCAGGCAGAAAAGGACTCTTTTTGAGGGTATTTTGGGGTCAGAAAGAGACAAAAAAGCAACTTTGAAGAGCTCGGATGGTGATTTTGGGGTTGCCCGACGGCTGTTTTGTGCATGCCGGACAGCCATCTTGCTATGCAAAGTAGCGGAGGAGCTATAGCAAAGTGGCCGTCGGACAAGACCAAAGTGGCCGACGAGCGTGACCAAAAGTGGCACTTTGGTTAAACCTGGGAAATGGGGAAAGTTTCTGAAATCGGCAACTTTCTCATTGTCAGCAGGTTGTGAAAGTGGCCAAATTTCGCGAATTTTCGGTCTTCTGATGGCTTCTATGGAAATTTTTGAAGCACGAAGAAGCATTTGTAAAGACTATTCACAACTTTCGGAAGATGCCTTCAAAGTGAAGGAGCAATTTTTTTCGCCAATTATTTTGCGTTCTCATCTTTTTGCAGTATCTTTGCAGGTTGAAACTAACATAACCATATATGGAATACAACTTCAGAGAAATTGAAAAGAAATGGCAGAAGCGGTGGGTGGAGAACGGTACCTATCGCGTAGTAGAGGACGAACATAAGAAGAAATTCTATGTGCTGAACATGTTTCCCTACCCCAGTGGGGCAGGCTTGCATGTAGGTCATCCGCTGGGATATATTGCCAGCGATATCTATGCCCGCTACAAGCGTCAGCAGGGCTATAACGTGCTGAATCCCATGGGATATGATGCCTATGGCCTGCCTGCCGAGCAGTATGCCATCCAGACGGGTCAGCATCCTGCCATCACTACTGAGCAGAACATCAACCGCTATCGTGAGCAGCTGGACAAGATAGGATTCTCGTTCGACTGGAGCCGTGAGGTTCGCACCTGTGACCCTGGCTACTACAAGTGGACACAATGGGCCTTCCAGCGCATGTTCCGCAGCTACTTCAGCACTTCGTCGAACAAGGCTCAGCCCACCATCAAGCTCATCGAGCACTTCGAGCTGATGGGCACAGAGAACTGTCATGCCCTGGGTACAGAAGAGCTGCACTTCACTGCTGCCGACTGGCATAACTTCTCAGAGAAGAAGAAGCAGGAGGTGCTGATGAACTATCGCATTGCCTATCTGGCAGATACGATGGTGAACTGGTGTCCTGCCCTGGGCACTGTACTGGCCAATGACGAGGTGGTGAATGGTGTGTCTGAGCGTGGCGGATTCCCTGTGGAGCAGAAGAAGATGCGCCAGTGGTGCCTGCGTACCTCAGCCTATGCCCAGCGCCTGCTTGATGGTCTGGAGGAAATTGACTGGAGTGACTCGCTGAAGGAAGCCCAGCGCAACTGGATAGGCCGCTCAGAGGGTGCTGAGGTAGAGTTCAATGTTGCTGACAGCGACAAGCATTTCACCATCTTCACCACTCGTGCCGACACGATGTTTGGAGTCACTTTCATGGTGCTGGCACCTGAGAGCGAACTGGTGAAAGAACTGACCACCCCTGACCAGCAGCAGGCCGTAGACGAGTATCTGGCTTATGTGAAGAAGCGCACAGAGAGAGAGCGCCAGATGGACCACTCAGTGACTGGTGTCTTCTCAGGCTCGTATGCCATCAATCCCTTCACAGACGAGAAAATCCCCATCTGGATAGCAGAATACGTGCTTGCCGGCTATGGCACTGGAGCCATTATGGCTGTGCCTGCCCACGACAGTCGTGACTATGCCTTTGCCAAGCACTTCAACCTGAAGATCATTCCCGTGATAGAGGGAGCCGACGTCTCTGAGGAGAGCTTCGATGCCAAGGAGGGCATCATGTGCAACTCAGCCTCTGAGAAGTTCTCACTCAACGGACTCACTGTCAAGGAGGCTATTGCAGCTACGAAGAAGTTCGTGGAAGAGCAGGGCCTGGGACGTGTGAAGGTGAACTACAGACTGCGTGATGCCATCTTCAGTCGTCAGCGCTACTGGGGTGAGCCCTTCCCCATCTACTATAAGGACGATATGCCCTACATTGTGCCGAAGGAGTGCCTGCCCCTGCAGCTGCCTGAGATCGACGAATACAAGCCCACAGAGACAGGTGAGCCCCCATTGGGCCGCGCCAAGAAATGGGCCTGGGACACCAAGACCGACTCAGTGGTCGATTGTTCTGCAATCGACAATAAGAGTGTCTTCCCCCTCGAGCTGAACACCATGCCCGGTTTTGCAGGAAGCTCAGCCTACTACCTCCGCTATATGGACCCCCACAACGACAAGGCCCTCGTAGGCAACAGTGCTGATGAATACTGGCGCAACGTAGACCTCTATGTGGGAGGCTCAGAGCATGCTACTGGTCACCTCATCTACAGCCGTTTCTGGAATAAGTTCCTCTATGACTGCGGCTACAGCTGCGAGGAAGAGCCCTTCAAGAAGCTCATCAATCAGGGCATGATTCAGGGATGGTCGAGCTTTGTCTTCCGTCTCAAGGGCACCAACCAGTATGTCAGCTTCGACCTGCTGGACGTGCAGTATGACAATGATGCCAAGAAAAACCGCTACTTCTACAAGGGCTCAGAGGCCGATCCCATCTATACTGACATCAGCACGGTGGAAGGCAAGGAGCTCAATGTGGAGAAGATCCGTGAGTGGCGCCCTGAGTTCAGCGATGCTGAGTTCATCACGAATGCTGATGGCAAGTACATCGTCAGCCAGGCCATTGAGAAGATGTCGAAGTCGAAGTACAATGTGGTCAAGCCTGATGACATCTGCAACAACTATGGTGCTGACACGCTGCGCCTCTATGAGATGTTCCTTGGCCCCATCGAGCAGTCAAAGCCCTGGGATGTAGCTGGCATCGACGGTTGCCACCGCTTCCTGAGGAAGTTCTGGAATATGGTCAGTTCAGTAAGTTGCGACTCAGTCGCAACAGACCCAACGGCTGAGGAGCTGAAGTCACTGCACAAGCTCATCAAGAAGGTGACACAGGACATCGAGGCCTTCAGCTACAACACGGCCATCTCGGCCTTCATGATCTGCACCAACGAGCTGTCACAGCTGAAGTACAAGAACAAGGACGTGATGCAGACCCTCGTCATCCTCATTGCTCCCTTTGCTCCACACATCGCTGAGGAGCTGTGGGAGATGCTGGGCCAGGAAGGCTCTGTCTGCGATGCCCAGTGGCCTAAGTGGAACGAGGAGTACCTCGTGGAGAACCAGATCAAGATGGGTGTGCAGTTCAATGGCAAGGTACGCTTCGAGATGCAGTTTGCTGCTGATGCTGACAATCAGACCATTGAGCAGGCAGTACACGAGGATGAGCGCACAGCCAAGTATGTGGAGGGCAAGCAGATTGTGAAGATCATCATCGTGCCCAAGCGCATGATCAACGTAGTACTACGCTAGTAACTGAAGGGCTTCAAGGGATGACTATCGATCATAAGATGATACTCAGGGAGGTCGAGGACTATGTCATCATAACCCTCGGCCTTATCCTGTATGCTTTTGGCTTCACCGTCTTCCTCATGCCCTATGAGATTGTGACGGGAGGCGTGGCAGGTATATCTGCCATTGTGTTCTATGCCACCAACTTTCCCCTGGAGTACACCTATTTTGGCATCAATGTCGTGCTGGGCATCGTGGCTCTGCACATCCTTGGGTGGAAATTCCTGTCGAAGACCATCTATGCCTTCACCATGCTGTCGTTCCTGCTGGGACTGTTCCAGTCGATGCTGCCTGTCGATGAGTCAGGACATTTCGTCAAGATCCTTGGCGAGGGCCAGAACTTCATGTCGCTCATCCTGGGATGTACGATGACAGGCTCGGCACTGGGCATAGTCTTCCTGAACAACGGCTCTACAGGAGGCACTGACATCATTGCTGCCTCTGTGAATAAGTACAGGGATGTGTCGCTGGGCACAGTGCTCACCTTCCTCGATCTCATCATCATAGGCTCCTGTCTGCTGGTGCCTCAGTTCGGCGATATGCTGCAGAGGGCACACATGGTGGTGTTCGGACTCTGCACAATGGTCATCGAGAACTTCATGGTCGACTTCATCATGAACCGTCAGCGCCAGTCTGTGCAGTTCCTCATCTTCTCGTCGAAGTGGCAGGAGATAGCCAATGCCATAGGTACAAAGCTGGAGCACGGAGTGACCATCCTCGACGGACATGGGTGGTATACTGGTAAGGAGCGCAAGGTGCTCTGCATCCTCGCCAAGAAGAGTGAGAGCACAGCCATCTTCCGTCTCATCAAGATGATCGACCCCCAGGCCTTTGTATCGCAGAGCTCCGTCATTGGTGTCTTTGGTGAAGGCTTCGACCAAATAAAAGTGAAAGTAAAGCCCACCCCCGACACTTCCCAAAAGGAGGGGACTCCGAAATGATTGAATCATGAAGAAGAAAAGAATAGTTTTTGCTACCAACAACCAGCATAAGCTGCAGGAGATACGCCATATCCTGGATGACTCTGTAGAAGTACTTTCACTTCAGGACATAGGCTGCGACAAGGACATCCCAGAGACTGGCACCACGCTCGAGGAGAATGCCCGTCAGAAGGCTGAGTACATCTGGGAGCACTACCACTGCGATGTCTTTGCCGATGATACTGGCCTGGAGGTGGAAGCCCTCGACGGAGCCCCTGGTGTCTACAGTGCCCGCTATGCTGGTGAAGCCCACGACTCAGAGGCCAACATGACCAAGCTGCTCCATGAGCTGGCTGACAAGGACAATCGCAAGGCCAGGTTCCGCACAGTCATTGCCCTGCTGGAGAAGAAGGATGTATGCCCCTGTGGATGCACCAGCATCAAGCAGGAACATCTGTTTGAAGGCATCGTCGACGGAGAGATCACCCATGAGCGGAGTGGGGTAGGGGGCTTCGGCTATGACCCCATCTTCCAGCCTGAGGGCTACGACAAGACCTTTGCCGAGCTGGGTGAGACTATCAAGAACCAGATCAGCCATCGTGGACGTGCCACCAGGAAGCTGGCCGAGTATCTGCTGAAGGGTGTGCTGTCGCTGTGTCTCTTCTTCTTCATGAACCTCACTGCTTCAGCTCAGATAGGCACTTGGAAAGCCTACATGTCGTACTATGAGCCCCAGCAGATCGTCAAGGCTGGCAACACCCTCTTTGTGCGTGCCTCCAACGACCTGTACAGCTATAACCTCACAGACAACTCCATCACCACCTACGACAAGGTCAATGCCCTGAGCGACACCTACATCAGCGCAATAGCCTGGAATCCTGCCACCAGCCGACTCATCATCTGCTACCAGAACTCCAACATCGACCTGATGGACCGTGAAGGCAATGTGACCAATATCAGTGCCCTCTACTCGAAGACGATGACTCAGGACAAGACCATCAACACCATCTACATCGCTGATGAATATGCCTACCTGGGCACAGGCTTCGGCGTGGTGAAGGTCAACATGAAGCGCATGGAGATAGCCGAGTCCTACATCCTCAACCAGAACATCATGAAGATAGGCACTGATGCCACCACTATCTATGTGCAGACAGCCAAGGGCAGCGTGCTCAAGGGACTGCTCTCCAGCAACCTCATCGACAGCCACAACTGGTCTGCCGCTGAAGCTCCTGCCGACATCTTTGCCACCACCTCTACTGACTGGGACGACTTCATCGATATAGTCAGGACACTCAGCCCAGGAGGACCCAAGTACAACCACTTCGGCTTTATGCGGATGAAGGATGGTGTGCTCTACACCTGCGGAGGAGGATACAGTGCCGATGGTGACCTGAACCGTCCTGCCACTGTGCAGATCAACCACGATGATGAATGGACCTTCCTGCAGGATGATATGACAGGTGTGGACGGCACAGAGAGCAGCACATGGCGCTTCGTGGATATGCTCTCAGTGGATGTCGACCCTCTGGACAACAAGCATATCTTTGCCGGCGGCAGGCCAGGACTCTTTGAGTACTACGACGGACAGCTGGTGAAGTACTACCACAAGGACAACAGCATCCTCCATACTGCCACCACGAGCAACAAGTATGTGCTGGTGGAAACGGTGAAGTACGACGATGAAGGCAACCTCTGGCTGCTGCAGAGCCAGGTGACCGACAACTCACTGATGCAAATACCCAAGGGAGGCGAGCTGACCTCCATCCCCCAGGAAGAGCTCATGGACAACGGCAAGAGCCTCAGCCACATGAAGCATCTCTTCATCGACAGCCGAGGACTGCTGTGGTTTGTCAATGACTTCTGGGGCAGCTCCTCCATCCACTGCTACGACCCCAAGAGCAACCAAGTGCTGCACTCATTCAAACTGCTCACCAACCAGGATGGAACCACATACGACAACTACAGCCCCCAGAGCATTGCTGAGGACTTCGAAGGCAACATCTGGATAGGCACCAGCATTGGCCCGTTCCTCGTCGAGAGCAGCAATGTCTACATCCAGGACACACACGTCACTCAGGTGAAAGTGCCACGCAATGATGGCTCCAACTTTGCCGACTACCTGCTCAATGGTGCCAACATTTCGTGCATAGCCATCGACGGAGGAGGACGCAAGTGGATAGGTACCTATGGCGCTGGAGCCTATCTCATCAGTGCCGACAACATGACCCAGCTGCAGAACTTCACCACCCTCAACAGTCCGCTGCTCTCTGACAACATCGAGTCTATTGCCATCAACAATGAGACAGGCGAGGTGTTCTTTGGCACTGACAACGGGCTCTGCTCCTACATGGGCGATGCCATCGATGCCTCTGTCGAGATGAGCAAGGACAATGTCTATGCCTATCCCAATCCTGTGGCTTCAGGCTACAATGGACTCATCACTATCGTAGGACTCACACTCAATGCTGATGTGAAGATTCTCACAGCCAGCGGACAGCTTGTGGCAGAGGGACGCTCCAATGGAGGAACCTTCACCTGGGATGGACGTGACCGTTCTGGACACCGTGTAGCCAGTGGGGTGTATATGGTAGCTACTGCCACTAGCGACGGCAAAAAGGGAACGGTATGCAAGATCGCCGTGATCAGATAGTCATCCTGCTCTTCACACTGGTGCAGATAGCCCTCATCTTCGTCTTGGGCTACACACCCTATCCCGACAGTGAAGGCTATCTGGTACTGGCACGCGAATCCCTGGCTCAGGGACAGCTCTATCCCATCGCTTCACAACTCAACGACTATGCTTTCCTCTGGAACCTGGGGTCCATCAACCTTGTCGTGGCATCGCTTTGGCTCACAGGCTCCATCATGCCCCTGCTTGTGGTCTATGCCCTCATGAAGGGAGCCACGGCCTGGCTGCTCTACGACACAAGCCTGCATCTGCTCCGGAAGCATTCCTCTACCACTACGTCCCAAAGGATAGCCCGACTGGTGCTCCTGCTCTACATCCTCTATCCTGCCAACTACGGCGAAGCCACATCCCTGCTCAGCGAGGTGCCTTTCATCTTCCTCTCGATGCTGGCAGTATGGATGTTCGTCACCAAGGGATGGCATGTGGCTGCAGGCGTCGTCCTGGCCATAGCCAACTGGATCCGTCCCTTCTCCATTGTCTTCCTGGCAGCACTCATCGTGGCCAGCCTGTTCCACCTCAGGAAGAGCCTCAAGCTTGTGGCAGGCTACATCGTCATGATATGTATCATAGGCTCGCTGAGCTACCTGCGCACAGGAGAGTTCCTCTATCAAGCCAAGACGGGATGGATGGCTCTGATGCAGTACTCTTGGGACAACGACAGCCAGAAGGGCACGTTCACCCTCAATCCCTCCACCATCTGCAACGACACCAAGCTCAGTGTCACCCAGAAGGACCGCATGTGGCGCAGCATGTTCTTCAGCTGGCTCAGTGAGAACAAGGCCGAATACCTCAGTCAGATGCCCCACAAGCTGGCAGCCACCTTTGTATCCGACAATGTCAACTTCTGTGCCTTCCTGCCCCACAAGCAGCAACGTGAATACATGTACGACGAGCTGAGCATGCTTTCCCTCAAGGCACAGTTCCCACGCTGGTCGGCAGTGCAATGGCTCACCATAGTCAACCTGCTCTACTACTATCTGCTGCTGCTCACAGCCCTTCTCAGCCTGCTCTGTTATCGTCACTCCACCCACCTGCTGCCCCTCGCAGTCATCCTGCTGGGCACAGTGATGCTGCTCCTCGTAGGTCATGGTGAGGCCCGCTTCCATCAGCCTTTCATGCCCTTTGTCATCATGCTCTCGGCCCTATTCATCAACAGGATAAGACATCATGATTAGCACATCCAGCCGAACACTATGGGTGGACCAGATGCGAGGCATCTGCATGATGGCCATTCTGCTCTTCCATACCGAAGCCTACTACAACGACGGCCGTGAGATCATCCCCTACAATTTCTATGTGGCCAATGTCCTTGTGGCCTGCTTCTTCCTCTCAGGCTATCTCTTCCATTCCGACATCACCACCTTTATCTTCTCCAGGAAGATGCGTTCCATCATCAGGCGAATCATCTTCCCCTACTTCTCCTTCACCTTGCTGCTGGCCCTTCCCAAGGCAGCCATGACCGACTACTCCCTCCAGGAGGTCATCACCCGCATACTCGAAGGAAAGGGCTCCTGGTTCATAGCCACACTGGCAATAGCCGAGATTGAGTTTGCCTGTGCCATGCTCATACGCAGGACCTGGCTGTTCCATCTCCTCCCCTGGATAGCCCTCGTCGGAGCCTTCCTCCTGACAGGACATCTAAACAATGAGTACAACTACTGGAAGATACACAACTCGCTCATAGCCTATTTCTTCGTATATATAGGATATATGTACAGGCAGTACGAGCACCGGCTTAGGATGCTCAGCAAGCCCCTCGTCACCCTGCTCTGCCTGCTCCTGCTGGTCATCATCAAGATCTATGTGCAGAGAACGCATCAGTCGTGGGTCATCGATGGAGTGGAGGTCACCTGCTATCCCTTGTTCATCGTCGACATGCTGCTGGGCATCTGCCTGCTTAGGAACCTGATCAGTCCCTTGCCCAGGATTCCATTCATACAATATACCGGCATGCACTCCCTCACCTACTACTTCTTCTGTGGAGCAGTGCCTATGGCTGTCACCAAGCTGTTACACCATTTCTCGTTCTATTACGAAGGCCAATACTGGCATATTATCGTCGCTTTTGCCCTTGTTTATGTAATTAGTACCGTCATTGCTTGGTTATTCTCAAATTATTTTGTATTTTTGCACAAAATTACTGCATGGAGAAGAAGATAGTCACCACGCTCCTGATGCTTGTATGGATCACGACTGTACAGGCACAACTGATGATAGGAGGACGCCAGGCATCCTACGACAGGCTGACTAGCACCTATCTCATCACTGTGCCTGAAAGCAATTTCAACCAGGACATCACCCTGGCAGTGAGCAAGGACGACAACTGCCGACAAATCATCATCAACGGCAGGAATGTGGAGAACAACAGCTTCACCTTCCAGAATATCTCGTCGAACAATTACTTCACTGTCACCTTCATACAGAACAACGGACTGGCTGACAGCCGATTCATCAAGTTCACCTTCCTCCCCATCATCCAGCTCAACGGCAGCTTCGGCTATGACTATCAGGATGGCACCATGCTGCTCTATGAGCCCGACAAAGCCTATGCCGACACCATGCAGGCATCCATCAAATGGCGTGGAAGCACCACCAACACTCCCGA
>JAEEGG010008190.1_pt1 | contig 23795 bp, 18 predicted proteins | sample 9134161 | NCBI WGS metagenome assembly JAEEGG01 (sample SAMN16246543, study PRJNA631951) | gut metagenome | biome: gut microbiome; feature: rumen; material: CR-attached | host: Bos | place: Iran: Karaj | collected 2018-10
AGAACCTGAGAGTATCCTGAAGACAGATCTGTAACGTATTCTGTCCTTACTCCGTTGGAGGTTTTATCGGTCCTGTGACCTAAATAATCATATTCGTATGTCTCTACAACATTTGCCGTTAAATTGCTTACCGTAGCCGAGATCATCCGGTTATGGCAATCGTATGTGTACGAAGCCACTAAAACACCTGTGGTGGTAGTCTGGCTTACAAGATTACCGGCGTTGTCCCAAGTGTAGTTAATATCGCCGGCTCTTGTTATCTGATTAAGACTGTTATAGTCATAAGTCGTTACGACTCCGTCCTTCGTCATGGAAGTTCTGTTTGAGTTGGAATCATATGTATATGTTGTCTCGGATATGGAAGTCCCTATTGTAACAGTCTCTTTTGTCAGTCTGTTCAGTTCATCGTACTCGTATTCGACAGTCCTATTGAACTCTGTTACGGATAATCTCTCGCCGTTATCACCTATTGTGTACTCATAACTTGCAATTACAGCCCCGATGCTGTCCTTGCTTACCTGCCTAGTCAGAACATTTATCTCGTTATACTCATACGTCGTTACTACGCCGTTAGGATATGTTGTGCTTTCCCTGTTGCCGTTTGCATCGTACGAATATGTTGTCGTTCCTTCGATGTCAGTTACAGAGATAAGTCTTCCCTTGCTGTCATAACCATACTCTATATCCTGACCGTCAATACTTATCTTGGAGAGCTGATATCCGTCGTTGTATTCGTAATATATCGTCTCCCCTTCTGCATTTGTTACAGAAGATAAGAATCCGTCAGAGTTATAGTCGTAGTATATCGTCCCTGATGGATCATCTACTTCGACAAGATTTCCGTAGCTATCGTATGTATAAGTAGTTTCTTCCCCATCTGTAGCAGCAGAAACAACCCTGTCAAAGTCATCGTACTCATAGATTGTCTCTGTTCCGCCGAAATCTGTTGTTGAGATCACTCTTCCGTAAGAGTCGTAATCTGTAGTAGCAGTATTACCGGCTGCGTTTGTAACTTCTGTTATCTGACCATTGATGTTGTAACCATAAGTGGTCTCATATCCCTTTGCATCGGTTACCTTCGTTACGTTTCCGAGCGAATCATACTCATATTCCCATGTTCCGCCTAACGCGTCCGTGACAGAAACAAGTCTGTCCATGTCATCGTAACCATAATATGTGGTATTGCCGTAAGCGTCACTTTCCGATGTCAGTCTTCCTCTTACATCGTAATCTGACGAGAATACGCTACCGTTAGGATATGTAACTGATGTCTGGTTACCGTTGTTATCGTATGTGAAGGAATATGTATTTCCCTTTGCATCTGTTACTGAATCTACATTGCCTCTGCTGGTGTATGTATAGGAAATCGTGTTGCCATCTTCGTCAGTTATTTCTGTGTTTCTTCCGAGATAGTCGTATGTATATGTCGTTGTCTCAAAATATACATTTGTGGCAGTTTCCAGTCTGTCACAAGAATCATAAGTATAGTATTCATATGTTCCGTTGGGATATGTTTTCCTTGTAACATTACCTACAGCATCGTATGAGAACTCTACTGTTCTGCCAAGCCTGTCAGTAGCAGACGTGTTCCAGCCTTCAGCATTATATGCAAACGTCTCATAAGTATTGTCAGGATACGATATTCTCGTAAGATTCCCGTAGATATCGTATGAATAGTAGATGGTCCTGTCCTGACTGTCTGTGGAAGATACCACATCTCCTGCCTGGTTATAAGAGTATGTTACATAGTTACAGTCAGCATAATCGATTCTTGTAACCCTGTTGGAGTTATCGTATGAATATGTATCTGTTCTCGTGCTTCCATGGTAAGTGATACTTCTGGTAGATAATCTTCCCTTGGCATCGTAAGTGAAATTAGTAACCATTCCTTCGGCATTTGTAATGGACGTTACATGTCCGTCGCTATCGTAGTTCATGGACATGACTGTACCGAGAGAATCCGTTACACTCGTGAGATTTCCTTTGTTACTGTATTCATAATCTTGAGTATTTCCAGAAGAATCCGTAGCAGATGTAAGGTTACCGTGACTGTCATAAGTCATAGTAAGCTCTGTAACACCCATTGCCGACATCGTAAGCAGCTCGCCCTTGGAACTGTAATCACAGGATATCGTTCGCCCGTGATCATCCGTTGCTGAAAGGAGATTACCCTTTGCATCATAAGAGTAGTCGAAGGTCGTTCCGTCAGGTCTTGTCTCGGACGTCTTGTTGTTATTATCGTCGTATGTATATGTTGTTGTCTTATTACGGGCATTAGTTACCGTCAGGACATTACCCCTCTCATCGTAGGTATAGACGGTATTGTGTCCTAATCTGTCCGTTGTCACTTCTCGTCTGGCATCAAGATCATGTGTGAATTCGATCCTGTTACCGTCGCTATCAATCGTTGCTGTCAAACGGCCATCGTCATCGTACTCGTTCCTTGCGATATTTGTTCCGTCATCTGAAGTTATGCCTGTAATAAAGTGACCGTTATCATAAGCAAACGAAGTGTCATATCCGCCAATATCGTTGACATTGATAAGATCGCCATTCGTATCATATGTATATGTGACTGTGTTATTACCGTCTGAAATAGACGTTATCTTTCCTTCCCCATCTCTGTTGAAAGAAATAGTTCCACCTTCAGAGTATTCTATTCCGTTAATTGACAGAGTAATTGTTCTGCCATATGTATCCTCGACCTTATAAAGACCAAAATCCCTTGTGAAGTAATACTTCATGCCGTCAGGTCTTGTCAAAAGAAAATACTGGGGATCAAAGATACGCATATTAGTCATGTAATACAGACTGTTATCTGCATATATCAGTCCGTCATGATCACCAATGATCTCTAAAATATCTCCATTGCCTGTATTGTTCTCGAAAGAAGCTGAAATATCGTGCCAGTTATCAGAACTCAAGGTCTTCTCAGGATCAAGAACAAGACTGAACGTCTCGGTCTCGCCATTACCCCAATCGATATACACTTCATGAGGGTGTTCTTCAGACCAATAGTAAAACGGCATGCCAATGAGTTGTCTTTGTTCTGTATTCCAATTCTTGCCCAAAGGACTGCTCACAGATATCTTTGGTCCACCTATAGACATATCCCAGCCATAACCGAAATCACCAAGCTCATTTCTCTGCCTGCTGTCGTATGTTCTGTATACTTCTACCGGCAAACCGGATACAGGAAGAGTCATATCAAGGAAAGACATGCTGTAATTTCCGATCTTCGCCTGTCCAGTTACAAGTACGACTATCTCATCCATAATGAAGCCGTCATCGGCATATGCAGTAAGGACAGCTTTATAGAATCCGTTCATGAGAAGCGTCGGATCTATTGTTCCTACTGTTCCGTCATCTACCGCAGTTGTACCTGAATGAGTATATACAGCTTCGTTTGAGCTTACAGGGAACACTTCAAATGAGTATCTCTTGAGCAGTGTGCCTTTAACTGTTCCTTTAATATCTGTAATAAATGTGATCTCTTTGCCGTCCTGATTATTTGCGATATCTACGAAGAGTTCTTCGTTCGTATAAACTGACGGGGTGGGAGTCGGGGATGAAGTAGGTGTGCCTGTTGGTATCACAGTAGGATCAGGGACTTCTACTACTGTTAAATGATCAGAAATATTCTTTCTATAACCATCTTCTGTTTCGGCTATAAGATCTATGAAGATTTCCGAATAGGGGTATTCATTTACATCTATACTTCCGAGAATACCATCTATCGTTTCTTCATCATTTGCTGCTATCGTCTTCCAGTCATGAATAGAATCATCGTAATAGCGCAGTTCATATGTCCCGCTATCTAAGAAGTCAACCGTTCCATATATATTGATCTTTCCATCTTGTTTTACTGCTTCATCTATCTCAAGATGGATCATTTCCGGTTCTAGTGTTATATTTGCTTCCTTTGCATGCTCAATACCATCAGTATCTGTTACTGAGACCTCAATGGTGTAAACGCCCGGAATATAACCATTAGTATCAATAAGCGCTATTTCGTCGTATTCGATGCTTATATCTATCGGAGTCTCATATACCTTATTTCCATCTTCGTCGAATATGAATATCTTTGAGTAATCGACATCAATATCAGGATTAACTCTTCCTATAACACTTATCTCTTCTCCAACTTCATGACGTTCCTTATCAAAAGAACCGAATATTTCCACATCATCAGCATGCATTGCATGAACATCCGGATATGGATCAAATTCTACTCCATAAAAATATTTGCCTGTTCTTGTCGAATGAACATTAAACTCATCCAATACTTCTATAGATAATCTGTGATCGTTTTGAAATACTTCTTTCAGACTGATATTAAGAAGAAGTGTAGGAGTATCAGGCTTGATAACAATTCCATCAGAATCATAGGTGGCCACATAAACGTAGAGAACTTCTGATTTACCATCGTATTCAAGCCATACATCATGTACAGAGTTGTTTTGTAAGAACGGAAGATATTCCGCAAGGGCATAGTCCCTTAATCCGTCTCCATTCAGGTTAATTCCTATCATGGAATTATATGGTTCATCTCCTGTCTGCCACTCACCCTGTCCGTAAGGATCCTTCCAATAATGCCCTCCTTTGCTCTTGCTCAGGTCTATTTGAATATCTAAACTGTTTCCTAATCCGTTTTTTATGCTGAAAACATCTGTATTGCCCAGACATAAAGGATTACAATATGTAAATCTCAACGTAAATGAATAATCCGGTGCGAACTCTCTGTAAAACTTGGAATATACACTTCCATCATTCCACCAAACATGACTTAATGAACCAATATAATTCTGAGATTTGGCTCCGGCATGCTCTGTTTCCCACATTAAAGGATCAAAATATTCTGCGTATCTGTATTTTGGATCTCCCTGAGAATAGATCGCATACTTCTCTGCAAACGGAACCGGGGTTGCTGTCGGAGTAACTGTCACTGTAGGCGTGCTTGTCACAGTTGGTGTTACTGTGACTGTCGGCACCGGTGAAGGCGTCGTTGTAGGCGTATTGGTTACTGTCGGCAATGGTGTAACTGTCGGGGTAGCCGTAGGCGTACTTGTAGCTGTCGGTGTGTTTGTTATAGGAGTGTTTGTCGGTGTTACTGTTGCTGTAACTGTCGGGGTATTAGTTACTGTTGGAGTTGCCGAAGGTGTCAATGTCGGAGTTGACGTTGGTGTATTGGTAACTGTAGGCACAGCCGTATTCGTGGGTGTGCTCGTGGGAGTCGGCGTATTTGTAACTGTCGGGGTAGCCGTGGGCGTACTCGTAGGAGTATTAGTAATGGTAGGCGTATTGGTTGGCGTCGGCGAATTCGTTGCTGTTGGTGCTGGTGTACTTGTTGGCGTTGTGGTAGGCTCGCCAATTACGGTTATGGTGTCACTATCCAATACGAACTCTCCGTAAGGCAATACCACATACGCTTCAAGCTTATATGTACCTGCAAAGCCGGTATAGAGGTCATATCTAATTGGCTCTTCTTCATCTTCCGGTAAGGTTACCGTTACGCTTGTTCTGTTAAGCCTGTAAAGGATCTCATAAACATTGTCTTTGGGGATTTCTATAGTAAAATATGCATCCTCATCAACAAATACTTCGTTACTTGATGCCGTTACTTTTACTTCGGGAAGCTCAGTTACTAACTGAAGATCAGACGGATCAGCCAAAACATTTAAGATTGAACCGTTATAACTGAACTTATCTGCAACTATCCGGCCGTTGATCGTTGTATCGTATCCATTTATGGAAATTCTTCCGTTGGGTGCATAAAGAATGCCGTTTATCTCGATCTTGGTTCCGTTAAGGGTTATGTTTCCTTCTTCAGAATACAGAAGCACTCTGCCTTCAAACTCTTCGCCGGCATTAAGGCTGTCAACATTATATGTGATATTGCCTTTTGCAACGATAACCGCATCACCGGTAAAGTCAGTACTGTTTATCGTAAGGTTGCCGTCAGTATAGTAATAACCGTTTGCAACAATGCTGGTCTGAGACGTAAAACTGGCTGGCGGAATTGTCGGCAGTACATCTTTCTTTGCAAGTATGGCTTCTGACCAATCAGGGGTTGTAAGAGAATCTATGTGTTCCTCAGCTCCAGTCATTTCCGTTATCCAGCCTGCAGGCTGAATAGTTCCGACCGTTCTTGTATACCCATCCATATGAAGCTCAGAACCCTGATAACGGAAATCCCTGCCGGAATAGATATCGCCTGTTATGTTGGATTTCCAACCCTGGAAAGTGAAATCATCTGTTGTGCTTCCTGAGAAGATTGCATACGGGAATACCGTCGGTTCAACTTCTTCCGGGGTTGGTGTGGCTGTAATTGTCGGTGTAGGGGTCGTTTCCGGTTCGTCGGATTCATACTGAACAGTATTGATATCAACAGGTGCTGACGGTGCGTTGTCCGTTCCGTCTGCTATGAGTCCAAACGTATATGTCTGTCCTGCAGCAATTGTTACATCGGACGAGACAATTATATTATCATCGGTACTGTAATCCGTTATGTCGTCCGCATTCCAGATATTGGAAAGGACCACAGCGCCGTAATAATCTATTTCAAGTGTCCATGAAGATACGTCGTATTCAGAAACATTAGTTATTTCAAACTGACCTTGGGTACTATATCCCCAAGTGGAGTTTTGGTCGTATGTGATCTCAAAAGGATATGCGTTATACTCGCCGTGTGTTAATGCATCTGCACTGAGTTCCTGCCATGGCATCATTCCAATAAACAGTGTTGCAACAAGAATACTGCTTACAGTCTTAAGAACACGATTAATAGAGAATTGCATACTACTATAACTCCTTTGATACATTTGTGAACCGTGGTGGAAAACAAGAACTTATTGTGTTTTAAACAATGTCAGAAATACCTTAATTACGTTCCATAATGAACGTCAATCTATGTGTCAGGTTTTGTATTATTCTTGGCAAGTTTTGGTATTCAGGATCATAATTCATTTATTTTTTCACGCTGAAAACCACAAAAAAGGAACGACAGAAAACACTCCGTCGTCCCTCCATGAATAATTAACTGCTACTGATTTATTGCACTAATGATAATGTTTTATTGGGTACAACATATATTGTGCAATAAAGTAATTTAGACCATCGTTAAACGGTCTTTGGTCTTTTAGGCATGTGATAAATTAGCGCACACTCTGGAATCGAACCAGGTGGAGTTGCACCATTATTTGCCTTGGCTACCAGTTTGATGATCTGAAGAATCGTCTTATGCTGTCTCTGCTTCATATTTCTTTCCTCCTTTCGCGGTTATTCTGTATAACATCAATGAAAATGATGTTTGAAGTAACCCCATACCTACATATAGAGAATAATCACGAAGACGAACAATGAAACTAAGAAAAAGAGAACATAATAAAACGATCAAACAAGATATTCGACTTCTTTTTTTTGCTTGCACTAATTCCGTTTCATTCCAATCTATATATTGATTATTTATTGATCCTATCCATAGAATCAATAATGCTGATAACACCAATAGAACAAGATAAATCTTGAAATATCTCTTTAGTATTAACGCCAACGGTATAATCGAAAGGCATGTCAAAAATGATAAGATAAAACAACCAAAAAAAGTTTTGCAGTGGTATCCCCCGGTATATTTCCGCAAAACAGAAAAAGATATGATAAAAGCAATCATCTCAACTAATCTGTGAAATAAAATGCTTATTCCAATTACAGGAACCAATGTAATGGTTTTCTCAGCAAAAATCTGAAGATTATACTTATAGATAAAGTATTCCTTCTTATCTATTACATCTACCCTTACCATTTCTATACATAATTTTGCAATGCTTTTCTCGATTATATTTACCATAATCCCAAACATAAAGGAGACCCAATTCAATAACAATTGGGTTGGCAAGATTTGTATTTATATTGGCAAGTTTTGTAATTATTCTTCTTTAGGAATTACTACGTATGTTGCATACATGTTGTCTTTCTTTTCAGTCCGATAACTTCCGTTATGTTTAGCAACAACACTTTTCATATTTGGAATACCATATCCATGATGTAATTTGTCAGGCTTTGTCGTACCCGCTTCACTATTAACTTCACCACTAAAAGAATTCTTTACTGACAGAATAAAATTCCCATTCATTTCAGCAATTTTTACAAAGATAACTGCTTTTTCTACTAACTCACAGGATTCAATTGCGTTATTAAGAATATTCGAAAGTAAAACTATTATCTCTTCGTCTTTTATGTGTATATTTGATAAATCCTTAATATCTGCAACAAAATTAATGCCCTGCTCTGCAGCTTCAAAGAATTTATCATTAAGTATAATATCTACGGTCTCGTTACCGGTAATATACACATTAGTATGACCATGTTCTGCTTTTGAAGCAATATCCATTAATTTATCCAACTTAGAATACTCCTGATTTTTCAGAAGTCTTGACCATACAGAAACCATATTCTTGAATTCATGATTCTCTTTGCCAAGACGATCACGTTCATTGCTCAATCTTTGATACATTTTCTGTATTTCATCAGCATTGCTATAAACCATACTTAAACGCTCAGTTTCTATATGATTACTTATATCGTTCTTTAAGAAATAGAAAACATACATATTCATCACAACTAGCGCAATGGCAACCAGCGTTATGGCCGTTCCCATAGATTCAGATAAATTGCTGTCTATTGAAAACAATATCACACCTAAAATGAATAAAGAAAACAAAGGGAAAAGCATGTATCTGGACCATAGATTAACTGTGATCTGTTTTGCATCAACTTTACGGAAAATCCTTTCTATTAACAATAATAGAATAATTTGAACAACCATGCTCGCTACACCGGAATAATACGAAATGGTATTGCTGAAAACATCATTAACATTTTGCTGAGGTTCCCAAATTCGCGACAAAGAATATACAGTAAAATCAGAAACCAAAGATATAAATGTTGCAAACAGTTCAAACAATAATGCTTTTTTAATACTTGTCTCATAAAACAATAAAATACCAAGCATTCCAATTAAGGCAACTATAGGTAATTTTATAGCAACCTTATCTACCGTATATGACAGTATGGATAATAAAACAATCCATACAAAAACGGTTACTACTTTTGCCCAAACTTTGAGAATTTTCTTGCTACAAAATACACCACAGAATTGAACTGTGAAGAAGACAAGAAAGCTGTTATATAACAATCCAAATATATGCCTAATCATTTATTCTTCCCAAATAATCATAAAACCGTTGACGGAAATCTTTTTCGAATCCTCGCCGTATAGGAATTGTTCTATTCGTGCCATTATCATTAACTATTGCCCATTGATTCAGTATCTTCGTAACAAAGCGTAAATTTACCACATAATTGCGATGCAAATGAACCATGTTATCATCCAAGCAGGTCAGTATATGATCCATAGAATTTCTTTGTTTTAGTATCTTTTTACCTTTTATATGAAAATACAAGTAATGGTTACTGCTTTCAATGAAAATAATATCTTTTACATTAATCCTAAATGTTCCCTCGCTAAAATCCGTAATATATTTGTTTGCCGTTAACGCTTTCTTGTATGCATATTCAATACACTCAGCAACTTGCTGCTCAAATATAGGTTCATTCTTAATTACATATCTATCAGCGTCAACTTTGTAACCTTCAGGGGCAAAATCAGCATATTGTGTAACAAAAGCTATAATCACTTTTTCAGATTCTTCTCTGATTACTTTTGCTGTATCAAGCCCATTCAAATCATCCATTTCCCAATCAAGCAGAATCAAATCATAAGATCGGAGTTTTTCCCTATCTTCAACAAGCTCTACTCCAGAGAGGAAGGTATCACAAGAATAACTATCGGTATACTGACTTATATATTTGATAGCCAGATCTTTCTCGTCATTCAAGTTAACTAAATTGTCGTCACATATTGCTATTCTGAACATACGTTCACCCCCCCCTACCATACTTGGCGCAAAAAAGCAAACACTTTTTCACTATATTTATTGTAATATATTTTTGAGAAATATAATATGACTATTTGATGAGGGCAGTATCTTATCTTGTAATACGTATGCTTTTTTATTCCGCTGAGACTTTTACCGCAGGTTCAGGACAGGCCTATCAAAAACAGTCCAATAAAACACCTTAATACTACTATTGGACTTCTTATCGGGCTATTTATTTCAAAAAATATGAACAGACAAATCAATTATAAATTGATTCCATATATCTCAATGCTTCATCCATATCAAATAAAAGACCTAATTGTTTAAACGGGATTTTTTCTTCTCTTACACCAAATTAAATAAAAACATTAGTTGCTATGAATTCTCCGCCCTCATGTGGATAGCAGTATAATTCACCAGTTATCTTATTTCTATAAATATCAAATTTTGATACATCAGCATTACCAGATAATGCATCTTGCTTTTCTTGACCCGATACGAGATTATCTACACTATCAGAAATCTTCGCAATTAGATCTTGCTTTGATTGCTCTGAAGAAGTATTAATTTCGGTATCTTTATCACTGAGAATTTCATCTTCCGTAACACTTAAAAGCGTCGCAAGCCTTTTCAATTCATCAGAATTTGGTTTTGTGTTGTTCTGCTCCCATCTCGCAATAGTGCGCACACTTACATCAAGGATCTTGGCTAATTCCTTTTGAAAATAATTGTTTCTTTCCCTGAACTTTTTGATAATTAACCCGGACAAGAAATAATCCTCCCGAACTCAGTTAAGTTTAGTCTATGTTAACTATAATAGTATTGCAAGAGACACTTTGACTGTCTTATACATGACAAGATCAAGAAAGAAAGTCAATGATTTCAAGGCTTAACGTCACTTTTCACATATGACATGCCAGGCTGGTTAAATTCAATTGGTATTACGTTTTACTTGTTGGTTGGACACACTAACCATAAATCAGCCGCGTGTTCATGAGACAGACAACTATCAGTACAAGCGTTTTTTATACTCTGGAATCTGTCTCTCATTTGCCCAAAGAAACCATGTCCCGCATTTAGTAGCAAGCAACGCGTTTGTACGTACAAACACAAAAATGCTTGTCAGGGAGTCCCTGAAACCCCTTGTGGAAACCCAACCTTATTTCCTGGTTTAGATAATCTAATTGGGATTTATACTGCCGTTGGTTCGACAATTTCCCACTTATATCTCATGTCAGCCATTACATTAAATTCAGCATAGTAGTTATTGGCACCATCACCTATACCGCAACAAGAGATTCGGTAGTGTCCCGGATATAGTTCTCCGCCATACGGATAGAGACTATATGTCATGGCATAGCTCTGTCCAGGCTGTAGTTCATGGCCCAGATCATGCACAACATTCTCATTCACCATTGGCACATAATACCAAACTCCATCTATAAACACCTGAATCGAATAATACTCACCGTAACAGAAGACATCTTTCGTGAGATTCTTTATCTTTACAGTAATATCTTTGCCTTCGTTATGGTCAACCATGAAAACAAGGATAGTGTCCCTACCCGCGTTCTCATTTACGGGAACAAGGTCTTTTTTCTTATAACCATTTACTTTGCCACACGAGCAGAGTATGAAGCATATAATCAGACTAATAGAAATAACAGATAATAAACGTCTCATAACATCAGCCCCTTTCTGAAAGCTACAAATCAGGTATTTTACTTAAATCTATGCCAAATAAAGAAAAAATACTCTCAGCTGTTTTAGGATCTCCATACTTGTAGTGTATTCCATCAGAGTGCCAAACTGCGCAACCGTCATAAGCAAGTGCAATTGAAATAACCGTTCCATCTTTCCTGACTATAGAAAGTGTTGCCCATGGGCATCCGGAAGCTCCAACCGTTTTCGCATTTTTTAAAGTGCTTTCCAAATAGCCCAGCTTGTCCTTATCGTCCAAAGTATAAGTTTTGCCTTTTACACTTAATTCAGCATAAGTAATATCGCATATCTGCTCAGGTTTAATGGGGTTGATACCGAAGAAGTCATAAACCTGTATTAGCATTGCTGCAACTTCTACGGCATCTTCAGGCGCTATATAATTCCTCTTAAACGGTTCTGAATCCCACTCATCAAGGTTCAAGCGTTCACCCCAGAGTGAACCATCGTAAGCTAATCTCCATCTGTCTTCAAAACCTTCATGTATCCACAAAAAATAGATCGGCATCATGTCTTTATCCGGAAAGACATCGTATTCTTTATCTTGGGCACGATCTACAGCTTTATTTATAGACGCTTTCCAATCATCCTGATTATCAGGAGCATACCAGCCTTCATGTCCCTGCAAATGCACCGAATTAGTTGGATACATGAATACAGCTACAGATCCTTCAGGAACCGCATCGCCAACATAGTGAAGCATACTGATATGATCATCTGCTGCATTATATGTTTCATTAATGATATGAATTGCATCAGACCCTTCGATACCAGCTTCGGTAGGTGTTAAATGCGTTTCTATCTCAGTTTCTTCAATCGAAGCAACATCATTATTCAGATTCGTTGCCAGAACTACCACACCAGCAACAACAAGAAGAGACGCCACAATTCCTATATATAACATAAACCTGCTATTGATCTTAGGGGGCTTGTAGTTTTCTGCCTCGTCAATATAATTATCGTCTATATTCACTAGTGTTCTGAAAAGCTCTTCTTTTCTCATATTTCGAACCCCCTTTCAACAAGATAATTGTAGAGCTTAAGCCTAATGCGCCGAATCTCTACACATACATTATTGGCACTTGTTCCCATCCTTTTTGCAATCGCGCTTATATCATCCGCATACCAGTAACGACGGACAAACATAACTCGCTTTTCTGTCGGTAATCCGGCAAGAAAATCATTAATTGCTTGGATCAACTGCTTTTGTAAAGCTTTGTCTTCAGGACCGGGCATATCAGACACTATCTCACAAAGCTCATCAAGGATCAGATCAATCTGCTTGCCACCGCGCTTTTGTGCAGTGAGTTCCTTATATCTGTTAAGAGAAATGTTTCTTACGATTTTTCCTAAGAACGCTGATAGTATTGAAGGCTTTTGTGGAGGTATCGAGTTCCAAGCCCGGTTATATGTATCATTGACGCATTCTTCTGAATCCTCTTTGTTGCAGAGGATATTATATGAGATTGAAAAACAGTAGCTGCCATATTTACGATCCGTCTCAGTAATGGCATCTTCATTTCGATCCCAATATAAGCGAACAATGCTTTCGTCAGTCATAAAAAGTCTCCTTTACTATTATAGACAACTTTCACATTCAAATATGACAGCATTTCAACAGTCCAATTACCGTAAAGTTTTACTTCGTGTTATATAAAATTCTTTCCCTTAAACTTTCCCTTGTAATCGCAAAAACGTTAATAACATGCAATAACTCGAGATAACAGTTAAAGGGTTCGTGACACGTATAAAGCTCAATGTTTTCAAGGGTTTTCGAGGAATCGGATAACAAGAAATATCATCTGGTAAAACTCGGAAAAAGTGTCGCCATCAAATAGTTCTTAAATCGTTATCTTTCTGAGAAATCCTTGTTTTTTCATAGTTCCCGACATGATTTAGCAATTCGATTTCAAAGAGATAAAATGGTTGAAAGCATCACAAAAATGTACGATTTCAGCATTCGGAGAATCCGTTTTTTCTACGGAGATCTACCAGAACTTATCAGTACCCGTAACGGTATGCGTAATCAAAATATTCATCGGTATAGAGATCCACCGTAAAGTCATTGAGATTATAAACGGCAGACCACTCGGTAATACTGCTCTGTACCACTGCTGCAAGAAGATCTCTTGCCTGTTCGGGAGTAAGGATGTTACCTTTTTCCGACAGACCATCTGTCAGCACCTCAAGTCTCCAGTCTGCTTCCTCCCCGTAATGATCGCCGGGAGTCAGCACTGAATTCGTAACCGCATTGAGCTCATTGACGTACATCTTGTCATCAAACCATTCGACAACAACGGAACGGCCGGTTTTGTCGACTATGAATAGATGCTGTCTTACATCATTGTGTGAATGGATGTCATACGAGTTCAGAAAATCAATGGCCTCATCGACGGTGGCACAGCGGTCGAGAATGACGCGCAGCGCAGTATAGATGAAAAGGTCCGGCTTTCCGGTATTCTGATGTATCTCACCGATCGCCAGTTCAAGCGTACTGACACCAAGCCCTGCCTCGTTAATGCCGTCACATACGAGATAAGGAGTAGCAGTCATTATGAATCTGCCGAGAGGCGTATCCGGACCGATCTGTCCATTGCCTCTGCCGACACCCATCACGGCCAGATCTGCCATCGCATATGAAGCGTAGCCATCCTCGGGATCCATATAGATCATTACCGTATCCGTCTCGGGATAATCGAAGTTGCGTCCGAAAAGCACTTCTCCGTCAGGAGTATTTGCCGCAAATGATGAGCACCCGTATCTTCCGGTATCGATCGTGATCGGGTTCAGGTGATGGTATTCCGCACCATTAAGCCACTTGAGCAGTTCTTCGTCGGAAGTGATCCCGGCGACAAGCATATCATCGAGCTTCAGTTCCTTGTCGTATTCCATATAGTAGACGCCTTCGCCGTCTTTTCGAATATTGGTCATAATTCCAAGCTGCTTATGGAGAAGAATAACAATCAGAACTGCCAGCGCAGCCACAATACCGGCGAAGACCAATGATATCTTCAGGACGGATTTCTTGGAGATCAGGGATATCCAGACTATGATCGAAGATAAGATCAAAAGAGCTCCGATAACATAAAAGACAGTATTGACCAGTTTGGTTGTCTTTATATCTATCTCCGTAACTTCGATACAGTAATCTGTGACGGAACTGCGCATGAGTTCCCTGTCTTCATCTGTTAATTCAAAAGCCCCGCTTATTTCGCTTATCCATTCATAGTGTTCAATTACATGAAGGGCTGTTTCTTCCTTCATCTCGGGTGAAGCTTTTCGGACCGTTCCTGTCAAAGTGAGGGAATAGTATTGAAGGCTCGACATATCATTCTTATGGCCAAGTTCAGCCGGGAAAGCAATAGGCACGATAATGCCCTCTTCACTCGGCACGAGGTAGATGCCTTTCTGATCGTCAATTGGCATGTACTCGGTATCGTTCACGCAGATCTGAACCGTCTTTCCAATGGTCTCATCCGTAAAGGAAGAAAAATCAACATTCCGCGCAAATGGTTTCCAGAATATACCTGCCGCTATGGCACATATTCCCAAGATCAGTAATACAATGGCGGTTATAATCTTCTTTTTCATATTACCTTTCCTGTTCCCCAAAATGCGATGCGTTTCCAGGCTCATGCATCTTCCTGCAACGCAAGCCCGATCAGCTTTCGGATATGTATCTCGACCGCATCAAAACATGCTACCGGACAATTGCCGGAATTAAGTATCAACGGCAATTCCGTGCATCCCAGAATGACGCCTTCTATGCCGTCTTCTTCCTTCATTCTGCTGATTATTTCCGTAAGTTCCTTAAGCGTGGATTCCTTAACGATCCCCTTCTCAAGTTCCTCTAATATCCTTTGTGCAACGAGCTTCCGCTCTTCCTCATTCGGCACGAAAACATCTACCCCGGCATCAAGAAGGTCCTTTTTCATATAATATTTTTCCATCGTAAAGATCGTACCGAGAAGGCCTATCCGCTTAATGCCTTTGGAAACTATCTCATCTGCCACGGTCTTTGGAATGCTGACAATCGGCTTACTGAACCGCGCTGCCAGGTCATCGTATACGACGTGCATGGTAACAGCGGTAAGTGATATGACCTCCGAACCGCCTTTTTCCAAAGCGACCAGCTTCTCTTCCAGGTAATCAGTGAGCAGATCATATCTGCCCTCAGTTACATAGTTCCATGCCCTTGTGAAATTGACGCTCTCGATGGCAATGTCAGGCATCGCCCTGCCACCCGTGATCCTGTCGATCTCAGAGTTCAGGATCTTGTAATACATCAACGTTGATTCGGGACCTGTCCCGCCTACTAATCCGATCTTTTTCATATAAACCGTCCGTTCACTATTATCCCGATTAAAAAATCATTCACATTATAACAATAATTCCAATTTGCGCAGTAAACGTATCATTTCCCCTTGATCTCTATGCGGTCCAAAATTCCCTGTACAGACACGCCCGGATGAGTCACATACATTCTGGTAACATCCTCTACAAAAACCGGGTCTGCACCGGTCTTCAAAGCAATCTCATCCTTGGGAACGCCCTTATTAACGTATTTGATTATCTTTTTGACCAGGGCATATATGTCATCGGGTGCACTTCGTCCTAGAAACCTTCCCAACGGATTGACCTTAAGGTCTGCAGCAGGAGCATGACCATAGAAGACTTTTCGCGGCTGCATGGACAAGAGCATATTCCATGTCTTTTCTATCGCGGAGCCTCTGTGAAGTTCGAGCTCGTATAAAGGATTAAGATCACCGACAAACAGCTCGCCCGAATCCAGCATAATGCTTATGCTGTCATCCGAGTGTCCGGGCGTATGGTACACACAACCGTCTATACCCAGTTCTTTAAGAAAAACACGGCTTTCTTCGAGAGTGAAAAACCTCACGCCCTCATCCCTGATGGGAGTAAATTCAAATCTCTTGTCCCTTGCGAGGATCCTGTCCGAAGAATGAATGAAATCCTTCTGAATATCTGCAACGCAGATCACGGGACCCATGTCGGCGATCTCCTGCGCGATTCCCATGTGATCAGGGTGATAATGCGAGATCATGATATATTTTATGTCCTGGACCTTCTCTCCCGCATCTCCCATGGCATGACAAAAAGCCGCGAGCGTTCCTGCCCAGCCGGTATCGAAGAGAATGGTGCCGTTCGATCCCTTGATCAGATATGTATTTGTTGTACCGTACTTGATTTCTTTGATCATAATATTTGTTTGCTGTCTGCTCCGGCATTATCAAGGATCAATGATGATTCGAATACCATTCAGGATCATGTATGCCGATCTTAAACGATGCCCCGTCAACAGTCAGTCCAATTACCGAACCGGTGTCATCGTATTTCACCGAATCTTCCAATATGTATTTTCCTTCGAAGTCAGCAAGTATTGCTTCTGTCTTTTCGCCTCTGGTCTTAAGATCATCAGCAGCAAACTGAGAGGAATCCCTGTATTCATTTACAGCATCGAGAATCTCTTTCCAGTATGAATAATCAGCATTTTCATCGATCTTGGAAATGACCAGCATGTCTCCCCTGGATTCATAACCGGACATGCTCTCCGAAGCTACAGTATTACCGGTCTTATTATCTTTCGAAGACGAGCATGCGGCAAACATAAAGATCAGAGTACATGCCATTGTAATTGCGATTATTATCTTCATTCAAATCATCTCACACGAGCCTTAAATATATTGCAACTTCAAAACCCGGTTCAAGGTTTCTGAGCCCGAGCTTTCCGTCCATTTTTTCCATGAAATAATCGGCAAGATAAAGACCTAAACCGGCACCGTCTTTCTCGCTCGTATTGCTGCCTCTTCTGTACTTCTCTCTGATCAGCGGAAGCTCTTCTTCCTTAACTCCGGGGCCTTCATCCGATATGCGGATCACGAGATAATCATCAGAAAGATCCGCGTTGACCTTTATGGATGTATCCGCATATTTATATGAGTTCATGAAAATGTTATCGAACACCTGCTGAAGCCTTAACTTATCGTAAAAAACAGTGCATTCGGGGATATCGGAAACGGATGCGCGGTTAAGATAATCGGAATTTTTGATGAGTTTGGAAATGGCCTCGGAAAGCTGCGCTCCGGGGTTTACCTCGATCTCATTGACATCCTGAACGCTCGATGTAAAGAGGTTATCGACAAGGGCTTTGATCTGATCTGTCTTATCATTGATGACACCAAACATCTCCTTGGTGCGTTCTTCTTTCGTAAGCTCCATTCCGATCTCGGATGTCGACTTTATGGATGCTACCGGAGTCTTGATGTCGTGTGATAATTTGGCGACCATTTCCTTCTTGTCGTCGCTCGCTTTTTTCTCCGCGATGCGCGCTTTCTTAAGCTCAGATCTCATAAGATCGAAGCTCTCAGTGAATGCGCCGAAAACGTGTTCCTTATCCATCATTAAAGGCATGTCAAGATTGCCTTCGGCTACTCTTTCGGCAAAATCATTCAGCCTCGAAAAAGGCTCGATTATACTCTTCTTCAGATAGATGTACCACGCGACGATAATGATGATCTGAAGAGCACCAATGACACAAAAACCTATAACGATATTCAGCTTGAATCCTTCGATCTGCTCACCCATGCTGTAGTCGAAGATTATCTTTCCTTTAATCTCGCCGTCCACTTCCAGATCAAGGATCAGACCGCGTGTCTTTATGGCATCATTAATGGTCTCGCTAAGGCCGTCTCTCGTCTTATAAAGAAGATTTCCATCGTTATCTATCACGACGTAATCCATCTGTTTATCGTACTTGGAAGCGTCTCCGAAATTTTCAGTGACAGAATGGATGCATTCATTTATCTTTACCGGATCAGTCTTTATGTCCTGAAACCTCGTAACCATGACAAAACATGCCACGGCTTCGGCGATAAACGTCAGTATAAGAAGAATGATAAACGGCGCTTTTTTCATCAGTTATCCCCTGGCGCTATGAACTTATAGCCTTCTTTCCAGACCGTAATTATGTATTTGGGATCCTGTGCGTCCTTCTCGATCGCCTCTCTGATCTTTCTGATGTGAACGTTCAGGGTTCCGTCTGTCGTGAACTTGTCATTCCAGACTTTATCGAAGATCTCATTCTTGGTAACAAGCCTGTTCTTATTCTCGATCAGGTATTCAAGAAGCTTCCATTCGATCGAAGTTATCTTTTTCTCTTCACCGCCTACATAAACTGCCTTGTTAGCAGAATCCGTCCTGAGATATCCGTCATCGTAGTCAGTTTTTTTCGAACCGTCCGTCTCAGCACTTCCCGCAAAACGCTTAAGAACGACCTTTACCTTGGCAAGCAAAACGCCAAGGGAATAAGGCTTCTCGATATAATCGTCGCCTCCGATATTAAGGGCGATTATCTTGTCATCATCAGTATTTCTTGCTGATATGAAAAGGATCGGAATGTTAAGCGTCTGCCTTATCTTCTTGCAGAGCTCGAAACCGCTTCCGTCAGACAGATTGATATCAAGAAGCACCAGGCCGGGCTCGTTGTTCTTCAGGAATTCATCTGCCTCAGCACTTGAATAAACTGCTGCGGTCTTAACATCGAACATGTTGAAATACTCACAGGTATTATCCGCAAGTTCGTGTTCGTCATCAATGATCAGGCAATCGTATCTCAAAATTCCAGTCTCCTAATAATATTATTATTTGATCTCTTCCATTCCGTGAGACGTATCGCGGAAAAGCCTTATTTCCTCTGATTTCGAACCGAAATCCTTCATATAAATGGCGATGAAAGTATCCCCGTCCTTATCTCTGAAATAATAAGCCGTTCCCATCGGCATGCCTTTTCTGTCAGGGAAGATCTTATCTATCTCTTCATATGAAAGGAACTGGTTGGCATAAGCGCCCAAAGAATCCAGATAAACCGCATCCTTGTCATAGTTCTTGTGAACATAATCAATGACGGTATAAGTATTGGAAGTCTGACCGGAAGCGTTTCCGGCATTATAGTAACCTAAGTATGCCGTTTCCTCTGCATAGAGCAAATATTCGGCAGGACGCATATCCTTAACGTCATATGAAGCCAGGATCCTGTCGCATTTCTGCGCCACATTATATGCCGTATCCACTTCAACCCGGCTAATAAATGTTATCTTGACAAACTTCATTCCGTATTCAATGGTGCAGCCGTTTTCCCGTTCAATTTCACTGATATCACTTTGGGCATCTGACAACAGATATTCGGTGTATGCTTTTTCGAAATCCGAACTTATGTTATTAGCATAACCAAAGCTGCTTCCGTCAATATTGAAGTCATACATGCTTGAGGTCACAGTATACTTTATGCCTGTTTCTTTATCTTTAAGATACACTTTGCGCACTTCGTCATTTCCGGTTCCGTTATGCTCCTCGCGAATGAATGAGCAGGCTCCGTAATGCTCGTTAGCGTATTTAATGAGAGTACGTTTGCTCGATACACTGCATGCGCTGAGCATAAAGGCTATCGCAAAGACCGTAACGGTTACCGCTGCATATTTAATTGTTCTCATAAGACATTCCCAGTTCATGTGACCATTATATCGAAATAACAAATACTTTCTGATACTCATCTCCCAGGCGGTAACGGTGGAGCTCAGGCTTCTGGACGAGCTTTAATGTAAAGCCGTGCATCTCGCAGATACGTGTCGAAAGAGCAAGTCCCAGACCGGTTCCCGCGCCTGAAGCGCGCGATTCATCTCCCGTTACGAACGGCTCGAAGATCTGCTCATTCAAAGGTGAAGGAATCTCATCTCCGGAATCTGCCACGAAGATCCTCACATCTTCAGCTGTCGACAGGGAATCTGATGTTACAGATACCTTGATCTTTGTACCCTCAGGATTGTGCTTGATAGCATTAGTGATAAGGTTCGTTATTACACGCGAGAGCTGTATGCTGTCTGCGTTAATATATATCGAACGATCGGGAATACAGACATCTATCTCATCACCCGCAGATTCTATGTCGGTAAAGCAGAACGCGCAGCAGGAACGGACCAGTTCGCAGAGGTCCAGGCGTGTTTTCTTTATGGTAAATCCTTCACTGTCGAGCTTAACATAATCGAGAAGCAGAGCTACCACTTCGTTCATTCTGTTTGATTTTGCCATGATGGATTCAAGGTATTCGGGCTGTTTTTCAGAAGGCACGATGCCATCATTCAGAGCCTTTGCATATCCGTAAACAGTCGTCATAGGCGTCTTCAGATCATGTACGATGTTGGAGATCATGAGATAACGGCGCTTCTCATCCTTGATGCGTTCGGCTTCTTTCTCGCGCTGGAGTTTTCTGATGCCGCGCGCAACTGACACCGAGAATACAACGCCGCCAATTATATAGGGCAGAAGCAGAACCACGGCTACAAGAAGCCCGTATAATACGATCAGAAGAACGGCTTTCGGTTCCTGACTTAAAGCCTTGAGCGTCTCAGAAGCTTCAGCACTGCTATCCAGCCCTGTAAATCCTCGTCTTGAGAGCATTTTCTCAAGAAAATCATTTATATCAGCAGGAGAGATATGGAACAACGGAAAGAATCTGTTAACGATCCAAGTCGCAAGAAGAACGAAAACAACGATAAACAGACCTTCCGCGCCATCGATGTAAATGATCTTATCAAACCTGAAGATTATAAAAAGCGAAGGGATCATATATTCATTCGTAAGAGCCACGGTAATGAGCTCGACGATGCTTACTATCGCAAGGATGAGGAAAAATCTGGAAAGCAAAAAGCCTTTCAGCTGCTTCTCACTGCTTTTTCGATTATTTCCCATTGATTAACCCCTTTGTAACAATGTTACACTGTTGATTTTACTGATATTTCAGACCTCTAACCTGTATCCGAGTCCCCTGAGCGTCTTAATGTACTTCGACGGGTCTTCATCAAGTTTGGTCCTGAGTTTGCTTATGGCTACCATGATATTGTTGTCGGCGACAAAGTAATCTTCACCCCAAGCATACTCATAGATCTGCTGCTTGGTATAGACCTTGCCGGGATGTTTCATGAGCAGTTCCATGATCTTGTACTCGACAGACGTGAGTTCCATGGACTTTCCGTTTTTCAGAAGAGCGCATTTCTCGGTATCAAGAACAAGGTCACCGCAGGTAATGGTCTCTTTCTGCTCTTCACCGCCGCCCAGGGAATAGAATCTTCTTAATGAAGACTTAACTCTGGCGACTACTTCCAGAGGATTGAAGGGTTTGCAGATATAGTCATCGGCGCCGACGTTAAGTCCTAAGATCCTCTCGGCATCCGCAGTGCGTGCGGAAATTATCATGACCGGAACATTGCTGGTCTCTCTGATGTCCTTTAGAACGTGAATGCCGTCCTTTCCGGGCATCATGATGTCCAGGAGAACGATATCGGGCTTGAATTCTTCCATCGCACCGGTAACTTCAGTGCCTGATGCCACATCCATGACCTGGAAACCGTCATTCTCAAGATAGAGCCTTAAGAGGTTTCTGATCTCATTCTCATCATCTGCAATCAAAACTTTGTAATTCATAAAATTCTCCAGTCCCAAAGCCGACCGGAGGAGACGAATCTCCTCCGGCTGACCTTATTATAACCTATTCCTATTCCCAATGTTATTTAGCATCGATACCATATTTAAGTGTCTCATAGAGAGCTGCATCTGTTGAAGCCTTGTAAGGTCCTACAAAGAAGAACTCAAGGATTCCCCATGTGCATACTGAGAGGATGTCCCAGCCGATGAATGAAAGATCAAGAACGAATGTCTTCCACTTGTTGCCTGTCATGAGCTTCTTGCTCTCCTTAAGTGCATCACCGAACTTCATGGCAGGATTCTCGCTCATGATGTAAGGTACCATTCTGTACTCATATGCCTTAATGATTCCCGGAATGATGAACAGCAGGCTCCAGAGCCAGATGAACAGATCCGTCATGAATGCTGTCTTGACCACATTCTTATAGTTTGAATCGAAAACATATACGAGGTTTCTGAGCTTAGCCGGTTCATCAAGATTCTTCCTGAAGAATTTTCTGCATCCGTATTCAAACGGTGTGAGCAGGAAGTACTTGATTGCCAGTCCGAAGATGGTTACGACGATCGAAATGAAGAGGCACATTAAGAAGATAAAGAAAAACGCACCTGCTGCGACCTTTGAATCATCATCGTCCAGATCGAAGTCTACATAAAAATTGGTTGAATCATTATCATCATCAACATCTACATCAATCTCATCACCTGCTTCATCAACGACATCAGATTCCTCGAAATGATTTGATATTGCAGGGATGTAGCTTCCTCCGTTGAATCCGCCGCTTGCCGATCCTACAACGATGCTGAGGATCAACGCTACCAATACACACTTCCAAAAATTCAGGGTGAATGCTTTCTTACCCTTTTCCTTTACACTTTTCCTAGTCCACATATTTACGACCTCTTTTCTATATCTAATATTTTGATAGGATTCTTTCCTGTCCCTTATGATCATCATTCTAAAGGACGAACCTTAACCCCAAAATCGCTTAACCTTAACTTAAACTTAACTTAGAAAAGAGCTTCAGATAGCTATATAAAGACATAAAAAAAGAGGTTGTCTCGAAAGACAACCTCTTTGGCTCCCCGAACAGGACTTGAACCTGTGACATTTCGGTTAACAGCCGAACGCTCTACCGACTGAGCTATCGAGGAATTTAATCCGGCAGCAATCTATCTTCCCGGGCCGTTGCCAGCCAAGTATTGTCGACGCCAGTGAGCTTAACTTCTGTGTTCGGAATGGGAACAGGTGTGGCCTCACCGCAATCACCACCGGAATGGTTGAGAGTCTTATACCCTCAGGACTGCAAAGAAAACTAATTCCAAGTAGAAGCGAGAAATTGAAGAATCCTCTCAGAATATGTCTTGGAAAAAGACTTGAAATTACATAACCTTGTGTGGTCAAGTCTTCGGGCATTAGTACCGGTAAGCTGAACACATCTCTGTGCTTACACGCCCGGCCTATCAACTGGTAGTCTTCCAGTGCCCTTATCAAAAGAGGGAAATCTCATCTCGGAGTTGGTTTCACACTTAGATGCTTTCAGCGTTTATCCAATCCAAACATAGCTACCCAGCTGTGCTCTTGGCAGAACAACTGGTACACCAGAGGTTTGTCCATCCCGGTCCTCTCGTACTAAGGACAGC
>JAEEGG010008191.1_pt1 | contig 23794 bp, 20 predicted proteins | sample 9134161 | NCBI WGS metagenome assembly JAEEGG01 (sample SAMN16246543, study PRJNA631951) | gut metagenome | biome: gut microbiome; feature: rumen; material: CR-attached | host: Bos | place: Iran: Karaj | collected 2018-10
CGGGCGTCGACCCGAACATCCTCGACCCGCGCGACACCTACGCCGACAAGAACGCATGGGAAGAGAAGGCCAAAGACCTGTCCTCACGCTTCATCAAGAACTTCGAGAAGTTCACTACGAATGACGCTGGCAAGGCTTTGGTGGCTGCTGGACCGAAACTGTGATTGGGCTCACGCTGGAATTATTTCACGCAGAATGCGCAGAAGTCGCAGAATTGTGAAAATGACGAGCCGCTCCGATTGGGGCGGCTCGTTTTGTGTTATGCTTGTGCATAGTCAATAACCACATAAAAAAGCCGACATTGCTGAAAGCATTTTCCATACTACACTATTCTGTTATTCCAAATGTGTATATTGTTTCGACACCCACAATTCATTACCATTAAAATCAATCTTATAAAAATCGCCTGACTCGCCAAGGTATCTAAATTTTTCACCAACATTAGGATGACGGTTTGTGCCATCTGGCCATTTGAAGGTATCTGAACTTGTTGAAGGACCCAAGCGCAAGCGTAATTGCGAGCCGTCTATGACAACAAACAAGTTTACGTCGCTATTGCTTTGTTGACGAAATTCAGGTGACAGACTAGCACTGTTTTGGACTGAACTTGCTTGAACAATCATCCTTAATTCGTTTGGATTCAGTTGGTACACCAATTGCACATTACCGTTTTCATAGAAAACCAAATCTTGATTTCGGTCATATTTCTCCGAATAGCCTTCTTCCTCCAATACTGAAACGATTACATTATCAAGCTTTTTAATATGATTACTATGAAATTGGGATTCAATTCTTAAATTCTGGCTTAGAATCATAAATTCACATGGAGCATCTGAATAACTATAATGGACATTGCCAAACCAATCATATTCGGTATGTACAACCTCATCAAATCCCAAACTAATCATAATAGTCCCAAAATCATTACTAGATAATTCTTCAAAAGGCAAACATTGATTATCTTCTTCAATATCCGAGACACTATAACTTTTACTCATCCGTTTTGCACATTCGCCTGGTGTCAAGCCAGCAAAACCCAACAAATTTGAAAATGATTTTCCATCAGGATGCAGAAACGTTTTCACCAACCCTTCCGCATCGAAGCAATCGGTTTCAACCCCTGAAGTTGGAAAGGTGTACCATAATGCCTCATACAAATTAGGACTCATAGAAAGCACGAGAGGGCTACTGCCAATCAAGTTGACGAAAGCGAAGTTGGCATATTCACTCACAGCCAAGCCTTGTTCATCAAACAAACGCACAGGCGAATTATTATCTTTGGAACCAACAATTAAATGTGTTCCTGGTACAAATGCCAAAACATCATTGTTGAAGTTAATTATTGTCTTTCCGTTATAATCAACGGCACCGAATTTCCCATCTCTAATTGCTATAATTATACCGTTTCTGCAGTTTACGATAACATCATAATCCGAACGAAATAACGTTTGGCCATTAATATCCTTTACGACGCATTCTTTGTCATCTAGACTCGCAAAAAGCGATGTTCCTTTGCCCAAGATAATATTTCCATCTTCTGCAAAACTGACCCTGGAATATTCATTCTCAAAAAGAACTCTTCCATCTACACATCGCACCCCCTTATTGTCACTATCCCACACTCCCTCATCACAAACATAATACTTCAAGTCAGAAGACAGACAAAAAGTGCTATATTGCAATCCTTCAAGTTGATATAATTCCTTACCATCTTTGTCAAGGATTACGTATTCTTCTTCTTTTTCACCTTTAGATGCCAAAAATGTTCCATTATTCAACGCTCTCAACAGACTATAACCATTAAACTCCATGATACTTCCCTTCGTATCGACTATTTTAGTAACATAGTCATCACCATTTTTCAGAATAAAACTCGAATATCCATTCTCAAATTCAAAAGCCCGTACTGCATTATTTGGAAGTTCAAATACGACTTCTCCTTTCTTATTGATATATTTAATGTTATCGCATTCGTAAGTACACGGTGCAAGGTCTTCCTTGAAGTTTGCCATGGAAAGATAAGGCCCTCCAAGTTTCTCTTTCGGATTCTTAATAGAATATAGTTCATAACCTTCATCGGTCTCAACATAGAACATGTCATTAAATACGCATGTTGGAATACCATCAAAAAGGTTTTCGAACACGATATTTCCTTTATTGTCAACGAATCCCCACTTGTCGGTTTCTTTTGCCTTGAATGGAAAATGTGTAGGAACGCTTTTGTCTGTTTTTGAATTACATGACAAAAGCATTAGTCCCATTGCACACAATGCAATAGTATACAATTTCTTCATTTTCAAATCCCTAAATTTGTGCCGGGCGCAACTGTTATTGTTTTGTTTATTACTATGCTTATTTAATGGTGTTTAATCTATTAATCACCCATTCCCCACTCATAAGGTAAGTCTTCATAATACTCGTAAGAATTCGATTCGCCATCGGTTATTATCAATGTAGCATCTGTGAAAACATATTTGATGGTGTTATCAAACACATCAAAAAAACTTCCAAACAATCCTTGTATCAAATCTTGAGCTTCGTGCCTAAATCTTCTGTCAAACTCAGCTTCGACTAAAACAACCGCTGGATAACTGATACTCGCAAATCTTTCGTCATTGGTGTGTATGTAACAATTATCATCGCCTCTTGTTGAAAACAGTATGTATTTGTATTCTTTAAGTTGAGAATAGTCAATCTTGTTAACTTTTGCAGCAAGATACATTCGTTTACCAACTGGGTATAACCGAGCGGCATTAACTGGATTGGTATTGAACTCGTGACACATATTGTCAAAATCTATTGTCTGGCTTAAAATCTGATTCATAGCGGCTTCAGCTGTTTTTCTGCCAATATCTTGTTCCAAACATTCAATAAACCTATCCATATTTGAAGAACCAAACCATTTTGACGGGAAACCATAATCAAAACTTTGATTACCAAACTCTTTTGCCAACAAGTCCATCGGGTATTTATCCTTTTCAATTCTACAAAACTCCCCAAAATGATGGAATCTCATATCGTTGGTGTTAAAATATGCAGGCAGTTCAAAAAAATAATCATTGAGTGAATACTCCCACCAATCTGGTGCATATACCAACTCTCCAAAAGAAAAGTACTGTTCAGCCGACACAAAGCCGTTTCTTTCAACAAACTCGCCGTTTACTGTGAATATCGTGTCTGGATTGTCTAAGCTGTAATAATAACTGCGAGAAGCGAAACCATCTTCCATTTCCTTCAAACAAATAGCTCGTTTCCCCTCATAGGCATTCTGAACCTTCAACAATGGTCTTATTTGCAAATTCGACCGTTTCCCTTCATTCACCATTTCGTAGGATGCTATGGGTTTCTCGTTTTTAAAAGTCAGAAATAATCTTTTTATGTAAAAACCGCCTTTTCTTGGGAGAATTGCTCTTACAGGTGTCTTGCGTTCCAATTCATCGATATAAATGGTATCACCTTTCTGGAAAATGACATAATGGTCATCTTTCGTGGACTCATTCGTCCCGCTTGATGAAAGAATAGTAGCATTTTGCGATTTGTATTTCTCAATGGCTTTTGCCACTTTCTTATTATAATCTGTGGGAGTTAACACTATTGACAGCACAACAATTGCCACAACAATCGCTGCTGCAATTAAAGAAAAAATGAACATTTTCCTTCCATTGATTTTAGGCTTGAAATCAATCGCCTTATTTTGCTCATTTCCCTGCTCGCTATTGGATTCCGCTTGCTTTCCTTCTCCATCAGTGGTAGAACTACAGCATTTGCCGGGTTTATAATCATCATCCGCTTGATTATGGCCGTCATTATTCAATTCGTCCCTAATCTCTCCGTTTGGATTATCGACAGAAGGATTATCCGTGCCAAGGATTTGTCGTTTTTTGGCCTCCATTTCCTCTTTGGTGATTAACCCAGATTCATATAAATCCTTTAGTTCCATCAACCTTTGCAGGGTTGTTTTTTCTGTATCTGATGACATATCGCAGAGTTTATTTTGTTCTTACAATTCTTTTAGAAGTTCTTCCTTCTTTTTGTCAAATTCCTCTTGGGTGATAACACCAGCATCAAGAAGCTTTTTGTATTCCAACAACTCGGAAACTGCAGGTTTCTCTATAGGCTTTCTATCTATAGTTATGGGATTATCTGCATTTTTGGAAGAACTTTCTTTCCCTCCACTTGCAAAGCCGACAATTGCGCCAATAATTGCTCCTGGAAGATAGAAAATTAGACCTAAAACATCGATTTCAAATAGTTCACCACCAATCATACAAACTAGGAGGTATGTACAGAAGAAACCAACCACCGCACCAAAAATAGCATATGTTCCTTTAGTGTTCATATCATGGTTTTTTAGTATTAATCCAGATTATCCCGCTTTTTTCTAACTGGTGTTTTTCATCAAAGCCCTACAGCTTGGGCTTTAACTATTAGATCCAACACCCTCTCTATCCGAGTCATCACTTTATCATAATCCATCTTCTGTTCGCCTTTCGTGATGCTCATATCCGAAATCACAATGGCATCAACTTGTTCATATATCTTTCTTTTCGCTTTATATTCTTTGGCACCCCACAAAGTTCTTTTATCTTTTATCAGCAAATCCTCTGTGGTTTGTTCCTCCGATTTCAATACGCTTTCAATAATATTGTTATCCAACACTGATTTACACAGAGGCAAATATAATTCCGACCCATAAGCATCGTAAAAAGCCACCTTTGCGCTTCCCATTCGAGGGTCAAGATATGCCTCAAATTTTTCATCACCCCCAGTAATTGCGCTCCAAGGCGCAGTATTCCTTATAGGGACAACGGCTCGAACTTCCCATAAATCATCCATGACTTCAACTAACATTACTTTGGCATCACCTGCCACTTCGATGAAATCCTTGTGTTCTCCTGATAATTTAACATGGCTCGCTGGTATAACCTTGACTTGTGGCTTTTTGCTGCATGATGGAAATAAGGTACAGCAAAACAAGGCTAAAACAGAGATAATAATAACAGTTTTTCGCATAGCAATCTTTTACAGCCTATAGCTTCCCTGATTCGGCACAACATAATACAAGAAGGCTAGGAAACTCATCGCACCTATTTTCGAAGTACAGGCTCTGGAATAACCTTGGTAATAAAAATAGTACACGGTAACCTAGCCTGTTGTATCAACAAAATATTGAATACAATCTAGGCAGGCTAACTCGTGCATTCTATCTCATTACCAAATTTTCCAGATTTCGTACTTCGAGATACAAGCACAAATTGCCTTCAATCGTTCGGATGTGACTTCGTCGAATGCGAAGCATTTCTCCCCGAACAATCAGCGGCAAATATACGAAGAATTTGGAATTGCTATGATTTTTGAAAGATTTTTATCTGATTTTGAAAGATTTCTTTGCGAAGCAAATTCCATGACAATTCATCTGTACTGCTTCGTACCTCGCAGTGACGCAAAGCGGCAACAAGAGCCGCTCCGATTGGGGCGGCTCGTTTTGCATTATCCTTGCGCATTGTCAAAACCCACATCTTTTCCCTCCACATTGTTATTATTTTTGTAATTTTGCACCTTTAATTAATAAACCCTCATACTAACCCTACTAAAACAACAACTACAATGAAAAAAGCTTTCACTCTCATCTCTGCTATCGTTTTGTGCTTCAACCTGAATGCTCAAAAACCATTTGAGGACGAGCAAGTTATCGTAACCCCAGACTTCTTACATTTCTACTTCCATGGCTGTTCGCCTCACGGAGGTCAGGTGACCATCACGAATTATACCTCCGAGGACTTGGTCGTCAACCGTTGCTACGCAGAAAACTTCAATGTGGAATGCCTTTACGAAGGTCGGAACATCGCTGAAACTGGTATGTTTGTTCCTATTGGTGAAACCGTCATCCTCGACACATACGCCACCCCAACAGCTAAAGACGTATATGGGACCTTGTGCATCGACACCGATTATGGTGTCTTTACCATTGCCATTTACTATGAGACCACGTATGGTGTTGATGAAAACAACCCGATATTCAACCTTGCCCCTATTCCAGCCAACGAGTTCATCACCATCAAGGGCGAAAACATGGGCAGGGTAAGCATCTTCAACATGCTTGGACAAAAGATGGAAGAACATTTTGCTGAAGGAAGTGAACTCGTCATTTCCACGGTCCATTATCCGAATGGCATATATTTTGCTAAGACCACCCAAGACGAAACCAAACGCTTCATTATTGCACATTAATCTATCAAACCAAATAACAACAAAATCACAGTAAAAAATGAAGAAAACTTTTAGAAGAATCGTCCCAGCCATGCTCGTCCTCGTAGCATTGGCAACTCTTTCGTTCATGGCCAAAGACGGCGTCACGCTCAGGCTGAAACCCCAACAAGGCAAGACCTACAGCCTCACAACCAAAGCGAACATGATGATCATGATGGAAGTGCAAGGCCAAACCATGAACATGTCGCAAAACATGGAGACTCGTCAGTCTTTCACGGCAAAAGAAACCAACGATGCGCAAACGGTCTTTGAGACACAGATTGAAGCCATAAAAATGAACATCTCGCAGATGGGCATGAAGCTTGAGTACGACTCCGAGCACCCTGAAAAAGCCAGCCCCATGCTTGCCGGACAAACTCAGGAAATCGAGAAACACCTGAAACAACCCGCCACAGTCACCTACAATGCCATGGGCAATGTCATCGACTCGCTTGAGCTTGAAATGAGCCAATTGGGTGCAGCTATTGTTGAGCTTCCTGAACAGGAACTGACCGTGGGTAGCGCATGGACTTTCGACAAGACGCAAGAAATCAGTGGCACTGAAATGACCACCAAGATGACTTACACGGTTACAGCCATTTCAAAGAAAAGCGTCGATGTCAATATCACTGGCAATGTTGAATCAACGGATGTGACAGGCACCTATACTGGCACGGCCAGCATCAATCCTCAAACCGGCCTGATTATGCAAAGCTCTACGAAGTCAAACATCTCCATGACCATGAACGAGCAAGGCATGAGCATTCCTACGACTATTGTCGGCACTACGACTGTTGAGGTGAAATGACGACAAAAAATATGATTCCATTTGTAGGACTGATGTGTTACATCAGTCCTACTTTTTTTTTCGGCAAATCTGTCAAACCTCATATTATTTTCTACCTTTGTGGCATCATTAAACACGCATCATCATGAAACAAACCATTACTTTTTTCGCTATGGTGCTCTTGGCGTTTTCAGCCATGGCACAAAAGCCCAAGCCACAACCTCTCACGCAAGAAGAGTTCGAAGCCTTATGCCCCACCCCGCCCATGGGATGGAACAGCTGGAACAAATTCGGTTGCAATGTCAGTGAGCAACTGCTGATGGAAGCCGCTGATGCCATGGTGGCTTCAGGCATGAAAGACGCTGGTTATGAGTATATCGTCGTCGACGACTGCTGGCAAGTGGACCGTGATGCCGATGGCAACATTGTCTGCGACCCCGAACGGTTTCCTCACGGGATGAAATATGTGGCCGACTATATTCATTCCAAGGGGCTGAAGTTTGGCCTCTATTCCTGCGTTGGCACCCATACTTGCGCTGGCCGTCCAGGCAGCATGGGTCACGAATATCAAGATGCGCTCTACTATGCCCGAAACGGAGTTGATTACCTGAAGTATGATTTCTGCAACAACCGCGAGACCAACTCCAAGACCGCCTATACCATCATGCGCGAAGCTTTGAAAGAGGCAGGCCGTCCCATCGTTTTCAGCATCTGCGAATGGGGCAGTACAAAGCCCTGGGAATGGGCCAAAGGCATCGGTCATCTTTGGAGAGCCACGGGCGACATCATCAACTCATGGGACGGCCGTGCAGACTGGGGCGGACATGGCATGGTACACATCATCGACCTGATGCAAGATCTTTACCCCTACAACGGTCCCGGCCACTGGAACGATCCCGACATGCTTGAAGTCGGCAACGGCGGCATGACGGTCATTGAAGACCAGAGCCACTTCTCCATGTGGTGCATGTTTTCGGCCCCGCTGATGGCAGGCAACGACTTGAACAACATGAACGACGACACCAAGCGTATCCTCACCAACAGGGACGTCATCGCCATCGATCAAGACCCGCTCGGCATTCAGGCGAATCTCTCTGTTGCCATGGGCGACCGTCAGATTTGGGTGAAACAACTGGCCAATGACGAATGGGCTGTATGTTTCTTCAATCGTGGCGATGATGCCTGGAATCTCAACTTCAATTGGAACGACATCCCCGAATTGCGGAAGGTAGGCGGCAACTATAGCGTCTATGATCTTTGGCAGCACAAGACCATTGCCAAGTCGACGGCGAAGAATGTGGTTTCAAGCATTCCCTCCCACGGTGTGCTGATGGTGAGGCTTTTGAAGCCATAGATCCCATGCCTACGCACTACCCTCCGCAGGATGACATGGCTTCAAAAACTCTCTACCCAGCTCAATTTGCAAAAAGAAAAACCAGCGGAGATTTCCGCTGGTTTTTTTCATAATAGCCTATACCCTATTGCTTAGTTTAGCATGACCGGCATAAGCAGCATGAGCAGGTCTTCGGCCTCGTTCTCGTTGTCGACAGGAGTGATGATGCCAGCACGGTTGGGAGCCGACATGTCAATCTTAATTGTCTCTGAATCGAAGTTGCCCAACATCTCTTGCAGGAAGCGTGAGTTGAACCCAATTTCCATATCGTCGCCTTCGTAGCTGCACGTCAGGCGTTCCTTGGCTTCGTTGTAGAAATCAATGTCTTCGGCAGTCAGCGTGAGTTCTTGCCCTGCAATGCGGAAACGCACTTGGTGTGTGGCTTTGCTGGAGAACACAGCCACACGGCGGATCGCCGAGAGGAAGGTCTGACGGTCAATGGTCAGGTGGTTGGGGTTCTGCTTCGGGATGACAGCATCGTAGTTGGGATAACGGCCTTCGATGAGGCGGCAAATCAGCATGTAGTCACCAAACACAAACGAGGCATTGGTCTTGTTGAACTCGATGCGAACGGGTTCATCGGCCAAGGTAGCCAAGATGCTCTTCAGTTGGTTGATGGGTTTCTTCGGCATAATGAACGAAGCCACCACATCCGATTTCACATCCATCCTTCTATAGCGCACCAGCTTGTGGGCATCGGTGGCGACGAAGGTCAAAAAGCTGTCGGTCATTTCCATCAGCACACCTGACATGATAGGACGAATCTCGTCCATACCAGTGGCAAAAACGGTCTTCTCAAAACCCTTGGCCAAAACATCAGCGGGAATCTCCCATACCGAGGTATCGGCCATTGCAGGCAGTTGTGGGAACTCATCGCTCTTGTGACCTGCCAGTTTGTAACGACCTTCACCAGCAATCAGTTCGACAGCCAAGGTGTTGTTGTCGACCGAAACCGTAATCGGCACATCAGGGAAGTTCTTCATGATTTCCAACAGCAAACGGGCAGGAATAGTCACTTCGCCAGTACCCTCAACCATGTCGGGAACGAGACTGACCGTCATGGTCACATCAAGATCCGATGATGTAATCTTCAGCTGGTTCTCATCCAAATGGAAGAGGAAGTCATCCAAGATGGGCAAAGTGTTCTTTGAGCCGATGACGCCACTCAAGGCTTGCAGGCTCTTCAATAGTTTGAGGCTTGATACTATGAATTTCATTGCGTTATGTGATTATTATTCATTCAAATTTGAAGTTGTAAAAATACAAATAAATTGGAATATGAAGGACAATTTATCGAAAAAAACTCAATTTTTAGAAAGACCCGATACTCAGCCCAGCATATTTCAACCGGTTCAAGAAGTCGAGCATCGACTCATAAGGTACAGCAACATATTGGAAACGCTGGTCATCCTTGGTGCGAGTACGGTTCTTCTCTTTCGTGTCGGCCAAGCGCTGGTTGATGTCGGAGAAGGTGCAGTGCACTTGGAACTGTCCGTCGCCAGAGTTGTAGTTGATGTAAGTTTGGAACATGTCATCCTGGAAATAATAAGTGATGTTTCCTAAACGACGGTCGAACACAACACAGCCATCCATATACTTGTTGACGACATGGCTACCAAAGTTGCCCAAACCAATCTTCCCTACCGACACAAAGGCATGCAACTGGTCGTTCCACACCATCTTCAAGTCAGGAATCACAATTGTATTGCAGTAGAAGTCGGAAGAAGACTCCATCTGCGGATAACCTCCAGCCAATTCGATGTTCATCCGCATTTCCTCGGTTTTTTCCTCCGAGTTTTCGGAACGGTAATAAGGCAAGAAATTAGTCCGTGTCAAGTCAATGGACTCACCTGCAACATTGGCGAAGACTTCTGCCATGGATTGCAAAGCCTGGTCGTCAAAGACGGGGGCATGGAACACATTCAATCCTTGCAAAGTGAGGCTATCATTGGGATATTGGGTGTAGTCGCCATGGAAAACAAACTTGGCCAAAGGCGTGTCGAAGCCCAAGTCGGTCGTACCTTGGCCATTGATGACGCCGCGTTTGTCAAGCTCAAGGCGGCTATCGAATTTTGTCGTATCGGTCACCACAAAACGTAAACTGTCAGCATCGAACCACAAGAATCCGTTGCACGGCTCTGCTTCATCCAACTCTTTCCTACCCTCTTTGGGCGTAAGGAAGGAGCCGAAATAGCCGCCATCAATGGCCAGCTCATAATAGAGACCGTTGGTCATCCTTGGTTCCTCTTCACGAATGCGATCCATATCGACGGGGATGCGAATTGCTGCCGGGTTGATATGGGTGGCCGAGACAAACCAATGGTTGAGAGCGGTGATGCTGTCTTGTGCCGTCTCTGCAAGGGCCCCTGAGCCTGCGGTCCCTGAGGCCAATCGAAGGGTCGAAGGGCCCGATTCATCTGTTATCTCGTTTGTTTCATCAAGAACAACATCCACTTCCAAATTTGTAGAATCTGTCGGCGTTTCGACAGGCTCAATGATCGCAGGCTCTTCAAAAGCGAGCATGGCAAACTTGCCGTCGAAATAGCCTAACTGCTCCGTGGCATCCAATGTTAGTCGACCTTGGAAGCCGAACTGCGTGTTCAACTTGAATTCAGCCACATCGGCAATATGGGCATAGCCATGCGTGATGCCTTCAATGGGGACAATGGTATCCATTCTAATGGGGGTGCTGACTCCATCTGCATTGGTATAATCCCATGTGCCTCGTGCATCATAATAGTTGCGACTGTGGATGTTCACCACGGCATCCTTATAAAGGTGATATTGGTTCAGCGTGTCGGCCAACAAGTCACCATTCACAGGCTCCAGCTTCGACTCGGCGTTGATGTCTACGTCGTGCATATAAGGGAATACAGCTGCATCAGCCACACGAATGATTTTCACGTCGTGTGCGTGGATGACATAGTTGGTCATATCGTATTCCGCACTCATGCTATAGAACTGCAAAGAATCTTGCTCAGGGACGAGTGAGATGAATTTGGCGGCGTCGCTGTGAATAGCCAGCAATTCCTCATGGGTGGTCGCGTTGACATAATCGCCAAACGACTCCACCGGATTAAACAAATGCAAACTATTGGAGGCCATATCCCATTCGGCTTCTTTCAAGGAACAGATATATTGGTTCATCGGGAAGTCGAGGTTACTGGTCTGGTCGAGATAGTCATATTTCACTTTTTGTGCATCGAAATCGACATTGGCTCGGTAGTTGGTCGCCGCAAAAGCGATGTTCGTTGTGTCGGCAGAATACAGCAGGAATTGGGCAGAGTCGGCCACAAATGTCCTGGAGTCCAAGGCAAAATGATCGGAGTCGAATTCCGTCAGACCAAAACGCATCTTACCGTCAGCCGAATAACCGTCAGGCGAGAGCACTGTCTTGCCTGAGAAGTAGGTGTCGCCATACATGCAGATGGGTTTGTCAAAGGTCTCAGTGGTCAATTCCGGAATGCGAATGTCCCATTTCAGCTTAAGTGCATCGGCCGAGGCCATAGGGAATCCTGTGCCGTCCTCGCGTGGCACCATCTTGAATTGGTTCGTGATGGCAGTAACTGAGTCCAAATAAAACATGAACTGGTCGGAATTGAACGCTGCAGTCTGATAATCGAGCTTTCCCTCGCCAAAGAAACCGCTTCCAGAGAGAAAGACCTTGTTGTGGAACCTACCCAAGTCACCGTACAAAGGATAAGATGCTGTTTCATCCTCTCCTATCTGATGGACAAAGCCCAAGGAAAAATCTTCCATCACAACAAGCGGTTGCTCGATGTTGGGCATGATGCCACCCGAGACCAGTTCGCCATCAAAACGCACCTTTTTCATCGAGAGGTCGTTCAGGCTGTCAACGACAAAGGGATACACACTGTAATAGAATTTGCCGTCAAGATCCTCTGCTGTCATCACCGAGTCGACACTGCCGGGATGGAACACGCCACCGTTGATTTTCCTGTAGAACTTGAAACCTTCGGCTTCGCTGTGGAAGATAGGATAGGCTGGCGTTTCATAACGGCTCGATTTGTTGTCGCCATGGTCGATCTCTAAGCGGCCTTTCAGCTTCTCCAAGGTGCCGTCAACAGGGATGACATGGTTGTCGTAACGCGCATAAAAACGCAAGGAGTCGACCTTTTCCATCTTAATGGTGAAGTCTTCATAATTGAACTCGCTGTCCTTGGTGAAGAACTCGAACATTCCAGCCAAAATGCCACCTGAAAACTTGAAGTTTTGGTTTTTCGTGAAGGTAATACGACCCAAGTCGGGAACGATGACCACTCGCTTGCGATCGCTCAACGAGATGGCTGACCCATCATAGCCGTCAATCTGGCTTGTGATGCCATACACCAAAAGGTCATTGGTATACAAATCGAGACGAAGATTAGGTTGGCGGTTGGTGGTACGGGTGTGCAATTTGATGATGTCGTAGTCGATGGCCTCGCGATAGGAGTCCACTACATCGAAGAAACGCGGCAAGGCTGTTGCCCACTTCGTTTCGGGGTCATACTCCACATATCCCTCGGCTCGCAGCTTGAGCATCAGTGAGATGACCTGCTCGATGGGATAGCCCAAATAGGAGGCCAAGTCACCAACGGCAAACTTCACCTGTCGGTCCACATTGTCAAAACCTTGCAGGAACTTCTCGATACGTATCATCGGATGCGAACTGTCGAGACCTTGCAGGCGTTTGAAGTCGTTGTGGCGGAAATAGTTCACCGAAACTACATCGCCTTCGCTCACCGGATTGACGCCTTCCATCCTCCTGAAATCCACTTGATTGCCGTCGATGTCCCAATACATAGCCTCTAGGAAGATGTCAACACCGTGGTAATAATCATGGAAAGGCCCATCGCCGAAGTCCTTTTCGGAACGGAAGGCCATCATCCTGCGGGTTTTGTTGTCGTATCGAAAGCCTATGCCATTGTGATAAATGGAATCCCTTTCAACATCTGTCGAGTCCATTAGATAGACGCGCATGGCCACGTTGTCCGACACCAAAAGCTCGTCCATCGACATCAGAAAGCGCGGGGCTTGCACCCTCACGACTTCCCTGCCATTCTGATAGAAATGGAAAACCGCCTTTTTGTTGACGCCTCCAAATACATCTACTTGGTTGCCCATCATGCCGATGCCGCCTTCAAAGTCGATGTTTCGCATGAGGTCGGAGATGGCAAAATCGGAACGGTACGATCTTACCCTCGGAAACATCGTTTTCTCATTGGGCGCATTCACAAAAACCTTGTCTTCATAGCAACAGAGAATATCCTGATTGAAATGCTGGCGCTCATGAAATATAGCTGAGTCAATGGCATATTCCGAGCGGCTGAGGTCGAGCTCGTAAAAGTCGGGCAAGGTGACATAGACTTTTTCGGCAGGGATGTTGAAGCGCGACCAGTCGGCGCTACCACCCATACCTTCCCAGCGGTTGCCGTCAAGATAATACACCCCTTTGGTATTCTTCAGCAGCGACTCATCCTTTTGCGACACCAAGGCTAAGGTGCCGTCGATGCTCAGTTCGAACTGCTCCTTTGAGGGGAAGCTCCAAAGGGCATCTCGGAGTGTCCATTGGGAGTTGCCTTTGGCAGACAGGACTTTGTCAACAAAGACGCTACGGCACGAGGCAAAGTATTTGTCCACACCGTTCAACGACTTCTGTGTCTTGGCGTCAGTAAAGCAGAGCCAATTGTTTACATCCGTGTGGGTCAGTCCTGCGGTAGGAATCTTTTGCACAACTTCAATGTAATTGAAGATGTTGGTATAGGCCTTTCCACCCGTTCGGGCATGCAGGAGTTCGCAAAGCCGCATGATCATTTCGGCCTCCTGATTGTCGTAGTAGCTGTCCCATACCCCTTTGAATGACTGCATGATGGCAGCCGCATCTTCTCGATCCTGTTTCGCAGTGGAAGAGTTCAAATACGACGAAAGCTTGTCATAAAAAGCGTTCTTTTCTGTTGGAAAAAAGGCCTGAGCAAACGATGGGACAGCACTCACGAAAAGCGCAAAAACAACAATCAAGATTCCTTTCTTCATCAAATTATCAATTGTAAATTGTAAATTATCAATTACTTAACAAACTCAGCAGCCACCCAGTTGTTGCGGCTCATGTGACGGCAATAGTGCAAACCGAGATGTTCCGCCTCAGCCTTGATGCTGTCCAAATCCTCCGTGTAGAAGCCACTGAAGAAGATATGGGCATTCTCACGCATGGCATCCACATAATAATGCATATCGCGCAAAAGGATGTTGCGGTTGATGTTAGCCAGCACCACATCATATTGTCCTTGGATGGCCAAAGCATCGCCAAGCACGATTTCGATGTCGGAAATGCCGTTCAACTCACAGTTGGTGAAGGCGTTGCAATAGGCCCATTCATCGTTGTCGATGGCCACGGTGCGAGCTGCGCCAAGTTTCTTGGCTAGGATAGCCAATACCGCTGTGCCACTGCCCATGTCGAGCACCTCTTTCCCTTTGAAATCGGTTTCCAGCATCAGTTGGATGATCTGGGCGGTCGTCTCGTGATTGGCCGTACCAAACGACATCTTCGGTTCGATGACAAGGTCGAACTCAAAACTCGGATCGGGTTCATGGAAAGGCGCCCTCACCCGACAACGTTCGTTGACCACCACAGGCTGATAGGAAGCCTCCCACAGTTCGTTCCAGTCCTTGTCGGGCATTTCCTCAATGTTCAACAGACGGATGTCTGTGAAGGACGGCTCCGTCAAGAGGTTTTCCACAGCCAAATCATCGCGGCAATCTTCTGAGCAATAGGCTTTCAGGCATCGATCCTCATCCATAAACGAGTCGAAGCCTATCTCGGCCAACATGGTCACCAACATATCATGCTGAATGTCGGAGGCAGGTGCTGTAAAGGTGTATTCAAACGTCTTCATTCTTCGCCGATATGTGAGGCTTGATCGCAGATGGAAACGAAGTCCTCTGCCTTCAGTGAAGCACCGCCGATGAGGCCGCCGTCGACATCAGGTTGTGAGAACAACTCGGTGGCGTTCTTGGCGTTGCAGCTGCCGCCATAGAGGATACGGATGTCATCTGCTGTGGCTTCATCGTAATGTTCTTTAATCAAGGAACGGATATAGGCATGCATTTCCTGTGCCTGCTCGGGCGTGGCGGTCTTGCCTGTACCGATAGCCCAAACGGGTTCATAGGCGATGATGGCATCGTAGATGGCATCGCCGTCCAAGTGGAACAAGCCTTTCTCCAGTTGCTCCTTGACAACTTCGAAATGGCGGCCTGCCTCGCGCTCTTCGAGCACCTCACCCACACAATAGATGGGCGACATATTGTTCTCAATCAGACGGTTGATCTTCTCGGCAAGGACTTCGTTGGTCTCGCCAAAGTATTTTCTTCTTTCGCTGTGACCCACGATGCAATAGTCCACATCTATGGATTTCAGCATCTTGGCCGACACCTCGCCTGTATATGCGCCTTTGTCGTAAGCACTGCAATTCTGTGCGCCCACATTGAAACGCTGTTCATCGAATTCAAAGTCGGTCAGCAGTTCAAGATAAGGGAATGGAGGACAGATGATGACTTCGCAGTTCAAGTCATCCATTTCGTCAAGGCGGTCAAGGATGTTGTCGACCAATTCTTCTGCCTCATCGAATGTGAGGTTCATTTTCCAGTTTCCAGCTACGATTTTGCTTCTCATAATTATTTCGATTTAAAGATTTATGATTCAAAGATTCAAGATATGGATGCGAGACTTCATGACGCTTGACAAGAGATGAATCCCGTCTATTAAAGTGCCAAAATTACGAATTTTTCAGTTACTAACTGATTTTTTCTATCTTTGCAAAACAAATCCCAAATAGATGTCAATATGAAGAAGGGTTTTCTCTTTGTTATTCTGGCTTTTGCAAGCGCTCTGGGTTTCGCTCAAGACGAGCTTCCCATGATTGTCCCCGACCGACCAGGCTATACTTGGGGCACTGATGTGACACCACACCACAAAGTCATTTGGGACCATGGTTTTGGCTATGAAAAAACCCCTGAAGATGGTAGCACCTTTACGCTCAGTACCAGCTTGCTCCGTTATGGCCTCTTCGAAAACATGGAACTGCGTGTAGGTACTGATTTCATCATGTACAACGACGGCAATGCCAAGGAACCCACTTTCGGTTTTAGTCCACTCACCATTGGGACAAAGCTGAAAGTATATGAAGGTTCGGGAATTCTGCCATCCATAGGTCTGTTAGCCGAAGTGAAATCCCCTCATGTTGGATCAAAAGACTTACTCCCCTCCCATCTCGCTCCATCAATGTATCTGATTTTTGAGAATCCCGTGACCGACTGGTTCGGAATATGCTATAATGTAGGTGAAGAATGGGACGGCGAGTCGGCCAAGCCCACCACCTTTTTAGGGTTGTGCCTCTATTTCAACTTCAACGACCAATTCGGTGCTTTTGTGGATTCATACAACTATTTGAACTCCGTGGAAGGCAATCAATACATGAGCGAAATCGGCTTTACCTGGCTCGTATCGCGCCGCGTGCAACTTGACATAGAAGGCGACTTCGACTTGCAAAACCTTGGCAAATATTACGCCGTAGGCTGCGGTGTGTCTTGGATGATCAACTAGTCTTATTTCACCCTCACCCTTCGTCCCTTCCACAATTTGGTGGTTTTCTTGAATTTATTGAGCTTGCACAAGATGGAGACCGTGGTATAGTTCTCCACTGCAATGGAGGCCAAGGTATCGCCCTTCTTCACCACATAGTACTTCTTTTTCTCCCTGAGCCTAGGATAAACCGCCTCAACGATATTCACGGTAAACTTCTCATCCATGTCATCGTGGGCCACTTCCAGCAAGTCATTAGACATGGAGTAGGATCTGTCGACGGGTCTTCCTTTTTGCTTCAAAGAATGGGAGAACAGCCAATCGTAAGTCTGCTTGAGATAGAAGATTCGGGCCAGACGGGAATGGTTCACGCCTTCGAGGCGGTCATAAATCAGTCGCGTGGTGTCGCCGCATGAGCGTATGGAGTCAACCACGCGGTCGGAACAGCTCACGGGCACAGCATTATCGGCCGTACCATGGATAATCCAAAGCGGCAAGGTGGAAAGACCGCACAACTCTTTGCCTGATGCCCCGCCACACATCGCCATGGCTGCAGCCACACGGTCGGGGTATTCTGTCGCGACATCCAAAGCGCCGTAACCTCCCATGCTCATGCCAAGCACATAGAAGCGATTGGTATCCACCTTGTAATGGTCATCAAGCCAATCGTATAATTTCATTACCCTTTGAGGCTCCCAAGCCTGTTGTGCTTGAGGTGCGACCACGATGGCATTAATGGCGCGCCCCTTCATCAAAGCATGGATGGAGCCATAGCGAAGTACCATTTCCAACGAGTCACCACTCAGGCTTTTGCCGTGCAGAAACATCACTAAAGGGAGTTCTTCTGCTTCCTTATAATTATCTGGAAGGTAGAGCCAAAAGTCGTAGCAGTCCTCGACGAAGCCGCGGCAAGCCATCAACTGCGCCCTTGTAGTCAAGGGCAATAGGAAGAGCAGTACTATGACAAATAGCGGTTTCCTCATGGGCATTTTATTCGTTCATGTCGGCGAAAACCACTTTGCAACGACAAATTTCAACAGCATCATTGCTTTCAGGAGCGGTCTTCGTCAACCGGATATAAAACTCATTCTCAGCAGTTTGCTCAAGATAAAAACTCAGTTGGTCGCCTTGGTGCGCCTCGGCAACATAAGCAATTTCAAAACGCTTCAGCCGATGCTCACGATACCAGGCGATGTCCCACAAATCCAACACATGTTCGATATATTTTATCGAGTTGACATGCCCATTAATATCGATGTCGTTATAGCAGATGTCCAGTGTCTTCACCAATTGGGCATTGTGTTCCATTTTCACGCGACCGCCTTTCTCAACCGGACAAGGTTTGTCAACCACAATCCATTCTTTAATCGCACCGTTGTCGATGGAATAGATGTCCGTTGGTTGTCGTGTTTCCGTATCAATCATGGCCCAAATGGAGCGACCGTAACCATAGATTTTCCCTTTGCCATCCGACACGCAGAAGTTACGGCTGGTGAAGAACCTCATGGCACTTTCCACCCAGGTCTCAATCGTGAAATGCTCGTACTGCGCCGGCATCTCCTCCATCTCGATAACCAGCCGCGACAGCACCCACGAGCGTTGAATGCTCATCAAATATTTCATCCCAAAGCCTCGGTCGGTGGAATGGAAATCAGCGGCATTGAGCATCTGATTGCCCAAATGGCCCAAAAACATCCTTCCTGAAAAATCACAATGGAAGGGCTCTGCTATGAATTCGTATGTACCTATTTTATTCAAGATTCAAAATTCAAAATTCAATATTTAAAAAACCCATCTGTCAACTGAACAACTGATAACTGGCTTACTGGACTGCTTCGTTCCTCGCAGTGACGCAAAGCGACAACTGAACAACTGAATAACTGAACAACTGCTAACTAATTCTCACCCTCGGATCAATAATCCCATAGATGATGTCCACAACGATATTCACGATAATCAGCATGACCGCGATTAATAGCACCGCACCCATGATGACCGGGAAATCATATTTGTCCAAGGCGTCGACCACCACCACACCGATTCCCTTCCAGTCAAAGACATACTCAACGAAAACGGCACCCGCCAGCAGCGAGGCAAACCAACCCGAAACGGCTGTTACCACAGGGTTCAAGGCATTTCGCAAGGCATGGACACAGATGACACGCCATGGCTTCAAGCCTTTGGCACGCGCTGTGCGAACATAGTCCATCGACATGGCTTCCAGCAAGGATGTGCGTGTCAACTCGGTCACCACGGCCAAAGGACGCATTCCCAAAGTCAAAGCGGGCAAGATGAGGTTGCGCAAGCTGAGAAACTCTCCCCTGCCGTATTCATCAACGGTGTAGAGGCTGCCCGTCATACTCAAGCCGGTATAATGTTCAAGCAGGAAGCCAAAAATCCACGCCATCAAGATGGCGGCAAAAAACGAGGGCAACGACATGCCTATGGTGGTGATGAAAAGCGTCAGCTTATTGATGAACTTGGTGTTGATGACTGCGGCTAAGATGCCGATTACCAATCCCAAAACCATGGCGATGAAAATGGACACGGCTGCCAATAACAAGGTATTCGGGAAGGCCTCACCCAAGATGTCGGAAACCTTGCGCTTGCTTTGATACGACATGCGCAGATAAGGTCCTTTCAGCACAATAGCCGTCGCTCCTATGGTCGCCAATTTGGCATAGTGTCCAATCTTGTCAAGCTTTTGCGTGCCTTTTGAAACATCGTAAAACGAAATCGGAACAAGGTCGTTGAGATAGTCGACATACTGTTTCCCAAGGCTTTGGTTCATGCCAAGTTCCTCGCGGATGGCATTCACCGAGGCTTCATCGGCACGTTGGCCGAGCATCATCTGGGCAGGGTCGCCGGGCAGGATGTTGAACAGGAAAAACACCAGCGTCGCAACGCCCCAAAGCACCGCGATACCGTATAGCAATTTCCTGATCACATAAGCACCCATGTCGTCACAAAACCTTCAAAACCTTATTGAAATCCACAGCACTCCATTTGTCCTTCACCAAGCCGTTATCCAACCATATCAGTCCAGGATTGTAGCGCACTATCGGCTTGATTTCCAACTCATCGGCATAATACACTTCATAGAGGAAATCATATTTCTCTCGCAGTTGTTCCACATATTCCGGCTCATTGGCGACCGTCCATATCACAATATAACCTTGGTTTCCTGCGGTTTCCGTGATTGTCCGAACCTTCTCCCATTCCTTTTCGGTCACCTTGCTCAAGTCGTGCGAAGTGAACATCAGCAGATTTTCGGTGTTCAAGATGGATTCCGTGACATCATTGCCGTCCTCATCCAAGGCTGTAAAGCCCAGGTAACTGGTACCGCCTTCCGTCCTTTGGTCGACAAACTCCCATTGCGACATCCACACCGAGTCGTTCCAAGGATAATTCGGCGAAATGTACTCCTTGGTCTCACCTGTCGCTTTATTTCTGTAAATGAGATAGGTACGTGCTTCCTCAGCAGGTTCGGCATTCAACTGCTTGCCCACCTTCCAGTTCATGAAATCGATGACAGGCAGGTGACGGTAGTTGTAGATCTCGAATCCCAAGAAAGCCGCGGCAAAGAAACCTCCGATGAGGAGCTGGGCTATGAATCCAAGCCTGTTTTTCAGTTGCTTGTTGTTGATAATCAACGGTGCAAGCACAGCATCGATGACAAGGTTCTTATAGAATGTCTGCCAGTTGCTCATCTTGATGGCCGTGCCAAAGCAGCCACAGTCGGGCACGAGGTCGTACAAAGCATCGAAAAGCGTCGTGAAAGTAAAAAACAGCATTAACAAGGTGGCACCGAGCACCGCCAATCGAGGCAAGACTTTAGTAATCAAGCAAATTCCAACCAAAAACTCGGCCAAAATCATCAATATAGCTAATATCAACGCGAAGTCGTTCAGCCAAGTCATCCCATAGACGGCAAGATAGTCGAGCATCTTGTATTTTGTTCCGAGTGGATCGACACCCTTGGTGAAACTGCTGAAAATGAACAAGGCACCCACCAAAAGACGACAGATGGTCAAGGCGGCATTGGAGTATTTTTTACTAAAAACAAAGGAAACCAGTAGGTTAAGCAACAAAATGGCCAAAAACCAAATATGGTATTCAGGCAGGAAATAAATCCCCACCGCCGATGCCAGGGCCACCAAAATGCTTAGCCAAGGAATCGTTGTCGTTTTCTTTCTCTTTTTCATAGTCATTCGCGTATTGGCCGTGGTGTTTATTCGCTCATCAGAATCAGTGCGAACACGGCGTAGTTGATCATATCGTAATAGTTGGCGTCAAGTCCCTCGGAAACAAGCGTTTTTCCACCATGATCCTCAATGCTCTTGGTACGCAGCACCTTGCTCATGATGAGGTCGGTGATGGAGCTGACACGCATGTCGCGCCAAGCCTCGTCGTAGTCGTGATTCTTGCGCGTCATCAGCTCGTAAGCCTCGTTGGTGACCTTGTTGTACAAGACCGTAGCCTCCTCAGCGCTCAAGTCGGGCTGGTCGACCACACCGAGTTGGAGTTGAATGATGCCCATCGCCGCATAGTTGACGATACCGATGAACTCGGGCTCGATGCCTTCATCTACGAGTTGCTCTGTGGTTGTTTGCAAGGTTCTGATTCTCTTTACCTTGATAAAAATTTGGTCGGTGATGGAAGGCGTTCTCAAAATGCGCCAAGCCGGACCGTAGTCCTTCATCTTGTCGATAAACAGCTTGCGGCATCGCGCCAAAACAGCATGAAATTGGGTCTTTGTATCTTTTTTTGGCATGAAAAATGTATTTTTGCAAAAATAAAACTTTTTTCAATGCTGCAACTCAATTTGGGCAATAAAGCCCTCATTTTCGACCGCCCCGCCGTCATGGGCATCCTCAATGTGACGCCCGACTCGTTCTCCGACGGCGGCCGCTACAACCAGATGGACAAGGCCTTGCAACACTGCGAGCAGATGCTTGCTGACGGTGCTGACTTCATCGACATCGGTGGTTGCTCCACCCGACCCCACAATGTCATCGCCACCGAGCAAGAGGAACTGGAGCGCGTTATTCCCATTCTGAAGGCTGTCAAAATAGCCTTTCCCGAAGCCTTGATTTCTATCGACACTTTCCGAAAGAATGTGGCTGAGGCCTGCATTGCCGAAGGCGCCGACCTCATCAACGACATCTCTGGTGGACTTTTTGATGAAGAAATGTTGCCCTACATCGGCAAAAACCATATTCCTTACGTGATGATGCACTGCGTAGGTACGCCCGAAACGATGCACCAATACACGCTCGGTGGCGACATTCATCGAACCGTGCTGGACTTCTTCAAGCAACAATGTGAAACTTTGGAAGCCTACGGCGACCAACAAATCATCCTAGACCCTGGTATTGGCTTTGGCAAAAGCCTCGAAGCCAACTATCAGTTGCTCGGAGACTTGGAACGCTATCGCTACGATAGTCTGCCCGTCCTCATTGGCATTTCGAGGAAATCATTAATATTTAAGGTATTGGGCACCACGCAACAAGCTGCCGAGAACGGGACAACGGTCTTGAACACTATTGCCCTGCTCAATGGGGCTGACATTCTGCGCGTCCACGATGTGAAAAATGCACGCGAAGCCATCGAATTAGTCGGCTGCTTATGTCAATATCAATGATTTGCTTCGCAAAGAAATGCTTTGCATTCATCGCAGATAAATCCATCAAAAATCACAATAAAATCAGTTATTTAAATGTTACGGTATTATGAAATGATTTTTGAATGATTTCTTACCCGTCGAACAATCCCATAAAAAACACTACTTTTGCACCAAATTTCAAATTATGATTGATCTTTTCATTCAATTTCGAGTCTTCGACGTCATCGATATCATCCTAGTGGCCTTGCTTTTCTTTTGGTTCTTCCGCATCTTGAAAGGCACCTCGGCCATCAGTATTTTAGTAGGCATCGTTGCCATCTTCCTCATCTGGCAGGTGGTCAAGGCCTTGCAGATGGAACTGTTGAGTTCCATCCTCGGTGCCTTTGTCAGCGTGGGCTTCATCGCGCTTATCATCATCTTTCAACCTGAGATACGACGGTTCTTGTTCACCATAGGCACACAGGCGCAAGAAGGCAAACTGGCACAACGTTTTAAGTTCTTGAGAATAACTGGTAATGCTAGCCTTGATTTGGATGCTATCACAAAGGCTTGCCAAAACATGTCGGACATCAAGCAAGGCGCACTCATCCTCATCGCCCGTAAGAACAATTTGGATGACATCGCGTCAACAGGTGTTATGGTCAATGCCGACATCAGCCATTCATTAATTGAAAACATTTTCTTCAAGAATAGCCCCTTGCACGATGGTGCGATGATCATCCGCAACAACCGTATCATTTCGGCCCGTTGCATCCTTCCCGTGACCCAAAAGACCAACATCCCCGGGCATTATGGTTTGCGCCACCGCGCTGCCATCGGCGTGACCGAGCTCAACGACTGCATCGCGCTCGTGGTCTCTGAGGAAACCGGCAACATCAGCATGGTGACAGGTGGAGAAATTCGCACTGTCAAGCCTTCGGAGTTGAAGGAAATGATTGAAAATGAGTTGAGAGTTTAAAGTTGAGAGTTTAGAGTCAGTTTATAGTTGAGAGTGGTAAGTGGTAAGTACAGAAGTCTGCCATAATTACAGTAATACTTCTATATAACATATTCTTAACTTGCTGTAGCATACAGCTTTGCATTTAGTGCTTCAAGCTGTCTTTGCGTACGTTCTATCTTTCTTTTTAGTAGGGTTTCCTCATCCAAACCGACTCGTCCTTC
>JAEEGG010008194.1_pt1 | contig 23789 bp, 18 predicted proteins | sample 9134161 | NCBI WGS metagenome assembly JAEEGG01 (sample SAMN16246543, study PRJNA631951) | gut metagenome | biome: gut microbiome; feature: rumen; material: CR-attached | host: Bos | place: Iran: Karaj | collected 2018-10
ATGAGGGTGGCGAGACCCTCCACCTGGTCGGCGCTGGTCTTCGGATAGAGGATGTCGTAGTCGGGAGCGCCGTTCACCATCTGTCCGTTGAAGGCCTCCTGCTGGTATTTGATGATCTGTCCCATGAGGTTTGAGTTTTGGTGAGTTATTGGGTTAGTTATTTGATGACGCGCAGGTACTGGTCGTTGAGCTTCAGCACCTCGTGCTTGAGGTAGTCAATGAGGTCGCCGAGGGTGGTCTTGTAGGCGTTGCCCTTGTCGTCGCCGATGACAACGAGCATGGAGCCGCTCAGCTCGTACTCCCTCGGCTGCAGCGTGTTGAAGTTCCCGTCCAGCTTGGTGCGGACACTTGCCGCCGCCGCGCCCGCCGCCGTCTCTTCGGCGAGGGCCCGGATTTCGGCCTTGAACGTTCCGTAGTCGTCGATGCGGGACGCGGGGATGGTAAAATCGTCAAAGGTGGTCTCTGAGGTGAGCGTCACCCCGTTGATGGCGGGGCGGTTTTCGAGGTCGTCATAGCTGCCGGACACGCTGTCCAGTTCGTTGACCCGTTCTATCAGTCTGTTGAGGATGCCCCGCACTTGGGCGAGTTCCATCCCGTTCTCAATCGTCTCTATCATCTTTCTCTGTGGTATTGGTTAGCTATCTCGTTCTGCCGTGCGGCATTCCGCTGCAGGTCGTCAACCCATAGGAGCACGTCGTCCCAACGATCCAGCCTGTTCGGAAGGGCGGGCAGATTGCCCGTGCTTGTGGTGGTGGCTGGCTTGTTGAAGCGGTACTGGAACTCCGCCTCCATGAGGTCTTCGGCGGTGTCGGTCACGGTGAGCGTGTCGGGGATGACGGCGATGGGGACGGCTCTGCCGCCGATGATGCGGTAGTTGTGGCGGCTGCGCATCGCGTCCGCCACCAGCTGGATTTCCCGCGCCGTCCTGTAGCCCGTGCGGGCGGTGTGGACGGTCGCCGTGTCGGTGATGTCCGCGCCGACAACGCCGTTCTTCACCGTGTCGCTGCCGTCCGTCTGCTCCTCCACGGCTGACGTGACCGTGGAGAGGCTCTCCAAAAGCCCGTAGCGGCTTTGCAGCAGGAACTCCTGCGCCCCGACAGGTTTGCGCCCGAGGACGTAGGTGCGTGTCCACTTCACCCCGGACTCGTTGCGGATGGAAACCGTGTAAGAGAGCATGCCTGAGGGGTCGAGCCCCAACGCCGCCACGGACAGCGGAAGCCGCACGATGTTGTAGTTGGCCACGGTGACCTGCCCTTGGTTGGCCGTGTGGATGCCGCCGTCCTTCATCCGCACGATGACCCCGACATTGAGCTGGCGGGAGTGAGAGGCGGATTCAAGGGTGTTGAAGAGCAGGAAATAGGCGTATTGCGGAAGTTCCGCATAGGAATGGACAGTCAGCCCCGTGGGGCTTCCGAAGTCGCGGATGTCCGTGTATTCGGACAGTTTGGCGGTGGCTCCCATGTCGGTCTCCCAGTCGGCGAGGTTGAGAGCCTGGTGCGAGTCGTCGAGCCTGCCCGCCGACAGCATGGCCTCCTGCGAGTGTTTCAGAACCCCGACTTGGGGAATCTCCCCGGACACGTCCGAATAGGTAAGCCGGAACTTCAGTGTGGCGTACTGCAGCGGATAGGCGGCGAAGGTCTCCGAAAGGCCGGGGACATCAGCCGCCGTGAAATATGAGCGCAGGATGTCAAGGGGCAGCTCCGCGAGGTCGTCGGCGTCAAGGTGCAGGATCATGTCGGGGGTCTCCAGCGTCTGCACCGCGCCGCCGCTGTAGCGCGTGACCTCGAAGCGGGCGAACACGCCGTAGTTGGGGTGCAACACCCGCGCCACCCCCGACACCTGCTCCAGCTGCTCGATGTTGCCGCTGCCGTTGCCGTCAACGGTCACCACCTCGCCGCCGTACTCCTTGGAGAGGAACGTGAGGGTGAGGTCGTCCGCCAACGTCACATCGTAGTGGCGGGAAATGGTGTAATGCTCGGCTATCTTGCTCTGAAGCTCCTTTTTCAGCATGGAAGTGTCGGTGTAGCCCGCTATCCTGTCCGCCCTGTCGCGTGCCTGGTACGGCGAGGTGATCTGGAAGTCAAGGACGGTGTCGCCGAAGCCGACCGTCAGCACGGAGGACGGCAGCGCGTTCACGCGCCACGCGCTCCGGCTCTTGCTTCCGGCGGTGGCGACGGGCGTGCCCTTCAGCAGGAAGCGCGGGCGGTTCCCTGCGAAGTCAAGGGGGTGCGGTTGTTCTCTTATCGTTACTGCCATTGCCTACTGTTTTAGCGAAGCCGCCCTGCGGAGGAAGCTCTCCTGCTGCTCGAACTCAAGCTGGAGTTCCCGGCTGATGACCGCCTGCCTGTTCTTCGGGTCGCTCATGTACTGGCGCAGCGCGGTCAGCTCCTCCAGCATCCTGCCCATCGTTCCGTCATCCGACTGAGCGGTGTGGTAGTGGTTGCTGGTGACGGCTCTCTCTGTTCTTTCGGGGGCAAATGTACGGCTTATGGCGGTGGCCGCCTGGGACACGCTGCGGCTGTCCGGCACAGCCATTTCAAGCTCCCGCAGCGGGGCTTTGTTGCCCTTGCGGTATTCCTCAAGGGCTTCGATGACGGGCTTCGTCTCCGGATTCTCCACCATCTCGTTTGAGGCAATCCACTCCCTGCCGCGCTCGCCTGCCACGATGTTCTTCTCCCGCTCGATGTAGCCGCCCTTGGCGTAGGGCTCCGGCTGCGAGGCGATGGCGGCGACCTGCACGCCCGTGGCGGCGAGGGACAACGCCATGGATATGAGACCCCACGGGAAACCGCCGCCGTTCTCGAAGCTCTTTACGGCGGCAACGATGCCGGAGATTATGGCCTCCGCGATGGCCGCTTTCTTCTCCCTGCGGAACTGCTCGATTTCCAGCTGCTTCTCCTTGGCGTCGCGCTCCTTGTCCAGTTGCTCCACCTGCGCGTTGTAGTACTCCTGCGAGATGATGCCCTGCTCCAGCTGCCAGTCCAGCTTCTTCTTCCGCTCGTCATAGCCTTTCTTGTACTCGTTGAGGGCGGCTTTCTCCTTGTTGCTCTGCAGCTGGTTGATGGACTCGAACAGTTGCATGGCGGTGTTGGCGAAGTCCTGGATCACGTCGGCGATGTCCGACAGGTTCTTCTCCCAGTCCTTCTTGAAATTCTTCCAGTCTATTTCAAGGAGTTTGCCGATGCCCGTGGTGGCCTTGCCCTTTTTGGCCGACTTCCCAATCGCGGCGGTTTCCTCGTCCATCTTCTGCTTGAGGGCTTTTATCTGCTCCTCAAGCTGCCGGATGCGGTCTTGGTTCTCCTGCTCGCCCAATGCCTTGAGCTTGGCGATGGCGGACTGGGCGGCGGAGATTTTCGCCCGGTACTCCTTTTTCACCGCCGCGATGCGCTTCTCCGTCTCCGTCATCAGCGCTTCGGTGATGTCGGCTTCGGCACGCTGCACGATGGCCAGTTCCTCCTGCGCTTCGAGGGCTATGGCCTGCCGTTTCTGTTCGAGCAGGTCTTCAAGCAGTCTCAGCTCGTCTTCGTTGAGACCTGTTCCCGTTTCGGGATTGTACTCCTCCTTGCTCTTGTTTTCGTAGTAGGCGATGCTCTTGTCAATCTCGGCGATGGTGGCTTTCCACCTCTGCTCCACCTGCAGCAGTTCCGCCGAGTAGCTGTCGGTGAGGTTCTGCCCGAGCTTCTCCTTGAGGGTCTGGAACTGCTCGCACAGTTTCTCGTACTGCTGCGTCACTTTCTTCATCTGTTCGGTGCGGGCGGCGCGGTCAATCTCGTTTATGGCGTTGGCCATGTACTGCCGCACCTGGTCGGCGAGGTCTTTTGCCGCCTGCCCCTTGCTGTCGGTGAAGGCCTCGATGCGCTCCACAAGGTCGCCGTACTCCTGCCGGATTTTCTCCTTGTCGGCTGCTACTTTGTCCAATCCGACGAGTTCGTCTTTTTGGAAGAGCTTTTTCACCTCCTTTTGGAGGTTCTCCCATTCGGTCAGCTTCTTCTTGGAGATTTCCTCGGCGGTCTCCCCGCCCCCGCTTCCGGGTTCGGGGGTGGTCTCCTGCTCGATGTCGGCGATGACAGCGTCCAGCTGGTCGCCGATCCACGGGGCGAGGCTCTCTTTTATCTTCCCAATCTTTGCCTGCTCCTCCTCCACAATTTTGGTAATGTTACGAATCCACAACTCCTCCTTCTCGTTCAGCTTCCGGTCCTTGAGCAGGTAGCGGTTAAGGTTGCGGATGATGCCTTCGGAGTTCATCCCGCCCTCGGCCAATTCCACGGCTTTGTTCCCTATCTCCGGCGAGAGGTGTTTGAGCGAAGGTGCCAATCTGTCCATCTCCTTCTTCATCGCCTCTGTTATCTGCTCCTGCTGGATGTCAAGGGCTATCTTGCGCTTCATGGCGGTGATGACCTTGTTGTAGGCCTGCTCAATATCGAGGATGTTGCCCTTCTCGTCCAGCTGGTCCTGGAGAATGGTCGGGTAATTCTCTATGATTTTCTTCTGCACCTTGTTGTACTCGTCCGTGCCTTTGCGCAGTTCACGCAGTGCGCCGAAGAGCCTGTCGGCCTCCGCTTTCTGCTCGGCGGTGCGCTCGTGGAAGTCCTTCATGGCCTTCTGCGCCGCCGTGGTGCGGGTGGCCAGCTTGTAGATGGCCGTGCCTGCCGCTACGATGGCGGTGGCCAGTGCCACCCACGGCACGGCGTTGGCCGAGGCGTTCATCTTTCTGACCGCCGCTGCCGCCCTTTCGGTGTTGCCAGCCATCTTCGCCTGCGCTGCGGCCACCGCATAGACCGCCGTCTTGTAGGCGGCTTTGATGACCACTCCGGCTTTCTCCGCCGCTGTGAGCAGCAGCAGGCGCGTCTTCAGCAGCGTCACTTTGGCGATGTACAAGGTGAGCGGTGCGATGATGGCCAGCACCACGCCCTTGTTCTTGCTGATCCAAGTTGTTGCACTTGATATGGCTTTGATGCCCGCCGTGCTGGTCTTGGTCAGCTTCAGCAGTATCGGATAGAGCTTTTGGCCCAGTTCGAGGCGGGTGTCCTGGAACTTCTTGCGGGCTTTCTCCAGGCTGGCCTGCATGTTGTTGTTCTTTATGGAGAACTCCTCGTAGCAGGACACGCCCTCCAGCATGGCTTTGTTGGCCACCTGCTGCGCGGCCTCCACCTTGTCGAGGCTGTTGGCCATCGAGGAGATGGCGGCGGCGGCGCGTGCGCCGTCAAGCCCCAAGTCTTGGAAGATGGGCAGCAGTTTGTCGAAACCGCCCGCCCCGGAGAAGCCCTTGAGGACTTTCTTCAGAGCCTCGTTCATGTCGGTCTCTATGAGCTGCTTGAACTTGCCGATTTCCATTCCGGCAATCTTGGCGAACTCCGCAGGCTTGGAGATGACCTTTTGGATGAGCTTTTGGAACGCGGTGGCGGACATTTCCACCTTCTGCATGTCCTGGTCAAGGGCGGAGGCGAAGCCGAGGATCTGGTCGGCGGCGAGTCCGGCCTGCACGGCGATGCCGCCCAGCCGCCCCGTGAAGTTGACCATGTACTGCTCGTTGGCGGTGCTGGTCTTGCCCAGCTCGTTGACGGCGGATCCCATTGAGAGCAGCTGCTCCTTGAGCGACTTGTCCTTGAGTATGTCTGTCGATTTCTTGTAAACGTCCACCATCTTGCCGATGGCAAGGGTGGCGTCGTCGCCCAGCACGTCCCCCATGGAGACGTTGATGATGTCGGCCGCCTCCACGAACTGCTGCACCATTTCTTTGGAGGAGATGCCCAGCTTGCCCGCGATGTAGGCGAGGTTGTTGAGCTGCTCGCGGCTGGTGCGGGTGTCCAAGTGTTTGAAGCTCTCGTTGAGTTCCTCCACCTGCTCACGGGTCAGCCCCGTGGTCTTGATGACATCGGAATAGACATCGTCCATGGCGGCGAGGTCGGTGGCCACCTGCTTGAGGGTGGAGGTCACGTTGTCGAGGGAGGAGAGGATCTGCGTCAGGCCTCCGATGCCCGTGCCGAACTGCAGCACCTTGTTGTACATTTCCGACCACGCGGAGGCGGCGGAGCCGATGTTCTGCGCGTGTTCCTTAAGGTACTGCCTCAGCTCCTTGATTTTCTTGGCGTGGGAGATGTACTCGTCCGAGCCGATGACCATGCGGTTCTGCTCGTTCACGAGCTTGTTCATTTCCGCCCGTATCTGCTTGACGGAGGCCTCCACCTCCTTGCCGTTGATGTAGATGGTTACCCTGCGGGTGCTGCTCTTTGCCATAAACTGATGTTTTGGCAAAGATGGGCTAAACATCCGTCACGGTGTGGGACGGCATAAGAAAACCGCAGTCGTGCTGATTGACTGCGGTTTTGTTTCCTCGATGTCCGCGACAACGATTGAAGCGGTTATGAGACGTTTACGGCGAAATTCGAGCGGAAAGCGTGCCCGGTCGCCCAAAAGAAGAAAAGAAAAATATATTTAAAACAAAATCCACATAAATCATATTATCATTTATAGTTGATGTAAACATTATTGCATTGCTAAAAACATGATTATCTCACTTTGTGACAATGTCAATTCTATCATTCTTCCGTCTATACTTTCTTTCGATACGTTGCACAGAAACGATGTTTTCGGAATTTATCAGACTTAATATTTCTTCGCATTGCTCAAAAGGAACAAGTGTGCCATTTAAGTATATAGGAATAACTGATGTTAAATACAAATTTAATCCTAATACGCATTCTTTCATTTTTGTTGTATCAAAAATAGGGGAATAAACGCCATGTTGTAATAAATCCTTATTCCGTTTTTTTGAGAAATCTAATTTTTTAATAGTATCCAACGGAAGTTCTAAACCGTTAAGATGGTAATGGTATTGAATTTCACCATCTGAACACAACTTAAATATTGGATAGGGGAATTTATCGTCACAAATTCTTAGACAGTCTTCAAAACTATAATTTGAGACGAGCAGAAACGTGTCCTTTGGGTAAAACAACGTGTGAAAAGGCCCCACAATGCATTTGTACGGGCTATATTCTACACAAATCCTTGTGTGACTTAATACCTCTCGAATGCTGTCACAATTACATTGGGCTTGCGCTTTAATCGCTATAAAGCTGCAACAACAGAACAATAAGATTTTGATTATTTTTACCATGATATACCTAAAAAATAAAAGAAACGAATCAAATAAGGATTAAAAGGAATAGATGTGTGATTAGAACTTCCGTCATAATACCACATATTATTTCTGCTTATCACAAATGAGGGTAAACCACCTGTATTCCAATCCAAAGGACTATGCTTGGCTTGTGTGACGAACGAATTCTCACAAACAGCCGTTTCCCCTAAATCAGTATTTTCTGCCAACCATTGAGCTTTAATCGCTTTATCCGTTGACCCACACCACATTACACCTGGCTTTTGCCAATGAATGTGATATTCAGCGATTGCATCATCTGGTTTGGCAGAAAAATCCATAGTAAATTTATGTCTGTATGACATAGGCATTCGTTTAACTCCACCATCACTTAAAAGGTATCCACCATATTCTTTACGCCAAAACATGGATCGCTGATAATCCGCCTGCATAGTTAAATATTGCCTGTAGCTAATGTCCAAACCTTCCATACATCGTCCACTTGTCGCCCATCCCAAAACGCTTGACAGTTGGTATGCTCCAGCGGAACCTATTCCGCCCGCTATGGAAGAGTATAGTATGTTCAACCCTTTTCCTCCATGCATCCAACTTCCGAGTGCGCCGCTTACTGCTCCGCCAACAAATGCACCTCCTGTACCTCCAATGGCAGATGCTGTCCAACCGCCAACCATACCAGAAATAGCCCCACTAAAGGCACCCCAAAAAACACTACTTGCAACATGGCTTGCATCTAAACCTGTTGACGACAACCCACCAAATCCTGCTCCAGAAATTGCTCCACTAGCCATGCTTGCAAGACCAATACCTGTTCCCATTGATGCAACAGCAGAACCAGCAAAACCCGACAATGCTCCAATGGCTCCTCCGCCTAAAATATAGCCAACCCAGCCTCCTGCTGTTTCTGCCTTTTGACTGGCAATAATAGCACCTTGAACCATCCCGAATACAGCTCCTACAACAATAGGTATCCAAGCAAATTCTCCACTCGGATCCACGTATTGCAGTGGATTGTTTAAACAATACGAATATCGGTTGTAGCTCTGTGTGAAGCCAGGTGCCTGCACGAAGTTGTCGGGCGAGAAGAAGCGGGCAATCACGGGGTCGTACAACCGTCCGTTCATATTGATGATTTTCAAATCGGTGTAATGTTCATGGCCGGTGAAACCTCTGTCAAAACGGGAAGAGAACACCAGTTTGCCAGGTGCATCTTCTACGAATACTGTCCAATTAGTGTCAGCCTTCACATTTCCCCATGGATCAAAGTGTAGGTTTCGAATAACTTGTTTGTTGGCATTTGTGATGTGAGTATAACTGCCCAACCGATCTGGGTGTATGTAGTACATACTATCCACGTTGTTTCTGCGTACGCAGATGGCAGCGAGACCAGTCTCCCCGTATATATAATGATAATGGAACACCGCTCCTCTGCTATCTATCTCCTTTTCGTAGTTGGCACTAATGTAATAACGGGTACGCACCATTACACCGTTACGTTTGAACACCGCTTTCACTCGCTGGTTATCGGCACCATATTCCAGCAGTATCTCCACATCTCCTTCTGCAATACGTGATGGCTGATTGAAACTATTGTATTCGGTAAAGCAATCCGATGGAGAGATAGCATTGGGAAAATTATCGGAAATGGTCACTTCTGTGACCGCGTGTGGTTTGTCACTTTCGTAGCTATATGTTCCTGCTAATGTGTTGCTCAGGATGTTTCCCTGCGCATCATAGGTGGTTGAAAAAGTCTGCGAAATGCCGTTCTGCACACCTTGCGTGAACGAAATCAATCGGTCAAGGTTATCGTACTGAAATGTCTCGTACTGACTGTTTTTTTGGACAATTTGGGTGATTCTTCCCATGTCGTCGTATGAGAAACGGAAATTTTGGATGGTGGAATCCACGGTGAATGGTTGCTCTATCAATTCACTTATATCGGGCAATTCATTCAATCCATCTGCCACATCCAAATCTGTTGGAAATAGCAGGGGAATAAGTGTGTCGTGAGGGATTGGAATCAGGCCGTAGTGTTTCTCTCCTGTGAACATTCGTGTCAGGAGTCCCATCGCATTGTATTCGTATTCCGTTGCCGTGGCATTGCCATACCCACATTTGGTTGGCTGTCCGAAAAGATTGTGAGAGTACGCTTTGAAGATGTTGTTATTATTATCGTGACAATTGATCTCTTCAATATAACCTTTTCCTGTATAGGTGTAATCAACGGCAAAGCCATCGGGATAAGTCAGTGTTGCAAGCTGTCCATACGAATTATAGGCATAAGATTCCTCATAGGCAGTGCCATCAACATAGCGAACGTGCTGGGCAGGGCGACTAAACAAATCGTAATAATAACGTTCAGTGTTCACCCCATCTATTCTCACCAAATACAATTTGCCTCGTCCTTTGTTTTGGTTGTTCTGATAATCATAGTAATATTGCATGTTTTTTGTAACGCCAGAACTGTCAATATATTGTCTTTGAATGATTCGTCCTATATTGTCATACGTTATTTTTAAGGTATCACCCCGTGCATCCACTTGTCTAACTATTTCTCCGTAGGCATTGTATTCATACGTGTTGATGCCAGCATCTGGATCTTGCAATCGAATACGGTTTCCTCTCGAATCAGACCATGTGGTAGTGGTATGTCCATTCGTGGTTGCTGTTGTGCGTAGCGTGATATGTCCATCGAGTGTGACGTATGTATAGTCGTACTGAATTTGACCGCCCAGATCAGAAGCCAAAACGATTCGTCCAGCAGCATCGGTGGTTTTGGTTGTGGATACTTGGCGAAGATTGTCTGTAACAGTTGTGCTGCACCCCGTGTATGTATAAGACAAATCTGTATAAGGAGCTTGTTCTCTGACAACACGTCCGTATAAATCATAATTATAAGTGTTCCATATCTTGTTTGCATCAGATGTCCCTCTCATATAAGGCAGGGAAGTCTTCTCTACCTGACCAAGGGCATTGTAACGGGTGTCTGTATAGTAGCCGTTTTTACGGGTACAAATATTTCGTCCTAACAAGTCATAGTATTGTTCCGTCTTAAACGTCTGTCCCGAGACACTTGTAAAAGAATAGTATTTGGCATTTGGGATTTCTGTGTGGGTGTACCAACCACGTGTCACTTGTGTGGCCGTGCCGTCAGGATGATTAACGGATGTCAGTCGGCCAAACTCATCATAAGCATAATTTGTCACCAAACCATTGATGTCGGTTTCGGTGAGTACGTTTCCAGAAGCAGGGTCGAATGTCTTAAAGGAGGTGTGGCTTAATGAATTAGTTGTACTAACCATAAAGCGTCCCTTTGCGTCATAGTTGTAACTCTGCGAACGCGGTTGGCAGCCATCGGCACTAACGGTTTGAGTAGTGGGAAGGCCAAATGCATTGTAGTAATATACTGTTGAAACAACACCAAGCTGATCGCTGACGGTTTTGGAGTGCAGTCGCCCTTCTGTATAGGAATATTGTTCTGTGGAGGTCATGCTCAGGTTACTACCCCGCATAGTCGATATGGTAGTTTTAGAGCCTAATTCGGTTGCCCGTGTACCACAAGGACCTATTACTGTTGTATATGTATTTGACACCTGTTCGCAGGTGATGGTCTCATGCGATTGAATTGAGCATTTCTTTGTGACTATTGATGCAACGCGACAATCCAAAGGATCTAATTGAGTGGATATTGTATCTACAATTCCGTCAAGTACATTGGAAATTACTATTTTTGGAGAATAGATGACTATGCTTGATTTTCCGATTGGAGATACGGCTTGTGGAGCATAGAGTGTTTCTTTTATCAGACCTTGATTGAAGACAATAGTTCTGTAAGGAGCTATAATATCCTTATCCCCAAAGAGACTGTAGCTCACATCCATCGTATGTCCAGAAACTTCGTCATGTCGGGAAAATCCTGTAAAACCATAAAACGACATTCGTCTGTAGCTGTAAAGCGAACCGGTAAAGTGGAATGATGTTTTGTTCAAAGATTCTCCGATTCCATTGCTTTGATACAATGTGTCAGGTATATATGGAAACATCTTCCGTTTCAGAACCGTTGAGAAATCATAGGCGAGATAATAAAGCTGACTGTAATGGAATCTGTTTTGAACACCAACACCGTCTGATATGGTCGATACATAATTCGGATAACTTCCCTCATTAATAATGATAGAAACTGGAGCAAAATAAATGCTGTGCTGAAATAAAACATCAACCTTGTTGTCTCCATTGACGTTCCCTATTTGGAAACAAAATCGATCATCGCGGTTGACAAGCGCACTATTGACCATCGTACTCTCATACAAATAGGTGTTGTTTGAGAACCCCTTGGTAAAAAACACACTAATGTTAGATCTGTTTGTGTTGAGATTGAGAACCACTTGCATAATGTCATCCTTGCCGTCGCCATTGAAATCGCCTATGATAGGTTCAAAGGCAGGCTTGGAATGTTGTGTGGGTTCTGCAAAGGTATTGTTCAAAATAGAAATGGACATTAGCGGCCAGCTGTAATATCCCTTGCCAGTACCTAATGCCATCGTCCACTGATGATTTGAATATACAAGAACATCCGTTATCCCATCTCCGTTGAAGTCTCCGTAATATGGATGATGATACTTGGTCGGGAATCCGTCGTTGAAGACATTTTCCATGTGATTGGTCGTAAAGGAATATTTGTAAACGGATGTGGTGGTGTTGCGTGTGACATATAACTCGGCAATACCATCACCATCATAGTCAAGTACCGTAGACGCATCAATATTCGTGGTTGCATTTGCAAGAGAATGTTCTACATATTGTTGTCCGTCATAAATATAAACTAACATTTTTTTGGGATATTGCAAAGCAATGTCCGTCTTGCCGTCACCATCAAAGTCTGCAAATAATACACCATTATTATCAATAATTAACTCAGGATATATATATGGTGCTATAAACAACGTACGGGTGGAATAAGATGTTCCAAGATAATCTACGGCATAGAATTTGATGGTACTATTGGTCTCATTTTCTGCAACAATGAGTTCATCCTTACCATCTCCATCAATGTCCGCGGAATATGTTAACGGACGTACCAGCGAATCTATAAATGAACTTGACGATATGAATTGAAATGTATTATCGCCGTTGCCAGAATAGAATTTCCAGCCATAAGTTTGATTCCCGTGTATTAGTATGTAATCGGTGAAACCGTCTCCGTCGAAATCACCAGACACGATTTTACCATTATCAGTGAATGGAGTTGTTGTATTAACATTTATAGACAAGTTTTCTTCTTGCCAATCCACAGTGGTCGGATTCAGAGGTGTCCCATCCGCTCCATATTCCGTCACGCTTGTAAGTTGCACCGAAGATCCAAATTCATAGTTCATTGTATAGTGTTTAACGGTGTTACCGCTATATTTGATCCAAATATGTTTTAACAGTTTTGTTTGTGGAAAACCATAATCTGCAACGTAGCGAACATTGCAAGAAGAATTATTACTCTCGTATTCGAATTCCACACTGGCGTATGGTGTCAGATTTGCGTTATCATTGCCTGTATAGTCAATGCGTTCAATCCACACTTCTCCACCCGATTGCCCATAGGTGTAGGTCATATAGTTCCCGTTGATGTCTGTTACGCGGTTAAGATACCATACAAGTACTGTATTTCCCACCATTTGTCGTGCATTCGTTGTGTTACCATATTCCAACACACTACCATTATCAGCATATACCTTAAAATACTCTGGTCCCGTTCCGAGTGTACCATAGGGAACAACACGGGAATAATCTTCTATTTCAGAATAATAAGTTGCCTGAGACGCACCGTAGCTATATGGTTCTCGCACTAATAGACGATTCCCATCCAAACAAAAACGGTCGTTTTGGTTCATTTGTATTGCTGTGCGATTGTTATCATGATAAAAGGTCTGCCCTGCCCGAGTAATAGCAGAAAGCCCAGACAAGGACCATTTTACTCCTAACAATCCTGCATCTACTGTGCTGTTGTAAACAATGTTTAGATTGGGCTGCATCCCTTGTGTTCCAGGTACAACTTCTATGGGAATATTATACGTCGCCGCTCCCATAGCGGTCACATCTGCACTTCCTGGAATTGCACCCACCGGAAGTGAAGTGTTTTGAGCTTTCACCACTAAGCTAAATAGGCATAGTAGTATCATTAAGCCTGAAAATTTGATTTTGAGCTGTGATTTCATAATATGACTACTTTTTAATGATTTTCCAAGTTTCTTTTTTTCCATTTAATGAGATAGTTAACATATAGACTCCTGTTTTGTGCTCGGACAGATCTATAGTTACGGTTGTTCCTGTAATATGTGCCTCCGAAAGCAGTTGTCCCGACAAGCCAAAAAGCTGGTAATAACTATTGTCAATAGGCTTCTCGAATTGTAACGTTACCAGACCGTGCGTGGGATTAGGATAGATTTTCACGCTGTTTTTCCCTATAAGTTCCTCGTAATATTGATTTTGACTTGGATTCCACACACTATCTTCAGGGCAGTCAGATTTCAATGATCTTTGGTTGATTTCGAGGACTGTCCTCAAAATACGGTTGCCAGCCGCATCAAAGTCGTATGTGTGGGTTACTTCCACTTGAGCAAAGCACGACAATGTAATAATTGATATTAGAAATGATAATGTGATTTTTTTCATTGTTCTTTTATTTTGTTGTTTGTTTTATTCCATTTATTTGTAATTATTATGTACCAAGAGTTGTAACATCTACAATGACCCTCAAGTATCTTAATTGTTGCTGTAAGCCGCTGTTTCGCTGAAGAACAGCCCCGTGAAAGTGAACTGCAGGGTGGTGGTGTCACGATAGACCATCTGTCCCGGGATGTTAAGGAAAATGCGGTTCCCCTTTTCGTCAGTGTAATTCAACGAGCGGTCGGGCATGAGGAAGAAGTCCTCCGATGTCAAATCGAATGTGTCGATTGTGGTAGCGGTAACGTCGGTGCCGACCTGCTGAAGTTGAACTGATGCCGTATTCAGACAATCGTCACCTGAGCCCATACAATTAATATGGACAAGTTTGCCGTCTATTGTCATGCACCCTTTGCAATTGTTACCGCTATGTCCAATACCTAGTGCGAACAGGTACGTTGTGTTCCCTGTTTTTCCGTTATTGGGTAATACAATCACACGATTGCGTGTTTGATAATGTGTTGCTGTTAGGTTTTCCTCTTTCTCGCATGCGCCAAGCAACATAACTGCGAGCAGTGTCAGTGTCAATACTTTTTTCATTTTACTTTGATTTAGAAACATGTAATTTTGTTAATTTTCGACGGCAAAAATACAACCTCCACAAACAATATTTAAACCTTCACTACATAAATGTGAACCCTCATTCTTTAAATGTGAACCATACAATAAATTCAATACCCTCAGGGGGGGGGGGTAAAATATTAATAATCAATTCGTTAATAAAACCTCACATTTTTAAATTGCGCGAAGGTGGAAATGGTATATGTGTGAAGGTTTGGCTGATTTTCGAAGTTTTGTGTCAGATAATTGCATATCTTTGCGGCCGTATTCAAAATAATATCAATATGAAACATCTAAAAACAGTTGTAATTGTTTTGCTGAACATCCTGTTTTGCGCAGTAACGCTTTGGTTCTTTGTCCGTAATTCATTTCTTCGCCCATTCTCGGGCAGTTTTCTCAAAGAGACCATCTCTGGTATTGTCTTATTAGGATCATTGTATGTCAATTACTTTCTGCTTTATCCAAAGGTCTATCAAAATCATCTGAAAACTTACTGGTTGACGTTGGTACTTATTGCTATGCTAACGGGTATCATTGATTTAGCCATTGCTTATCATGGAATAATGTCGTGTAATGCTCAAATTGTCGAGTATGTGGGATCCTTTAATTTCTTCTCAAAGATTCTACTTATTACCGTTTGGCGCAATCTTGCATTGATCGTCTTTCCTTTCTTGATTAGAGAACGACAACGTTTCCAGCAGGCTTGGGAAAACGAGGTGAAAGTTGTCGTTCAAGATATCAGGATGCTTGATGTCACAGATAAAAAAAGCAACATACATTTGGTTAACATTGACGACATTTTCTATTGTCATCAACAAAGAAACTTCACCGATATTTTCATGGTACAAAATAAGAATTACACACGTCTCGGTTCCATGAAGCATCTTGAACAGCTGTTTGGGGATGATTTTGTTCGCATAACGCCTACAGAATTAGTGCCATTCCGATACATTAAAACGTGTAAAGACAATACCGTGATTATGAAGAAAATGCCTTGGGAAGAGGAACAAACCACTTTCAAATTGGAGCCAAAAAACCAAGAGGAGGTTGCCGAAAGAGTTGTGGAAGGCCTTCTGCGGTACAGAGCTAAAGCGAGCGGTAAAAACATTCCTGTGAGACCGGCTCGTCCAAAAATCAAACGGAAGCCTGTAACACCTCCAGACGAAAAGCTCAAAGCGGTGCTTTCGTATATAGAAAATCACTCGAACTGCAATACAAGGAAAATTGTTGATGAGACAAAGATTCCTTTGAGTACCGTCGAACGTTGCATCGCCGTGCTCAAAAAGCAGGGACTAATCAAATTTACTGGCAGTAGGAAGAACGGCGGCTACCATTTAGTCAACATCCCACAAGAAGGAAATGCCACCGAACCCGTTCAAAAGGAGGGGGATGTTATTGGAGAAAAAACCACAGAGGAGAAGTCGAACAAGAAGAAGATAGCCGAAGAAAAGCCCGCAGAACCGTCATCTAAGGAATAGGTCTCTTGCAAAGCGGCAGCTGTTTGGTGCTGTGTTAGTTTTTCTACTGTTTCTTTACTCCGAAGAAGTTGACCAGACACTCGTCACCCCAAAATTCGGCTGCGAGGTCGAAGAGGCGTTCCGCGTTGCGGTCTATGGGTTCGTCTAACCAGTCCACCACGGAGCGGCGGATGCTGGGGTGCGGGTTCACGTACTTGCCGGGAACACGGGGCTGGCCGTAGCCCACCGCCCACTCCCGCCATATCCCGTGGATAGGAATCTTGAAACTCACGGCCTCAGGGATTCCGCCATCATGCTCTATCTTGTACTGTATGCTGTTGCGGAGCTTGCGCTCCACCTTGCCGCTCTTCTTGGTTATGGAGGTGACCTTCTTGCCCTTGGTGAACCGCAGGGTGTTGCGCCTCGCGGCGTTGCGCACCGCCGCTGCCCACCGCCGCGCCTGCCGCAGGAACTCCTCGGCGGTGAGGATGTTGGTGTCCGTGGTGTCGGTTATGGTGTGGTTCATTGCTGCTGGTCTATTACTTCCCAATGGCCGTTCTTACGACCTCCAATCCTTTTAAGGAGCTTCATTTCCTGCAATCTCGCCACGGCGTATTTGATTCCACTTGCGCTATATCCTTGCAACACCTGGTTCATAGTATCCCGTGTGGCAGTGGGATTGGCACCAAGAAAATCCAATACTTTCTGCTGTAAATCTGTCAGCTGCACCTTTTGGCCAGTCTTTTGGCCAGTCTTTTGGTCAGTCTTTTGGTCAGTTGTCGGGACCGCCTCAGCTTTCCTCCTTTCTGCTTCAATAAATGGCATCACACTGGGTGCTGCGTCGAACCGAACCATCAGGTCGCAAGGGTGGATGATGTAAACAGGTTCGGGCGAACCGTAATTGCGGCACGCCTTGCACATTTTTTCAATCCCGCGTCCCCAGGCTTCGATGAACCCCGCACGGAAAAACGTGTTGGCAATATTGGGATTTAGCAAAAGAGACTGATGGGAAGAAAGAAGTGTTTCCGCTGTCCAACCTTCGGTCAGCAAGCAACTGTTGGAAATAAACAACCTGTCATCCTCAACGCGGATTTGAATCGGGTTATTGGCCGACCAGTCTGAGTGTGCCAGCGCATTGAAAATGGCTTCTCTCACCGCCATTTTCGGAAACGGATAGGTTTCAACCCTGGTAATGTTTTCGTAGGTGATGAATGCCTTGAGGTACTTTTGGTACAGCAGATCCTGCACACGGTCGGCCTGCATCATCAGTGAGCCGTGAACCTCATCCATATACAAGATGTCGGCCTCTTTGTTGAACATTCCGATTTTGGTGTAACACCCTGTGACCAACTCTTCCGGCTCGCGGTAAAACAAGAGTACCGCCGCCCTTTTCAGCTTGCCATCAACGGTGAGTTTCAATCTTTCAAGCAATTCCTCATCAGAACAGGCGAGGTCGTCTTCTGTCATACGTTTGCTTCGCAGCGCCTCCCTGCGGAAAATATTGAAACTCTCTCTGTCAAGGTCCTGGTATGTGAAATTGTCAACGGTGACGGAATCCCATTTCGTTCCGGTTCGTTTAAGTAGAAAATGGGTGAGGGCGGAACCCTGCAGCGTCTGCAATGTCGCACCAGACCGAATGTAATAGTCTCCCTTGTAATTGAGAGGGAATCCGCACGGTTCGGTTTCGATTCTGATGTACGACTTGCCGTCTTCCGTCATCAAATCCACACCGACAATGATTCCCATCGCATTCTTCACCTTGTTGGGGATGTCCTCCAAGAGGCGTTTGGCGTTGTCCACACCGACCACCTCGCCCTTGTCGTTCATGCCGATGTAGAGCGTGCCGCCCTGCGCGTTGGCGAAACCGCAGATCCACTTCAGGTATTCGTCACGCCAAGACTCCTTGTATTCAATATTTTGCGTTTCCATACAACATTCAAATTCCGACCGCAAAATTATAAAAAATCTCGAAACAGAAGACCGTCATTTCCTGCCTCCCTCCCGAATCACCTTGTCGAGCCTGCCGAGGATGACGTGGACGTTGGAGGCGAAGAATTTGCTTTCGTCATAGAAGCGGTCGCCCATGAGGTCGCGGTGGACGGCCACCCACGAGAACGCGGGCGGCTTGTCGTTGGGCGAGGTCTTGGGACGTTTCGGGGCGCGGGCGAACACGTTGGGGTAACGCTGTTCAAGGAACCGCTTGCGCAGGGACGTGTAGCACAGCACAAACGCCTCCAACTGGTCATCGGAAAGGAGGTTCATCAGCCGCATCCGGGTGTCCGCGCCGTAGATGGTGAACGGCACGCGGCGGTCGGTCTCGCCGTCGTAGTCTTCGCGCTGCGGCCTGTAGAGCACCGCCGCCGCTTCCTTGTAGCGGCCAGCCAGCATATAGCCGTCCGCGTAGATGAACTCCTCCCAAGTGGTGTTGGAGAAGGTGGGCTGGTAACCGATGAGGCGCACCCCGTCCGCCTCAATCCAGGGCAGCAGCTGTTTGGTCATGTCCGGCTGTTTCCCAAACGCGAAATCGAAGAGGCGCATCAGGAAGTAGCGTTTCCCGAACGGTATCTCCTCCCACGTCTCTTCGGGGATTCCCGACAGGGCTGAGTAAAAGGCGGATTCGGAGAGCGTGCCGCCGACTGCGGCGCAAACAGCCAAGAGCTGTTCACGTGTCAGCTCGTCAAATCTGTCGGGAACGGTGTATTCCGTCCCTTTGTCGTCTATTTCTACCTTGATCCTATTCATGGTCTCCAGTTTCTTGTGTCTATTTCGTTCCAAAAAGGGGCGCTGGTGGTGAACGTGTAGCGCATCCCCGCGTAGCGTTCCCGGACGTTCTGAATCGGGATGGCCGTCACCTCGTCAAGGCGGAACTCCTTGACCACCATGCAGGCGGCCTCGTACTTGTCAAGGTTCATCCTGCGGATGATCTCGTCGCCGATGCGCTCGCAGAGGTCGAAGGCCTCATAAACCGCGTCATAGTCGTTGTCGTCCGGATAGGACTGCACGACCATGAACGAGGACTCCCGCTCCTTGAAGGCGTTGTCGGCGTTGTCGCTGGTGAAGCGCACCTCGCCGCCCTCCTGGATGAGTGCCGGGAAGTTCACGCGGTCTCTGAAACCCGTGTAGAACTCCTCCAGCTCGCCACGGAAGAAGTGCGGCTCTTCGGGTGTGTGGTTCAGCGACTTGTGCCGTGCGGCCAAGTCCTGCAGGTAGCGGCTGAACGCCTGCGGGGAGTTGTGCAGGTCTCCCCGATAGTCTTGCTCGCATTCTCTCATATCTCTTGGTTTTGGGTGTTTTTGCCCATTCTTTCGGGGCAGTCCTTGCGGTGGCACTCCCAAGCCTGCGAGAGGGACAGCCGCCGTTCCAGTTCTATCTTTTCGGTCTCTATGCGGGCGGAGTTGCGCTTGAGGGTGGCGATGAGTTCCCGCTGCTTGTCGTCAAGCTCGTCCCGCGCCTGCTCGTTGCTGATGTACTCGGCGATGAGCTGCTTCTGGTACTCAATCTGTTGGGTGAGTGCCTCGAAGCGCTGTGTCTCAAGGCTGGTCTCCTTGCTTTTCTCCTCAATCTTGCGCAGGCGTTTCTCGGAGAGCCACTGGATGATGCTCCAAACTGTGGTGCCGCCCAGCAGGAAGTTGAGGACGGCGGAGCCGATGGTGATGTAGTCTAAAGGTTCCATAACTTATGCGAAGAAGATTTTGCGGTTGGTGTTGTCGCGGCGGAATACCTCGTTCTTCGGCGCGTTGTCGCCCGCGAAAGCCCTGTACGCCGGATAGTCGGCGATGTGGGCTTTGAGGGTGGACACCACACTGGCCATGTACCGCTCCGCCTTTCTGCGGTACTCGCTGGCCATCTGCTCCAGCTCCTGCGGCGGCACTACGGAAACGGCGGTATCGGAGCCGGATGCGGCCTGTGCGGTCTCGAAGACCATGCCCTGCTCGGTGGGCAGTCTGTGGAGTTCCCCGATACCGTCGGCCACCGACCAGAAAACGGTGAACTTTTTCACCTCCGGCAGGATCCTGGCATAGCGTTCCTCGTTGGGATCTGCCGTCAGTAGCTCGTCACAGAACGCCCTGCCGAGGCGGTGGCGCAACTCCGTCTCCTGCGTGGTGCGGACAAAATGGCGCATCTTGAGGAAGACGAGGCGGGAGCCGCCGATGTGGAAGATGTCGTTGAACTCCTTTGTCGTGCCGACAATGAGGGAACGGGTATCGGTATATGCGGGGCTTTGCAGGAACTCCGGCAGCTGGTCGATATTTCGGTGGCAGTACTCCAGCACCGAATCCAGCTGGTCAAAACCGCCGTTCTTGAGGGCTTTCTTCAGCGCGTCGGCCTGGTACTTGTAGAGCCTGCCCTCCCCCGCGTTGTCCGCCGCGCCCTTGTCGGACATGGAGACGGAGAGCAGGTCGTAGTCCTGCCAGTAGGCCAGCCGCACCACGGCGTACTGGCTGCGCTTCAGAAGCGCTTCCAGCAGCTCGTTGTCGTGCGTACCGCCCTCGTAGTATGCGGCCAGCCTACTAAAGAGCGTTTCGCCCAAAATCGGCAGCAGGTACTTGTCCTCGCACTGCGCGATGGCCGGAGCCAGCGAGCGGAACGAGCAGGTGACGTTCACGGGGAGAAACTCCTTGAACTCCTCCGCCTTGGTGTTGTTCTCGGGTTTAAAAAGTCTCGGTGTCATAACTATGCCAATTTTTCTTCGGTTGACTTTCCCTTGTCAAGGGTGGTGAGTATGATGTTCCGATAGACGAGCTCCACATCGTGGATGCCGTTGTATTCCAACATCAGTTCTATGGGGTCGAGCACCTGCTGTTTCTCTATGTAGTTGAGGATGAGGGAGACCAGCAGACCCTCGCGGATGTCGGAGCCGCTTCCGGCGTTGCCCGCGTAGGGGCCGCCGGGCATCCCCGCGCCCAGGACACTTGGGTTGACCATGAGGGAGAAGAGGATCTCGGAGTTGGCGGCTGCTGACGTGGAAAGGCGATCTTCCGCCTTGATTTCGTTCTCTAATCGCTCGATGACCCATTTCTCCTCGGCCTTGCCGCTCTCGTTGAGGGAGAATCCCGTGGTAAGCGTCTTGGCCGGATTCTCCTCGCTGGTGAGCTGTTCCTCGAACTCGTCAAGATAGTCGTTGATGGCCTTCTCACGGTCGGCGGTGGACTCAAAGCTCTCCTCGGGGAACTTCTTCTCCCAGTAGGTGTCGGGGATTTGGATGTGCCACATGAGGTTCATGGCGTTGGAGTAGGCCTTCTTCAGGAACGTGGGTATCTTGTGGGCGATGTCTATCCAGCCGCTCTTCCACGCGGTGTCCCAGTCGGGAAGGGCGTAGTAGTCGTTGCCGGAGAAGTAGTTGCGGATTCGCGGGAAGGCGACACAACCGCCCCTCAGCCTGCCCTGCTCCTTCAAGACCTGCAGGTGGGTGAACGGGTCGGCCTCGTTGAGCATGGGGATGACTTTGGCCGTGTTGTCCGGGAAGCGTCTGTTGAACTCCCCGAACAGAAGCAGTTTCGACTTGTCTATGCTGATTCTGCAATGCCTTGCGTTGACGGCCTCGGTGCGCAGGATGCGGTTTCCGTCCGCGCTGAACACGAACACGGGAAAGCAGTTGCCCAGCTTTATGAGGTCGCGGAACGCGTTGGTGTGGTAGGTGCGGAAGGTGTAGCCCCGCAGGAAGTTGAGGACTTCGGGACGGTTGACAGGTGCGTACTGCTCGCGGTTCTGCTCGTCAAGTCCCGTAAGGTTCACGGGGATTACCCCCTGCCCGTAGCAGCAGCGGCACTTGTAGTTGAGCCCTGTGGAGAGGACACCCGTCTTGCCGATGACCTCCAAGGCCTCCTCCGGCCAGCGGTTGGCGCTGCCCCAGCAGGCGTACTCCACTTCCTCGAACGAGAACCGCTCGAATATCTCCTCGTTGACGGCCGTTTTCTTCACGGTGCTGCCGAACGAGGCCTTGCCCAGGAACAGCAGCGGTGTGCCTTGCTTGTTGAACGTTATTTCCATTTCTTCCAGTGCTTCAAGTTACTAAATCACCACCTGCATCCCGTTGAACTCCCGAAGGTTGTCTATCGAGACTGCGTGGATGTGCCCGATGGGGTCCCCGTTGGAATCCACGGGCAGGATCCCGCGCAGTCGGTTCCTCTTCATGTCGGCGCGGAGCCCTCTCATGACGGCTCGCGGGAACGAGACCAGCTCCCCGTTTTTCAGATAGAACTGCAGGGAGAAATGGGAGGCCTTTCCGTTGGCCTTTTCGCGGGTCTCCATCTCCCGCAGTGCGTCGGCGCGTCTTATCTTGTTGCCCATAAGCGTTAAGTTTTTGGGCAAAGATAAGGCAAAGGGAGAAAAACGTATGGGACAGATATGGAGTGACGGGAAAATGACGCCTCACAAAAAAAGGCTGGCCTCCGGACAGCGGCAGTCATTTGACCAGAGCGTAATTCCGCCGTAATTTTTTCCGCCGGATGGCGGAAAAATTTTTTTTGGGGGATATGGCACTAAAAAAGGCGCAAAAGTTCCATTTTTCGGATCTTTGCGCCTTGCTGGGGCTTGTTTCCGCCCTTATTGGGGCGGCTGTATTACAATTCGTTTGGGGGCGTGTAACGTGACGTAAACAACATATTTTCTGAATGTCTCCACCGTTTCGGCGGGTGCGTGGTTGCTTTCCAGCATTTCGGCCAGCTGTGCGCCCGTGTAGCTTCCCACTTTCGGCAGGTGGTATTTTTCCGCCTTTAGTGCCTTTGTTATCCTGCTAATCATTGCCGCGCCTCCTTTCTAAAAAACCGCTATCGGTTCGGGTTCTTCCATCGGTTCGGGCTGCAGGAACGCGGCGGCGGCTTCCTCGGCGGGTGCTTCCTGCGCCTCTGCCGTCTCGGTCGCTTCTTCCGTGCTGGCGGGCTGGTCGCGGCGCGTTACTTGCAAATTGCTGAACAAATAACACATATTGAAGCGTTCGCGCTCGCCTTTGGTGCTGCCCTCCTCGCCTGCGCCGTCGGCGTTCTCCATCAGCGCGGGAGTTGGCGCGGGTGCGCTGGCGGTCTCGCCGTCCTGCTCTTTCTTCTCGCGTTTGGTGGGCTGGCTCCACACGGGGAACGCTTTGGAGCCCTTAATAATGGTGTAGCCCTCACTTTTCCACTCGTTGAACTTTTTAAACTCCGTTGTGCCCTCCTCGGCGGGTGCGTACACGAATTTTAATATAAAGTAGTTCAGCGGCTGGGATTCCAAAAATAAGGCCTGCGCCGCGCTTTTGGCGGTGTTAATCATAAAATCGCGGATTTGCCGCGCCTCCGCGCTGGCGGCCAAAAGTCTTTCAAATTGGGCGGCGCGGTTCTTTTCCTTTGCCGTTAAGGGTCTTGTCTGCACCTTTTCGGCGGTTTCCGTTATTTCTCCTGTTATTGTATTGATATTTTCCATATTTTTGCAGATTGGTTTTTTGTCCCTTTGGGGATTGAAAATTTAATTGTGAAAGAGGCGGCGCGGGTCTGAATTATTGCGCCGCCTCTCCTTTTTGCCCTTTTAGGCGGTCAAAAGTTCGGTTTCAATCTCGCCGACTTTGGCGCAAATTTCCGCGTTCATCGCCTCGCAGAATTTTTTGACGATTGCCGTATTTGAAACGGTCATCACCTTTTTGAACTCCTCGCGGTTTAATCCGTCTTTCGTGAAACGTTCAAAGGATAGGCGGCAGATACTTGTTTCAAACTCTTCTTCGTCCTCCAGCTCTTCGATATAGTTTTCTATATCCTCGCGGCATTTGATGAACATTTCACGCTTTTCGGCGATTTCGCGCTTGTGGTTGAGGCGTTCAAGTTCTTCGTCCAGTCGTTTCTGCATTTCCGCGAGGGATTCGCGGCGTTTGCGGTCGGCTTCCTCGGCGGCGCGTATCGCGGCGGCGGCGGCTTCCTCCGCGCTCATCGGGGCGGGCGCGGGTGCTGGTGTCGGTTCTGCGGGCTTCT
>JAEEGG010008195.1_pt1 | contig 23789 bp, 23 predicted proteins | sample 9134161 | NCBI WGS metagenome assembly JAEEGG01 (sample SAMN16246543, study PRJNA631951) | gut metagenome | biome: gut microbiome; feature: rumen; material: CR-attached | host: Bos | place: Iran: Karaj | collected 2018-10
TATGGAACTCGGCGAACCCGACGAGAGCGGTCGTCGCAGTCCGGTGCCGGTAGAAGGCAAGACCGTGACAATACCGGTAGACCTCGTCATTGTAGCTGTAGGCGTTTCCCCGAACCCGCTCATCCCCTCATCCGTTACCGGATTAGAGATCAGCAAGAAAGGAACGATCGTCGTGAACGAGACAATGCAGTCCGCTATCCCGACCATCTTCGCCGGAGGCGATATCGTACGCGGAGGCGCCACGGTTATCCTCGCCATGAGTGACGGTCGCAAGGCCGCAGCAGCAATGCATGAGTACCTGACGACAATGCACAATTAAGAATTCACAATTCACAATTAGGTAACATTGTCGATTCTTATAGTCATATTATTGTCCGTCAATTTCCTAACCAGTCACCCGTTGACCGGTCAGGCAAATATGTCTGTACTCGTGCAGAACATGCGGACGGGCGAAGTGATCGACAGTTATCGCGCAGACAAGGTCGTACCTCCGGCATCGGTGATGAAACTGCTGACGACGGGTGCGGCATTGGAGATCCTCGGTCCGGGTTTTCGCTTTCCTACCCTGCTGGAGTACTCCGGCACGATCGAACAGGGTGTGCTGCAAGGCGACCTGTATATCCATGGCGGGTGCGACCCGTCGCTCGGTTGGAAGGGCAACACTGCTTTTCTAGACCGATGGGTGAAAGCCATCCAGGACGCCGGCATCCGGCGCATCGACGGCGCCGTGATTGCCGACATGACAATGCTGGACGGCGAAGCGCAGAACCCCTCGTGGTTATGCGAGGACGCCGGCAACTACTATGCCCCGGGTATCTTCGCACTCAATTACTACGGCAACACGATGAACATCGTGCTCCAGAGCGGCGAACCCGGTACGGTTGCCAAGGTCGTCAAGACCGAACCCTACGTGGAGGATGTCTATTTCATCAACCGAATCCGCTGCGACAAGATCACCTACGATGGTGCTTTTGTGAGTGGACTACCCTACAGCCGCGAACGCTACCTGACCGGCGCCGTGCCCTCTAACCTTGGTACGTTCGGTGTCAAAGGTGACCTGCCGAATCCCGGACTGTTGTTAGCACGCCATTTCACGAATAAACTGCGCGAAGCGGGTATCACCGTCAAACGTGACGCCAACTACATAGCGGATTACAACCCGCTTGTACCGCCCCGCACAGAACTCTATATCCATTATTCCGAACCGTTGTCGGAGATCATCAAGGAGACGAACGTCAACAGCAACAACCTCTACGCCGAGGCTTTGTTCCGTTATTTAGGCACGCGTTATACCTTACCCGGCACGATTCATAACAGCCAGGATCTCCTGCGCGATTTCTGGCGCCGCAGAGGAGTATCCGTTCAGAACGCCATCATCAAAGACGGTTGCGGTCTCGCACCCCAAGATGCCGTGAGTGCCAAAGCCTTCGTCCAACTGCTCTCTGTCATGGCGCGCAGTACGAACAAAGAAGCATGGATCAACTCCCTTCCCGTAAGCGGACAAAGCGGTACCCTCAAGAGCCTGTGTCCCAAGACCGAACTCGAAGGTCGTATCCATGCGAAAAGCGGAACAATCGCCGGAACGAAGAACTTCGCCGGCTATATAGACATGCCCAACGGAGAGACTTGGGTCTTTGCCATCCTCATCAACTCCGCACCGGGCAAAGCAAAGAATGTGCAACACGTGATACAACAATACCTGTTGGATGTATATAAAGAGCACCGATAGTACGAACACCCTGCTCAAGCAAATGGCTGCCGAAGGCAATCCGCCGGAGTTTATCTATGCCGGCTACCAAACAGCCGGTCGCGGACAAACAGGCAACAGTTGGGAGAGCGTAGCGAACAAAAATTTATTGTGTTCGATCTTGCTGCCCCCGAATAAGAACCTCTACTTCCTCAATATAGCGGTGGGTGTGGCAATGCTTCGGGTGATAGGCGACGATTTTACGATCAAATGGCCGAATGACATTTATTACGGTAACAAGAAAGTAGCAGGTATTTTGGTGGAAAACGCCATTATAGGAAATGAAATACGTTATTCGATAGCAGGCATCGGTTTGAACGTCAACCAGACGACCTTCGTTTCAGACGCACCGAATCCTATATCGCTTAAGCAAATTCGCGGACAAGAATACGACATCGAATGGTTGATGAACCAATTGCTCGAAGCGGTACATTCCGTACTCAACGAATCCGAACAGGAAGTGTGGTCGTACTATAAGTCTCATCTTTATCGCCGGGAAGGTTTCTGGCCGTACGAAGATAAAAAGGGAAAGTTTGAAGCGGCAATACAAGATGTCCTGCCTACCGGAGAAATAATCCTGCGCGACACCAACGGGCAGATCCGTCAATACGAATTTAAACAAATAAAATATATTTTATGAAATCTATCATCATCACCGGCGGAGCCGGATTTATCGGAAGTCATGTAGTGCGCTTGTTTGTCAACAAGTACCCCGACTATCGGATCATCAACGTAGATAAGCTGACCTACGCAGGTAATCTGGCGAACCTCAAGGATATCGAGGATAAGCCGAACTACCGTTTTGTGCGCGCCGACATCTGCGACTTCGATACAATCTTTGCGCTCATGAAAGAAGAGCACGTGACCGGTGTGATCCATCTCGCAGCCGAGAGCCACGTAGATCGTTCGATCAAAGATCCCTTCACCTTCGCCCGCACGAATGTCATGGGTACGCTCTCTATGCTCCAAGCCGCCAAACTCTACTGGGAATCCCTGCCGGAGAAATGGGAAGGCAAACGTTTCTATCATATTTCGACCGACGAGGTATATGGCGCATTGGAGATAGAGCACCCGGAGATACTGTTCACCGAGCAGACCAAATACAATCCGCATTCGCCGTACTCTGCCTCTAAAGCATCGTCGGATCACTTCGTGCGTGCTTTCCATGACACCTACGGCATGCCAACCATCGTCACCAACTGCTCGAACAACTACGGTCCCTACCAGTTCCCCGAGAAACTCATTCCGCTCTTTATCAATAACATCCGTCACCGCAAACCGCTGCCCGTCTATGGCAAGGGCGAGAACGTACGCGATTGGCTCTATGTCGTAGATCACGCACGCGCGATCGATATCATTTTCCATAACGGCAAGATCGCAGAGACCTATAATATCGGCGGGTTCAACGAGTGGAAGAACATCGACATCATCAAGACCATCATCAAGACCGTCGATAAACTGCTTGGTCGTCCCGAAGGTGCAGACCTCGATCTGATCACCTACGTCACCGATCGTGCCGGACACGATATGCGTTATGCTATCGACTCCACCAAACTGCAACGCGAGTTAGGCTGGGAACCGAGCCTGCAGTTTGAAGAAGGCATCGAGAAAACCGTTCGTTGGTACCTCGACAACCAAGAATGGCTCGATAACATCACCTCCGGTGAGTACGAGAAATACTACGACGATATGTACAAGAATCGATAAAAAATAAGGGCGCTCGAAAGCGTCCTTAATTTTTATGCATTGCGGAATGCCATAGGCGTCACACCCACGCGGGCTTTGAAGAAGCGATTGAAGAATGCCACATTGTCAAATCCCAAGCTAAGTGCAATCTCTTTCACCTGCAGATTGGTGATCTTCAACTGCGATTTGGCATCGGTAATGATCGCCTCAATGATGATATCGCCGGCGGTTCTCTCTCCTACCGATTTGATCGTCGAGCACAGATGCGGCAAGGTCAAACGCATCGCCTCCGCGTACTGACTCACATGATGCCATTCGTGGTAATGTTGCAGCACGAGTTGACAGTAATCCTGATAGATCTCCGTCTTGCGATCCATCGGCTTAATCAGATACTCATCCTGCTCGTGCGCGTACTTGGCATAACTGGTCTGCAGCAGATTGAAGATATGCACCATCTTCTCCGTATCCAACATTGTCGGTTCGGCATTGAGTGCCGCCACAATCGTCTCATACATGGAGCAGAGCACTTTCACATGGTTCTCGCTCGTACTCAATTTCGGTGAGTGCAACTGCAATGCCGACAATGACATCTTGTTGTTCACCGTGTATTTCTCCAGGAACTTACTTCCGAACACAATCCAATAAACGAGCGCATCGTCCGAGAACTCGCGGATAAACAGGAAACTACCCGGTTCGAGCAACAGAATATCATTTGCCTTGAATTCATAGTCCGTCACATTGATGGTTGCACGCGCCGTACCACGCACCAATAACGCGTACACGCCGCACTTGATCTTACACGGATAACGACCGTACTCGTTCATCAGTTTACCACTCGCGTCGCCGATCATGTAATCGCCGTACGGACAGTCCACAATAGGGATATTATTCTCTTTCATCTTAACAATCGTATCAAAATTCGCTGCAAAAATACTGCTTTTTTTTGATATACGCAAATAATTGTGTATTTTTATGCACAAAAAAAAGAAGAACCACGATGTGATTCTTCCGTTTGACCTAAACTTTAGCGTATTAGAGCTTGTTGATCATGCGTGCGAGCTTCGACTTGAGGTTGGAAGCTTTGTTCACGTGAATGATATGACGCTTTGCCAGCTTGTCGAGCATAGAGCTTACTTTCGGCAGAGCAGCAGCTGCTGCAGCCTTGTCAGTAGTCTTGCGCAAGTCGCGCACTGCATTACGTGCGGTTTTTGCATAATAATGATTGTGTGCTTTGCGCGCTGCCGTTTGGCGAATACGCTTCAAAGAGCTTTTATGATTTGCCATCTTTGTGTTTGTTTTTTGTCCGACTCGCGGACGGGTTTTGTTAATGTCCGTCGGCTTTGAGAGGATCAGCCTCAGGAATTGACTTTAGGGAAGGTCTTTGTAGTGCCAAGGGGAATCGAACCCCTATTGCAAGAATGAAAATCTTGAGTACTAACCGTTATACGATGGCACCGCGCTTTGCGCTATCAAGCGAAAAAGCGTGCAAAAGTACTGCTTTTTTTTGAATTGACCAAATATTTTTGCATTTTTTTGCAAAATTTAGTGATTTTTGTTATGCAAAGTCGCCAAATACTCCTGCTCCGGTTGCCCCGGAGTCGGAATAAGTTCTGCCTTATCCATTACCCCAAGCGCTGCCAAATCCATGATGGTCGAATACCCCGAACGGGCAATGATACGACTCGCCCCTAAAAGCGCCGGAACCAATTCCGCATCGCTCATATAGGGCACAATAGTGATATTTCCCCGTTTGATGCGTGTATTCGGTCGGGACATGAGCCCCTGCACAATAAGCACCTTTTCTGCTTTCCCTGTATAGCGAGCGATAAGCTCTTTCTCCAATAGCGTGCGGTGTGGCTCTAAACCGGATAGGACAGCGACCACATCATATAATGGTGATTGGTGATGGGTGATGGGTGATTGGTACTCGAATCGGCTTAAGGAACCGATATAACTGATTGCTGAATACTGAATACTGAAGGCTTTCGGATGACTTAACTCCCCGGCCAGGCTCTTCTCTACCTCTTCATAGTCCGGCACCCACACCTTATTAAAATGCGCATAGATGCGTGCGTGCACACGCGAGGCGATCGATTCAGCCCACTTCCAGCCCTTTGGAAGCATAATATGCAACTGGTGGGTCATATAGATGCATTCACATTGGTTATTGGTAATGGGTGATTGGTGATTTAAATAGAGTCCGAAACGGTTATCAGAGATCACCTGATCTATCGTTTCTTCGCGTAGGATAGCATTGAGCATCGCGTGGTCTTGAAGTGCCCAACGTATCAATTGCGGGAAAGCCTTCAGCATCGCCCACACTTGCCGATGACCGGCACTATAGCGCAGGTTCAGCGGAGCCAGATAGACGTAACGTAGTTTCGGAAAATGTTTGCGTAGTAAGGTCAGGCTGTCCCCGTCACCACCTAAAATGACTTCATGTCCCTCGTCCGACAAACGCTGCACAAGCGGCACACAACGACTCGCATGACCGAGTCCCCAATTTAATGGCGCAACGAGAATTTTCATGCAGAGATAGAGACATTATATCCTTTTGCAATCAACGGCGCGGCGATGCTTTCCATCTCCTCACGGGAGATCTTCGTGAGGTGCTCCTCCGGCGTCTTACGGTCGATGACGTATATCATGATCTGCTTCGGATGCAGTCTATCGACAGCTTGATACCATGCGTTCAGTTCTTCGGGCGTAGTATTATCGATGACGTCTCCGTTATGTTCGCCGCGCAAGAAACAGGTCTGTAGCGTAAAATCCCCGTCGAACTGCTGCAACCAACCGATGATTGTCTCCACCGTCAGTTGTTCATTGACCGGCAGGTCAATCAGCCGCATCATTGTGTCCGTCCCCGCATCGAGTTTGAGAATCCGGTTATCGCACAGCCGCAGCGCTTGTACGACATCGGGACGGCCTAATTGTGTGGAGTTAGAGAGCACCGACACTTTAGCCTGCGGACAATACTGATCACGCAATGCGATCGTATCCTCAATGATGCCTAAGAAATCCGGATGAAGGGTCGGTTCGCCATTACCGGAGAACGTGATCACATCCAAGTCTACATGCTGAGCACGGAGATCAGATAGCTTCTTTTCCAGCGCTGCTTTTACTTCAGCTCGCGTCGGCAACTGAGGATGACTCACCGGTTCGTTCCAACCGCATTCGCAGTAAACACAGTTGAACGTACACAGTTTATGCTCCAGCGGCATCAACTCCACTCCCAAACTGGTGCCTAAGCGCCGGCTGTGGATGGGTCCGTATGCGATCTCGTTAAATAACATATCAGACATTAATCACTCGGTTGCCGAGCACTCTGCATAGTTCATTACGCATGGCGAGCAGTTCGGGTTGATGCTTGAGCAGTTCAAACTGCCGTTGCACATCGCCCTTCTCCTGCGCGTCTTTGAGTCCCTGCTCCAGTTCCGCTATTTGTGCGTTGACCACCGTCAATTTGATCTCGAACAACAGCTGTGTCACCAACTCGCCCAAACGCACATCGTTCTCTGTCTTCACAAACTGATACCGCTCGGCGATCATGTCGATTGCCATCGAACTTACGGCAGGATCGGGATGGAAGGTAAAGAAATGCTCGGCTTTGAAGCCTTCGTCCTTGCAATGCGCTTTGTACTCATCCATCATCGTCTGGTAGACCGGTACCGGCGGTTGGATCTCATCGTTCTCCAACGTCCAGATGATCACTTCGCCGATGGTGTACATCTCGCCATCCACCTCGATCGGTCGCTCGCCATAACGCACCACAAGTTGCATCAGGTTATAGTAATTCGCTGCAAGACCGTTCTGCGGTTCTACCGCCTCAGGCACAGACCGTTTCTCCGGCTGAACGTCATCCTGACGAACAGGCGCTTCTACCGGTTTCTCTTCCTTGGCTGCCTCTGCCATTTTCTTCTTACGCAAGTTGATGACTTCTTTGGTCAACACCTGCTCACTCATATGCAGGCGTTCTGCGCTGTCTTTGATATACACTTGTCGCGTGATGATATCCGGAATGATGGCAATAGAAGCCGTGATGTCTTTGATCAGTTCTGCGCGCTTGAACGGATCATCGCCGGCGGCTTTGCTGAGTAGCGCCGATTTGAAGCGAATAAAATCCGTTTGATGTTCCTCAATATATCGAATGAACTCCGTGGAGTCATGGCTCTGCGCAAAACTATCCGGATCTTCTCCGTCGGGCAGTAACACCACCTTCACATTGAACCCCGCTTCCAAGAACATGTCTATACCTCGCAGCGCGGCATGGATACCCGCCGCGTCGCCATCGTAAAGCACGGTGATATTACTCGTAAAGCGGTTGATGAGCCAGATCTGCGGCTTGGTCAATGCCGTACCACCACTCGCCACCACATTCTCTATACCCGACTGATGCATAGAGATGACATCCATCTGTCCCTCCACCAGATAGCACATGTCCGCTCGGGCAATCGACTGCTTGGCTTGGAAAAGACCGTATAACTCGTTCGTCTTCGAGTAGATGATCGAGTCGGGCGAGTTGACGTACTTACCTACGTTGTCTTTCTTCTTGAGGATACGACCGGCGAACGCCACCGGTTTACCGCTTACCGTGAATATCGGGAAGATCACGCGGTCGCGGAAGCGGTCATACAGCCGGCCGTCTTCACTCTTACCTACCACACCGACACCGATCTTCGTATCGACATTATTCGTGATAAACTCCTCTTTAAAGCCCTGTTTCTGCAGCTCCTTCGCCAGCGGATTACCTTTCTCCGGCGAGTAACCGAGTTGGTACTTGCGGATGATATCGTCTCTCAGACCGCGTTCGCGGAAATAACTGAGACCGATCGCCTGTCCTTCCTGCGTGTCCCACAGTTGCTGTTGGAACCATTTATTGGCGAAATCGTTCACCACAAACATCGACTCGCGGTTGTCTTGCCGCTGTTGTTCCTCGGCAGTCATCTCCCGCTCTTCGACCTCGATGTGATATTTCTTACCCAACTGCTTGACCGCCTCTACGAACGAACACTGCTCAATCTCCATGATGAACTTGATCGCGTGTCCGCTGGCGCCGCAACCGAAACACTTGTAGATACCCTTGGACGGACTGACGGTAAACGAACCCGTCTTCTCGTTGTGGAACGGGCATAAACCAATAAGGTTCGCGCCGCGTTTGCGCAACGTGACGTAGTCGCTGACGACCTCTTCAATCTTGGCCGCAGCATGTATCCTGTCTATGGTCTCGCGGGGAATCATCAGTCTGCGTACCAGAAATACATACCTATCTTAATGCTCCATTGGTCAAAGCGACCGCGGGTATGTACACCGTTGGCAAAATCGGATTTCTTGTACGGATTGATCAGACCGAAGTCGTATCCGCCACGCAGGAAATAACGTTTGTACTGGAATCCGGCACCCACACCCCAGGTGACATTCAGACGTTTGAAAGCATTGTTACCCAACGAACTATCCTCATCAATCTTATACGCATCAATCGCATCGCCGTTAACCGTCACCACTTCACCGGTGATATCATCCTTGGTATCCTTACGCCAATCCAGGTTCAGACCGCATTGGATGGTGGGTCCCGTATAGAGAATGAGGTAAGTCTCTTTGGCCACTTCAAACTTATACTGCCAGTCAACGAAAGCCTCGATCTCGTGATACGTGGTCAGTTGACGATCCTTCGGGTAGTCACCGTAAGCCGGGTTGCGCGCTTTCCATCCGCTATTATACACACCAAACGTATAGTTGATACCCATCGAACTACCAAAGCCCGCTATATAGCTGGCATCATACACTACACCGACCTTTAAACCGCGGAACTGGAGATGATGACTAAGCGAGTCCTTTGCAGAAGGGTCATTCACGCGCAAGGTCGGCTGTGCCCAACCGATATGCATACCGAAGCCTTGCTTCGGCAGATCAACCGCCCATGCTTGGAGCGCTAACATCATCACCAATAAAGTACTAAAAATCTTTTTCATATCTGTTATCTTTCACTTTTTACTTTTCTAAACACATCTATCGGGCTTATCGGTCGGCTTAGTTCTTCCCAGAAGAACATCGTCAGTCGATCGGATCCCTCGGGTATCTGATCCATCGGATAGAGTACACCCGTGGTCTCTTTGGTAAAGCGCATATGATGGATCTGCCGGTTCTCTACGTACATGCGGATAAAACTGCTCTCGGTAGTATTCATCCCTACGAAATCACCGTCATCCTCCTTCGCATAATAGATCGTCAGGGCGTTTCCGTCCGTATCGATCGTCTTCACCTCGCCGTCTATCAGGTAGGCAATCACCTCTTTGCCGCTCATTTGGTTGAAGTACTCGAGCGTATCATGCATCACGCATAGGGCATTACCCGTTCCAACTGCATGCTCCACGGCACCGTTCATGATATAGACGGTAATGCTATCGGCAGATATCTGTTGGTTCTCACTCCAGCAAATCGGATTCGTATAGAGATGCATCGTCGAGTCCGAACCCAGATAAACCATCGAGTCACAGGTCATCTGCATGTCGTCGCGATAGACACGTACACCAAAGTACCCCCGCGCACGGCGATAGGTGCTGTCCATGCGCGCACTGTCTGTATAATGCATCTCTTCGGTAAACAAGGTATCGGCATGGATATACGTCCAATGCGCGCTGTCCGACCAATCCATCATCAACGCACTGTCCGTCGCATAACCGCGACTATCCTCTTCCCACATCTGACCATACTCACCGGTCAGGGTGATCTTCTGCGTTGAGTCACTCATCACCATCTTTCCTAACACCTCGCCAAAGCCGATGAGTTTGTTATAGAAGATCGTATCGCCGGTCATCATCTTCCCTTCTACATGATGCACCACAGAGCGGTCAAGAAGCATCGAGCGTTCATTACTCGTGTTGTACCACCCGCGCGAAGAATGGATATCCGTTTCTTTCTCGTAGAGGATCTGAGTCGGACTGATGATATCGGCGATCTTGGTATCCGTGTTATAGAGCAAGGTATCGCTCGTTAAGATGAATTTAGGATTCGTCAGCACCACCTCCTTACTGAACACCGCCTGACTGGTGTTCGGCCGGTAGTTTCCGCGCACAGAAACAAGGGTGTTCAACGAATCCCGCACCTTTCCGCCGTTGAAATAATACGCCACCTCGGCTGCGCGGTCGTAATTCAGACTGTCGGTCGTCAAGACGGTCGGGTTCTCGTTCTCACGGCCGTGCACCAGACGCACATGATTGCGCAGACGCGCCAGCTTGGTGTTTCCGTCGTAGTATAACTTGTCTCCGAAACCGCGGAGCGTATCTCCCTGCACGAACCGCACATGTCCGAAAGCGTCCAGGGAGTTGGAGTTCTCGTAGAAATAGGCCGAGTCACAATACATCAACGCATCCTCATGACGGAAGCGCACATTACCCCGCAGGATCTGTGCGTCCGCAATGCGCTCTTCGTCATAACTCAAGGTCTCGGATCGCTCCAGATAGACCAGCGTCTGAAGTAATATGAGAATCAGTGTAGCCATCCGGGGTACTCAAACTCGCAACCTTGCCATTCGGGATCGATCTGGACGAAGGTCGTCTTTTGTTTCTTGAGAATCCAGTCGTGAATAAAATCGGCACTTAGTTTTTGCTCTAACATGCCCTTGATGGCCTGAAAATCATCCGTCAGGTTGGCACGGTGAACATCCGTTTTCTTGGCTACCCGCACGATTGCACACACCTCACGGTTCTTTGCCTGATCCATCATCACAAACGGCTGCGAGACATCTCCTTCGTTGAGGTTGTAAATCTGCTTGGCGATCTCCGGAGCCAAATCCTGATACTCGAAACGACTGCTGCCCGTATTGGGATTGATCATCAGACCGGCATTCATGACGGTGTTCTTGTCTTCGGAGTAGCGAACCACCGCCTGCTCAAACTGCAGACTATCGGCTACAATCAGTTGACGAATACTGTCCAGACGCTCGATAGCGCGTACCTTATCGGTCGCGCTGATACGCGGGCGCAGAAGGATATGTCTGCAGTTAATACGCTCGCCTTTCTTCTCAATCAACTGGATGATATGAAAACCGTACTCGGTCTGTACGATACGACTCACGCGCTTGGGATCGTTGAGGTTAAACGCCACCTCCGCGAACTCACTCACCAGTTGACCTTTGCCAACAAAACCCAACTCACCGCCTCGTTTGGCACTCTCCGTATCCTCCGAATAGAGACGCGCTAACATACCGAAGTCCGTCATGCCGCTCTGCACACGCTCCGTAAACTCACGCAGACGTTGCTTGATGCGCTCGGTCTCTTCTACCGGTACGGGCGGTTCAAAACTCAAGATCTGCACCTCCACCTGAGCCGGCATCATGGGGATCGAATCGGCAGGAAGAGAGTTATAGTAACGTCGTATATCCGCCGGTGTGGGTTTGATGCCCGACGTCAGCTTTTGCTGCATCTGTTGAATGATCATCTGGTTGCGCACCGTAACCATCATCTCCTCGCGGATCTCACTGCTGGTCTTACGGAAATACTCCTCCATCTTCTCCTTGGAACCAATCTGGTTGATGTAGTAGTTCATTCGCATATCCACCTGATGACTCACACTCGACTCATTCGCCTCAACGGAGTCGATGATCGCTTGATGCAGGAACAGTTTTTGAACCGCCAACTGCTCAGGAATCACACAATAGGGATCGCCGTTGATGGTTTGGCCCTCATATTGTGCACGCAGACGCTCTTCCTCTACCTCACTGCGCAAGATAGCCTCATCGCCTACCACCCAGATCACTTCGTCAATCACCCCTTGCGCATATAAAGGCGAAAGGCGAATGGCGAAAGACAAAAGTAAAATAACTACAAACTTTAAACTATCAACTTTAAACTTTATTTCCTTATTCATAGAATTTAATTTTCCTATTTTGTATTGCTTCGTTATACAATCGTTCCCGTTCTTTCTGCAGAAAATCCACTTGCCGCGTAGCGAGGACGATCTTCTCGATCTGCGGACGGGCGTACTCCAGCGGCATCTGTTCGCCGCGTAAGTGCTTGTCCGTCACTTGCAGCAAATAGGTCTTCACCGTATCGGCAAACTCGATCTGGTTTTTGTTCTTCAATGCCGTCTCGAGCTCTGCGCGCTCCACCGGGATCTGCATCAGGAGCTCCGTCGCCGTTAACCATTTATCCAGGAACAACTCGTATCCGCTGGCATTCTGATAGGCGTATTTCTCGATCTTGTCCAACTCCTGTTTTGCCATGTACCCGCGTAGTTTATCGGCCTTGGGCGCATCGATCGGTATGACCACCAAGATCCCCTTCACGATACTCTCGTCCAACTTAAACCGATCCGGCATCTGACCGTACAGCTGCGCCACGGTGGAGTCTGCCACGTTCTTAGGCATGCGCCGCTCAATCAGATATTCTTCATACGCATGCACGTACAGCGCGCGTCGATAGTCCTCCACCTGACTTTCTATGGCGCTGTTGGTATGCGACTTCGCATTGTCGTATATCAAAATATCTTTTGCCCACGCACTGATATATTGTTGCGCAACGCGCATGCTGTCCTCCGGATTCAAGCCCAAGGTCAACGAATCGAGCGTTGAGCGGTACAGGTACTGCCCGTTCACTTCAACCGCTGCACCGGACTGGTTTTTCTTCTCGTAGGCCGCACAGCCAACGAGCAAAAACGATGCCACAACAGCAATTAGTATTCTCATCTTTTTCATAAAATACACATTTTGCGTGCAAAATTACAAAAATATTTTGATATGTGCAAAAAAAAGTGTATCTTTGCACGCAATTCGTGCATTTTACTGCGACGCAGACATGAGTAAGATACAAGATAAGGATAGGTTGTATTTATTTCTAAGACCCTACGTGGATTGGCTTTTCCGTCGATCGTATCGGAGTTTCCGGTATGTGGGTAAACAAAACATCCCGACCGACGGGGCTGTTATTTTCGCACCGAACCATACGAACGCTTTATGTGATGCGATGGCCGTCTTAGGTATAGACCATAGCCGGAAAGTTTTTGTCGCGCGCGCAGACATATTTAAAGATCCGAAGAAAGCGAAGATCCTGAATTGGTTGAAGATCATGCCCATCAGCCGCGTAAGGGACGGCTTGGAAGAGGTACGGCATAACGATGAGACGATCAACAAGGCGGTGGATACCTTACGGGACGGCGTGCCGTTCTGTATCTTCGCGGAAGGCACACACCACCCGGACAGAACGATCCTGCCACTGAGTAAGGGCATCTTCCGCATCGCGCTGCAAGCCAATGAGTCGTTCGGGACAGACAAACCGGTCTATATCGTACCGATAGGCATCGAGTACGGCGATTATTTCCATTTGTGGGACAGCGTGAAGGTGACGATTGGAGAGGCGATCAACGTGACGGCATTTAGCAACAGTCGATTGTCGATTGTGGATAGTCGGGCGCAGATGATCATGGAACTAAGAGAGGTCTTAACCGAACGCATGAAAGCGCTGGTTAACGAAGAGCCGGCAAAGAAGAGTCGGTTACCTCGGTGGTTGGCTATCCCTTTGGCTATCCTGTTCTTCCCGCTCTTCGTTGTGAGTGCTTTGATGACGATACCGTTGTGGGGGATGTGGCTTTTTATACAGCACAAAGTGGCGGACCACGCCTTCCATAACTCGGTGCAGTTCGTTTGGCAGCTGGTTTTCTTGACCATCACGCTCTTGATACCGCTACCCTTCTGGATTTTTGTTCAAGAATATATTTATCAATTGAGAAAATGATACGTGTTTATGTAGTAATCGCACTGTATGTCCTGGTGCCGGTGCTGATTATTGAGAGTTTTAAGCGCTGGAGATGGATGCATAAGGTGGGTACGGTGGTGGCAGCTTATGCGATAGGCATCCTCTTTGCGCTGACGGGTTTTGTGCATTTTGATGCAGGTACCGTCGAGGCGGTGTCGTTCAGTAAGATCCAATCGATCCTGATGTCGGTAACCGTTCCCTTGGCTATCCCCTTGATGCTGTTCAACTGCGATTTTAAGTTATGGACGAAAGCGCTGCCGAAGACCCTGTGGTCGTTGGTCGGTGGTTTAGGTGCGGTCTTGTTTGCAGTCATCAGCGGCTACTTCATCTTCCGTACGCCGGATGTACCGGAGTTCAACAAGGTAGCGGCGATGATGACGGGTATCTACACCGGCGGCACGATGAACTTCAACGCGCTGGGTGCTTCCTTAGGTGTCGATAAGACGGTCATGGCCATCGTGCTGGCCTTTGAGATGGTGCTCACCACCCCGTATATCATCTTCATCATCGGCGGCGGATACAAAATCTTCCGTAAGATCCTGCCCTATGACGATATCACACGCCGGGGACGTAAGGACGAAGAGGTGGAGACCAAGGATATAGAGAACTACGAAGGTATGTTAGCGAAGAATAACGCCGGCGGTATGTTCATCGGTCTGGGATTGAGCATTCTCTTCTTGGCGATCGGAGCCGGTCTGGCGTTGTTGCTCACAGGCACACTCAATGAGTTAGTCGTCATTCTCACCATCACCACGCTCTCTATCATCGCTTCTTTCTTCAAGAAAGTGCGGGAACTACCGAAGACCTTTGAGTTGGGTATGTTCTTCATCCTTATCTTCTCCGTCATCGTGGCTTCGCTCTTTGATATCCACAGTGTGAACGGCGGTAGCCTGATGATCGGTATGTTCGTAGGATGGGTGATGATCATAGCCGCAGGTATGCATCTGCTGCTCTGCCGCATCATGCACGTGAGCGGCGACCTGTTCTGCGTCAGCCAGATCGCATTGCTCTGTTCCCCACCTTTCGTGCCGCCGGTAGTAGGAGCTATGAAGAATAAGAAAGTGCTGATATCCGGTATCGCGATCGGCCTTGTCGGCTATGCGATCGGAACGTATTTAGGCGTAGCAATCGCTATGCTATTACCCTAGTTTCCCGGGTTCCTGGGATCCTAGGCTCCTAAAAAAATCACGAATATGAAAAGATTTTTACTTATATTGTTAGCGGCTGTACTGGCGCTGCCAATGATGGCCAAAAAGAAAGAACCCAAGCCGCAGGAGGTGGACTCGTTGGGTCGTAAGATCAAGACCGGTTGGAACTTCGGTATCTTACCGTCTATCGCCTACGATGCCGATTACGGCTTCCAAGGCGGTGTGTTGACCAACGTGTACTACTACGGCGACGGAAAGCAGTATCCGGAGTATATCCACTCGCTCTATTTTGAGGCGGCATACACCACCAAACATCACGGTATCTTCCGTTTTAACTATGACTCCAAATATCTCATTCCGGGTTATCGTCTGACCCTGGATGCCACCTATCTGCCGGACGCTATGTGCGATTTCTACGGCTTCAACGGCTATGAATCGAAGTATCATTACGAGTGGCATGACTGGAGTAAGAAACCCGAGAAAATGGACACGGCGGCCTATCGTTCGCGTGTGTTCTACAAATACAAACGAGACCTCATTCGTGTAGCGGGCGACATCGAGGGAACAATCTACAAAGACCTCAAGTGGAACGCCGGTCTGGGTGTGTTGGGTTATCTCGTTGATGACTGCGATATCGACATGCTCAACGGAAAGAACAAGTATGATCCTACTTTACCGCACCAGAAAGCGCTCAACCCCAACGAGGAGTTGTTGTACGACAAATACAAACAATGGGGACTCATCGGTGAGGACGAGAAGAAAGGCGGTTGGCATCCGTACATCCGCGCCGGTATAACCTATGACACACGCGACAAACGTCAGGGAGCCAACAAGGGTATATACACCGACCTGTTCTTTACCTATTCGGCGGCATTCAACGCCAAATACGGCAATCAGGCCTCGGCAGGTTACAACCACCTTCAGTTCAATTTCACGTTCCGCCATTACGTACCGTGTTACATCGATAAGAACGGCGTCCATCGTATCACGTTCGCTTACCGTGTCGGTCTGCAGAACCTCATCGCCGGTAAATCGCCCTTCTACATGAACAACTACATGAACACGTTGTTTATCCAGCGTGTGTACTACGAAGGACTTGGTGGCGGTAACTCGATCCGCGGTATGATGGCCAATAGAATCCTGGCCAACGGTTTTGCGTTTGCCAACGTGGAGTTCCGTTTCCGTCTCGTCAATTTTGATATCGGACGCCAACACTTCTTCATCGGTCTCAACCCCTTCTTCGATTTGGGTGTCATCACGCAACCGTATGACCTGAATGAGTTGGTTAAGACGCACACGAACGGCCAGTATAATAACCTCTTGGAGAGCATGACCGCCGCAGGCGATGACTACGATACCTATTTTGACACCAAGGACAAGAACGCTTACCTGCCGCATATGACGGCCGGTCTCGGACTGAAGATCGGTATGAATGAGAACTTCGTGCTCTCTGCAGACTGGGGTATGCCGATCAATAAGCAGGACAATGCCAAATGGGCGAATTTCTATGTCAAAATGGGCTATCTTTTCTGATAAATTTGCATATTTGGAAATTTATTCGTACCTTTGCACGCAAAATCACACATAACTATGGTAAAAAAGAATCGTTCCGGAATATGGATCATGGTGGTAGCCGCAGTGATGATTGAGGCTATCTCCTGCGTAATGTATTTCACGAGCCGGGCTGCTATCAAACACGAAGCAGAACAACGGGCGAAGACCGAACTGCGCAAAGCGGAGTTGGAGATCGAGAAGCAAACAGAGGTAGTGGAAAACGCTGCCAAGACCCTGGCCTTATTGGTCAAGCAGCATCTGGATCAACCGGATTCCGTCTATTCCGCTACGCGGCTGGTCGTTCGTACGCTGGAGGATCGCACAAGCCTGGCAGTCGCTTTTGTGCCGGACTATTACCCGCAGAAAGGTCGGTTCTATGAGATCTGCAGCAGTCGCATCTCGGAGGATAGTGTTTACACGCGAAATATCGGCTCGGCGGAACACGACTACACACAGATGGAGTGGTTCCTGAACGGCTTCGAGCACGACAGCTGCTGGTGGTCGGAACCCTACCTGGATGACTCGGGCTCGAAGACGATGGTAGTGAGTTGCTCGCTGCCTATCTACGATGCGAAAGGCACCATCGTAGCCGTTGTTTGTATCGACGTGTCCTTGGAATACCTGCAAGGCCTGTCCGAATACCTGCAGGTGTATAACAGCAGCTATTCGATTCGCTCCAGTCAAGGACTGAACATCGTACCGGAGATCGACACGCTCCCCGGACGGAAGTACATCCCCTTCGACGAAGAGATTGACGCCACCGGATGGCATATCAAAATCTTAATTCCCGAATACGAACTGTTTGCCGATCTCAACCATATCGGTAGAATTGTCGGTATCCTGATGCTACTCGGTCTGGTGATCTTAGCCCTGATGCTGGTTTATCACTCCCGTATGACGCGGAAGATGATCGAGTTCGCGGAGGAGAACCGGCGGATGGAAGGAGAGTTGGAGGTGGCGCAGACCATTCAGATGGCGATGTTGCCGAAGGTCTTCCCGCCGTTCATGGATCGTCTGGATATCAACCTGTACGGCATCGTCGATCCGGCTAAGGAGGTAGGAGGTGACCTGTACGATTTCTATGTACGGCATAACAAGCTCTTCTTCTGCGTAGGCGACGTCAGCGGTAAGGGCGTTCCGGCGGCCTTGGTGATGGCCATGACCCGTTCGCTGTTCCGTAGCATCACCTCCCATGAAGAAGACCCCGCTGAGATAGTACGTAAGATGAACCGCGCCATCGTCGATCAGAACGCGCAGAACATGTTCCTCACCCTCTTCCTGGGTGTGCTGGACTGCGAGAACGGCGAGTTGGGTTACTGCAACGCAGGGCACAATGCACCGGCGATCATGGTCAACGGCGAATGGACTCAATTGGAGGTTGTTCCGAACCTGCCTTTGGGCATCGAACCGGAGTTCACCTTCCAAAAGCAGCAGACGCACTTGCAGCACGGCGATATCCTCTTCCTCTACACCGACGGTCTGACCGAGGCGGAGAACAAGCGCCATGAGTTATACGGAGAGGAGAGAATGCTGAATGAGTTAAAGAGTGAAAGAATGAAGGGTCTCTCTCCGCGGCATATGATCAACGCCATGCAGGCTAGCGTGGAAGCCTACCGCGAAGGTGCAGAGCAGAGCGATGACCTCACCATGCTCGTCGTGCGGTACCAGACGCCGGCGCTGATGATGCGCAACGATATCGAACAGATTCCTACCCTTGCCGAATGGCTCGAAGGCTTGGGTATCCCCGAAGAACTGAATATGCCTGTCAACCTCGCCCTCGAGGAGATCGTGAGCAACGTCATGCTGTACGCTTATCCGCATTCCAGCGGACGCGTCATGGTGGAGTACACCGCACCGCTCATCTTCACCGTCTCCGACAGCGGCATTCCTTTTGACCCGACCAAACAGAAAGAAGCCGATATCACCCTCTCTGCCGAAGAACGGCAGATAGGCGGACTCGGTATCCACCTGGTACGTCAGATCATGGACGAGGTGAAGTACGAACGGGTAGAAGATAAAAACGTATTGACATTAATCAAACATATATGAAAACGGAAATTGTAGAAAACGGCAATCAGATTATTGCCAAGTTCATCGGTCGGTTGGACACGCCGGCAGCGGTGCAAACGATGGAGGACGTAAAGCCTCTTCTGGACGCAGCGAACAAAGAGATTATTCTGGATTGTACGGAACTGGAGTACATCTCCTCGAGCGGTCTGCGTATCTTCCTCAGCGTCCGCAAAGAGGCCGTAGCGCATGGCAGTAAGGTCATCGTACGGAACATCAACGCCGACATCCGTCAGGTATTCATGATGACGGGCTTTGTGTCCCTGTTTGAAATCCAATAAGTCATGGATCTGCATTGCGAAATGATTCTCGACGAGTACCGCGAAGCGATACCGGTCTTGGAGCGTATGCAACAAGACGTGCTCACTATGCTGCGCGAAGCACTGGACCGCAGCGGACTCATCGTTACCGCCATCGAGGCACGCATCAAGACCGAAGAGAGTCTGCGTGGCAAGTTGGCGCTGAAAGGATCCAAGTACGCCTCCCTCAGCGACATCACCGACATCCTCGGAGCACGAATCATCACGTTCTACACCGACGATGTGGACCGGATCGCAGCGATGGCGGAGCAGCTCTTTGAGATCGATTGGAACAACTCGGTCGATAAGCGCACGTTACACCAACTGGACAGTTTCGGCTATAACTCGCTGCACTATATATGCAAGTTGCCCGGCTACGACTTTCGGTTTGAGTTACAGCTTCGCACGACGCTCCAACACGCCTGGGCGGCGATCAACCACGATATCGGTTACAAGACCGGCGTCGAGATCCCGCGGGAGTACCTGCGCCGTATCAACCGCTTGGCAGGTATCCTGGAGATGGCAGACGATGAGTTCAGCCGTATCCGCTCGGAGATCACCGACTACAGACGGCGCGTACAGCAATTGGTTCAGAACGGCAAGTTGGATGATGTACAACTGGACGGTGATACCTTCAACAGTTACCTCCAAGCACGTCCGTTCGATGCCCTTAACAAACGTATTGCGGCTATCAACCAGGCCGAGATACAGGAAGTACCGCTGATCAGCTACCTGCGGGTTTTCAACGCATTCGGCTGCAAGACACTCGGCGACGTACAGCGTCTGGTCAAACAATACGAAAAGGACGCCTACCGTCTGGCGCGGCATCAGTTGGGCAACACCGATCTCGATATAATCTCCTCTGCCGTCGGCGTACAGAACATCTGTATCGTCTGCATCATCGCTACCGGTGGCGGTAAGATGGGTCTGGTGCGTTTCTTCGACGCCATCAACGGCCATAACGCGCAGAACGAAGCGATTGCAGAAATGACGTTTAATTTAGCAAAAAGTATTCAATTATGACAGAACCTATTTTGATTGATCTGAACGATTATATACGCACCGGCGAAGGAGCTAACGGTGCAAGTTACAACCATAAGACCGACCCGAACATTATGATGAAGATGTACTTCCGTAATTTCGAGGCAGCGCGGTTGGAATTGGAGGTGGCAAAGAAAGTGTATGCCTTAGGCATCCCGACACCGGAGCCCGGTGATCTGGTGACCGATGGCGAACGGATGGGTATCCGTTTCCGTCGTATCGAAGGAAAGAAATCCTACTCGCGTGCCTGTGGGGACAATCCCGAGAAAGCGGAGGAGTACGGACGGGAGTTTGCGCAGTTATGCAAAAAACTGCACGCTACCCATGTCGATACGTCGCAGTTCGAGAACGTGAAGGACCGGTTGTACAAGATGTTAGCCGACAATCCCGATTTTACGCCCGAGCAGAAACAGAAACTCCGTGATTTCATTGCCGCTGCACCCGATGCCGACACAGCGATACACGGTGACTTGCAGTTCGGAAACGGTATCTTCACGGAGAAAGACGGGGAAAGAAAGCTGTATTTCATTGATTTGGGGGATTTCTGCTACGGATATCCGATGTTCGATATCGGTATGGTGTATCTGTGCTGCTGTCTGAATAACGAGGCATGGACGATGGAGGTGAACCACATGAGTAACGCCACCGCTGCGCGTTTCTGGGACGGTTTTGCGAAGGAGTATTTCGGTCCCGATGCCGATATGGAAGCCGTGATGAAAGAAGTGAAGATCTACGCCGGTCTGAAGACCATCATGATCGAGCGCGATACACACTGCCCGATGCCGGAGTTCAGAGCGATGCTGGAAGGAACCATTTATTAAAGCATTTATGGCAAATAAGTATATAGACACTGACTTGTTGGATCGTGCAATCATCTTCGCGGTGAAGGCGCATCATAACACCGAGCGGCGCGGGAAAGGTTTTCCGTATATTGTCCATCCGATGGAGGCGGTGGAGATCGTATCCACCATCACCCCCGATCAGGAACTGTTGGCTGCCGCGGCGCTGCATGACACCATCGAAGATACGGACGTCACCGTCGAGCAGATCCGTGCGGAATTCGGTGACCGCATCGCCGAACTCGTGCACGCCGAGAGCGATCAGATCAACGGGGAACTGTTTGACGGTAAGAACGAGGAGGAGACCTGGCATGCCCGCAAACAGGCAGCGATCGACCGTCTGGCCGCAGCGCCGCACGATGCGAAGATCGTAGCCATGGGCGATAAGCTGAGTAACATGCGGGCGATATGGCGGGACTATCAGATCAAAGGCGATGCGCTATGGAATATCTTCCATGTCAAGGACAAAGCCTCCCACGAATGGCACTACCGCGGTCTCGCCGCCTCGCTCTCCGAACTGAAGGACACCTTTGCCTATCAGGAGTTTGTGCGCCTGATTGATGATGTTTTTAGAAAATGAAAATCGTCTTTGAACATATAGACAACGCCCGTGACTTAGGGGGTATGATCGGTGCCGGCGGACGACAGATCCGTCCCCATCGCCTGATCCGTACCGCCCATCTGCACGATGCATCCGACAACGATGTGGCGCGGCTCAAAAAGGAGTATAACCTCTGCCGCATCTTCGATTTCCGCTCGCTGGGTGAGTTCCAAGCCGTACCGGATCGGGAGATAGAAGGCGTGCAGCATCATCTGCTTCCTACCATCGACATGCGTGCGGAGCAGCAAACCGGCAAGCCGATACCCGACGAGGCTTTCCTCGAACTGGATCGGCATATCGTCAATTACTCCTTCTATCCGGAAGTACAGATGATGGCGGCGAACATGTACCCCTCGCTTATCCGGTCGGAGTTCTCGCAGTTGCAGTATGCCGCTTTCCTGCGCCTGATCATCGAAGCGCCCGAAGACGGCGGTATCCTCTGGCATTGCGCGCAAGGCAAAGACCGTACGGGATGGGGAGCCGCGTTCCTCATGTTCGCCTTAGGTATCTCCAAAGAGGATATCATTGCGGATTTTGAGCAGAGTAACGAGCATTACCGCCCCATCGTGGAGAAGCTGAATGCGGACGTCATCGCCCGCGGAGGCGGCGAAGCGGAGATGCGCGTCATTCAAGCCTTCATGGGCGTCTCTACCCCGAACTTCATCTCCACGCTCGAACTCATCGACCGCGAGTTCGGCGGCATGACCAACTACCTGCATGAGATACTCTGTCTCACGCACGAAGATATACAAAGCCTTAGAAAACGATACCTGGTATAATGGCAATCGAGCAACTGACCCGGCGGTTCCATAAGGCTTGTGCGGACTACAGCCTTATCGAGGACGGAGATCATATCCTCATCGGCCTCAGCGGCGGCAAAGACAGCCTGCTGCTGACTGAACTGTTAGGTCGGCGTGCGAAGATATACAAACCCCGCTTTCAGGTGACCGCCCTGCATGTGCGCGTCAAGGAACGGGACTACCAGACCGATCTCAGTTATCTGGAGTCCTTCTGTCAAGAGGCAGGTGTACCCTTGTTGGTGCGCGACACGGAGATTGGAGAAGCTCCCAAAGTACCAATCAAAAATCAAAAATCAAAAATAGAAAACGAATGTTTTCTCTGCTCTTGGTATAGACGGAAGACCTTGTTCAATGTGGCGCAGGAATTGGGATGTAACAAGATCGCTTTCGGACACCATCGGGACGACGTGTTGGAGACCTTGCTGATGAATCTCATCTACCAAGGCACTTTCGCGACCATGCCACCTATGCTGCAGATGGAGAAAATGCCGATTCGTATCATACGACCGCTATGCCTGATTGATGAAGCGGATATAAAAGCCTACGCGGAGCAACAAGGCTATCAGAAACAAGCCAAATTGTGCCCGTTTGAGCACGTGAGTTCGCGCGAAAAAGTCAAAGGACTATTGGCGCAGATCAAAGCCCTCAACCCCGAAGCCGCGGACTCGATGTACGGAGCGATGACGAATATTAAGACGGAATATTTACCTAACAAATGAACGCGTTATACACTATCTTATTGCTTTTAGCGTCGAATATATTCATGACGCTGGCGTGGTACGGACACCTCAAACTGCAACAGACAGGTTTCATTACCAATTCTACGCCGCTGATCTTTGTGATACTCCTTTCCTGGGGCATCGCTTTCTTCGAGTACTGCCTGCAAGTGCCGGCTAACCGAATGGGATTTATCGGGAATGGCGGAACGTTCAATCTGATGCAGCTGAAGGTCATCCAAGAGGTGATCACGCTGGTGGTGTTTGTGGTCTTCTCCGCCATTGCCTTCCATATGGAACTGAAATGGAACCATTTCGTAGCATGCCTGCTGCTGATCGCTGCGGTCTATTTTGTTTTCGGCTTTAAATAACCAATCACCAATAACCAATAACCAATTAGCAATGAATATCGTTGTTTTCACGGGCGCCGGAGTGAGCGCAGAGAGTGGTCTGGGTACGTTCAGAGACTCAGACGGGTTATGGGAACACTACCGCATCGAGGATGTGTGTACCCACGAGGCATGGCTGCGCAATCCGCAGTTA
>JAEEGG010008196.1_pt1 | contig 23788 bp, 24 predicted proteins | sample 9134161 | NCBI WGS metagenome assembly JAEEGG01 (sample SAMN16246543, study PRJNA631951) | gut metagenome | biome: gut microbiome; feature: rumen; material: CR-attached | host: Bos | place: Iran: Karaj | collected 2018-10
TTTACGACGATGGTACTTTTGAGTCGTTTGGGAAAAACTAGTCATCACTGCACTGGTGTCGGAATACGCTCGAAGCTGATTTTGTACTGTCTGATCTGACTTTTTGCATCATCCCTTTGACGATGGATGAGTAAAAGAAACATTTGATAGCTAAGATTCTTTCAAGAACGGCATTAACGTGTGTTATTCTGTGAGACAACAAAAGGGGCGTTGTGAAACGTCCTTTTTGTTGTTGGAAGGGGGCAAGTAGTGTGTAAGATGAAGCCCAATTCCTGAGTGTTCACCATATAATAACTGTATAATCCAGGATCGTTTAATGATATACATCAGTATTCAGGCTTTCTTTTGAAAAAATAATTATTGTTAACAAATTTGCATATATTAACTAATAATTATAAATTGATTGCGATTCTGTTAAATAAAGTTTTTGTTGATTTTTGAAACGGTATAGCGGCTGAAAATTTGATTTTTGAACTGATATTCGTTTATCTTCATAAAAATCAATATTTCTACTCAATAATTGCCCAATATCTTATTAATATATTTTGGGAAGTTTTAATTCAAGAAATGGTTGAGAAGAAAGATAATAATGGGGAGAATGTTTGTTAGAATCTCGCTGACTGTGACACCAAAGAATTCCGAATTGACTGGCAATTTTACATTAAATAAATAGATGTATTTCTCATTTGTTTTTTTATCGTGACTGCCATTTTGGCAGTCTTTTTGAATGGAATATTAAGAGACCCCAAGAGGGAAAAAAAGGCTTTAGATGACCAAAATGGTTATCAAATGATATTACGATATATACCATAACTGAGATAGTAAGATTCAGAAAGATTCTTCTTTTGGGCACCCTCTCTTGGCTATGAAGTTCTAAGGAAGCTTATGTGTAATCGGAAAGTGTCTGTTTGGGGCTTGCTTTGCAGGAAAAGGTCTGATGGATATTAATAAAAACAACAGAAATCAGCTGAGAATCTGTCCCGCATGTTCTTTCACTTTGATTTCCTTAGGGCCGATGATGCGTTCCACGATGCCTTCCTCGTTGATGATGAAGGTGGTGCGGTAGATGCCCATATAGGTGCGGCCTGCCATCTTCTTCTCCCCCCACACACCGAATGCCTCGACCAATGTTTTGTCGGTATCGCTGATGAGCGGGAAGGGCAGAGCGTTCTTTTCTGCGAAGCGTTGATGTGATTTCGCACTGTCGATGCTCACTCCTACCACCTCATAGCCTTGACGGCGGAGAGTGCTGTAGTTGTCACGCAGATTGCAGGCTTCTTGTGTGCAGCCCGGTGTTGAGTCCTTCGGATAGAAATACAGCACGAGCTTGCGACCTTGATAGTTGCTCAATTTTATTTCATTACCTTTGGCATCCACGCCTAGCACGTCGGGTGCTTTTGTTCCGATTGATATCATGACAATAATAATTTAGAGTTGGTTGTTTATAGTTGTGTGTTTGTGTCTCCTTTTTTACCAAGAGATTGTGTTTAGAGATTAAACCTCATTTGAAGAATCTTGGATAGCCTGGGATTTCCCGGGCTATCCAAGATAAATATTCATGACCCTAATCCACTTCTGGTACTTCGATTTGTGATCCGTAGCGGTGGTATTCATTGGCTATTGACTGCTCTTTAATGTAGTGGATGAGCTCGATGCGCCCGTTTCTCACAGGTGGTGCCTGTGCTATGTGCTTGTTGTGGTTGGCGGCAGCCTCAAACACAATGCCAGGAATGGTTCCCGATGTGATGGTGCGGATACGTTCATAGCGGCGGATGCGTTCGCAGAATGCGGCGAGGTTTTCCTTCTTAATGTTTCCGCTGAGCTTGTCTGACAGAGGATGACGTGGATCCAGGGATATGTCGAGCGGAGTGCCCACGGTCTTAGCTGCAAATTGTACCATTTCCACTTGCTCTTGTGTCTCGTCACCAAACAACCGGAGCACCATGCCGCCTTTCAGTGGCAGATATCTGAACACATTCTGTTCGCCGCGGATCTTAGGCTGGATATTGCGTGGGTGCTTGAATTCTTTCTTATACCATTCCACGTATGATGTGTTGTAGTCGGTTGTGGAATCTGCCTTGTCGGTGATTTGCATAAACTGTGTGCAGTAGTTCGGACCGCCGGCTTTCAGTCCTGGGCCGAATGCTGACAGCTTCATGCCGCCGAACGGCTGACGGTTCACGATGGCTCCAGTAATACCACGGTTGATATAGAGATTGCCAGCTTGGATATGGTCGCGCCAGTATTTTTGTTCTGCCTCATCGAGCGACTGCAGACCGGAGGTCAGGCCGTAGTCCAGACTGTTGACTAATTGAACAGCTTCTTCAAGCGTGTCGAACGGGGTGACTGCTAGAAGCGGTGCGAACAGCTCGGTGCGGAAGGTGTAGGATGTTGGCTTCACGTGGATTTTGACGCCCGGACGCATGATGTATTTCTTGTCGTCGAGGAATCGTGGTGCCAAGAGCCATTTCTCTCCTTCTTCACTCTTGAATGCCTTGTAAAGTTTCTCGTTTCGGTTGGTGATCATCGGTCCTACGATGTTGCCGGCATTCCACACACCGCCAACCATCAGCGATGATGCGCAGTCTTTCAGTTTCTCCATGAACTCATAGCTCTCATACACCGACCGCTCCACAAGCAGAATAGAGCATGCGGAGCATTTCTGTCCGGCATTGCCGAATGCAGATCGGCAAGCGTTCATAATCGCATGATCACGGTCACCTTTCGCTGTCAGTATCATCACGTTTTTTCCGCCGGTCTCAGCCGACAACGGCTTGTCGGGGTTGTTGCGCAGCAGAGTCTGTGCTGTGTCTGTTCCACCGGTAAGGATGATGTGTTTCACCACAGGCGAACTTGTGAGTAACGGGGTGGCTTCACGGTCGGTGATGACCACCTGCAACGCCTCTTTCGGCACGCCTGCATCCCAGAAAGCTTTTGCAAAGAGCCATGCCACAGGTGCCGCCACAGTTGCGGGTTTCAGGATGCAGGTGTTGCCCGATGCCAGTGCGGCCACTACGCCACCGCACGGGATGGCGCAGGGGAAGTTCCATGGTGAAATCACGAGCACCGTCCCTTTCCCTTTCATCTCGATGTCGCCCAGAGCGGCGTATTTCTTCATCGTGGTGGTGTAGAAGCGGCAGTAGTCGATGGCTTCTGACACCTCCACGTCAGCCTCTTCCACGGTCTTGCCCGTGATGGCACACATCGCGCCGTTCAGGTCGCCGCGCATCGCTCCAAGCAGATTCGCAGCTTTATACATGATTTCATGGCGCTGCTCAATCGTGGTCTTTCGCCAGCCTCCGGCGTCTTTCTCGGCGATGTCGAGAATCTGCAGGGTCTGCTCCTTGTCGGCTCTCGACATCTCGCACACGAGCACGTCGCCTTCTTGGCTGCGGTCAAAGTATTTCACGCGGTCGGCGTTGAAGGTCAGCTCCTTGCCTGTCTGCGTCGGAAGCAGGTCGCCTGGCTTCCAGCTTCCCCACTGCTTTGTCTGTCTGGTTGTGTTTTTGCCGGGAGCGGCTTTCCATTTCGCGAATATTTTTTCCACCCATTCCTGGTTGCACTCGCGGTCGAAGTCGGTGTCAGGTTCGTTAATCATCTCGTCCTGCGGCTCCTGACTTTGGTATGGTTTGTTGCGGTCCTGGGTGCGGGTGGGGATGTGGGTGATTTTGTCCTTGATGTTATAGGCGTCGATGAACTGCTTCTCCAGCTCTTTCCATTCCTTTGTGTCGGGACGGAGCGAGAAGGAGTGGGTGAGGAAGTTGTCGGGAGCGGTGTTCTCATCCATCCGTCTGACGAGGTAGGAGATGGCATTGAGGAAATGCTCTTTCTTCACCACAGGCGTGTAGAGAATCACGTGGTTGCCGAATTTCTTCTGTGCCCTCCAGATGTGGTTGGCCATTCCTTCGAGCATCTCGAAACAGAAGCAGTCTTTCGGTGTCTGGTATTGCTGTGTGAGCAGGTAGGCGTAGGATATGGTGAATAGGTTGTGCGATGCCATACCGATATGTAGCACCTTCGCATTCTCTGGTTTGAGTCCGCGCTCAATGATGTGCATGTAGTTGGCATCCACCTCAGTCTTGTTTTGTCTCACAGGGTTGGGCCATCCGCGCAGATCGCTCACGATGTTCTCCATGTCGAGGTTGCAGCCTTTCACGATACTCATCTTGATGGGTGAGCCCCCTTCAGCCACACGCTTGTGGGCAAATTCCAGCAGCTCTGTCTGGAATCCCCATGCGTCGGGCAGGTATGCCTGCACCACGATACCTGCCTCGTAGTTCTTGAACTGCGGGAGCGACAGTACTTCCTTGAATAGTTTCATGGTCAGGTGGGCATCCTTGTATTCCTCCATGTCGAGGTTGATGAACTTGGGCTTGGTCACTCCCTGCGGGTCGGTGTAGGGATAGTCGATGGCGGTCTGATAGAGTTCCGACATCCGTCTCACCAGTTCCGGGAAACATTCCTTGTAGTTGAGCGCGTGAGTCTGTGCGTAGATGCCCGAAATTTTCACGGAGATATAGTTGATGTCGGGTTCTTTCAGTGCCTCCAGATAGGAGTGATAACGTTTGTCTGCCTCACCGTTGCCGAGCACCACTTCTCCAAGCAAGTTCACGTTCTGCCCGATGTTCTGGTCAAATCTGGTGGCGAGGTGTTTAGTGAGTTTCGGACGAGCCGCATTGATGATTACACGGCTGGTGTCGCGGCGAAGGCGCCATTTGATGATTGGCACGGTTGCCCAGTTCAATAATGGGCTGTAACCGAATTTTTGGTAGATTTGAAATAGAAAATGGTCGCCTTTGTCAAGAAACTGCGGTATGCCATATTGGTCAATCAGTTCTTTCACACGGAGCGCAAGTTTCTGCCGGTCGCGCACTTGGCTGGTCTCGTCGAGCATCCTGACCATGAACTTCTTGTCGTTCGGGGTGGTCACCATTGTGCCATACATGTGCTGTTCATCTTTCTCGAGTTTGGTCAGCCCCGAATAGCTCTCGTCATAGAGTTTTCTCATCCATGAGAACACCTCCTCTATTGTTGGATATTTTTGTTCAGCCATAATAATATTAAAGGGGAGTTAAAAGGTAGTAATAAATTTCAAATAGTAAGTAATATTCCTTCGAATTAGTAAGAAATATTCCTTCGGAATAGGAAGTGAAAATGTGAGTTATAGAAAGAAGATATAAAGGAATACAATTCTTATATCATGTAGGGATATACATTTGTATTCCTCATGTCAAATGTGTCTTCTCAAAGATTTAACAAAACAATAGTTTATGGAAACACGTAGTTGTGCGTCTTTAAACTATTAAACACACAAAAAACTATAACACCACCGGAGGGCTGAACTTCACGTCCCTGTAACGGTGAAGCGCAGTCAGGTTCTGCTTTGAATACATGTCGTACATAGGCGTGTTTTTAAGGTTTATGAAGTTAGTTAGTATCTTGATGCAAAGTTATTGTTTTTTTTCAAATCACAAAAATAAATGGGGAAAAAAGTTATTTTTTCAGATACGATTCCATCGATTTATTGTTTATGATAGATATAAAGATAAGCATTGCACCTAAAAAAATTCAATCATCATAGGCTTTTCGTAACGGATATTTTTTTTCCTTTTTCGTTTTAGGTAATGGTATACATTCTGTTCCTGGCTGTCGGCCGACAAGATAATACTGATGTCACAGATACAATCAGGAATCATTTTTTTTACCCTCTCTTTATGCACCAAAGCATTGCCACCAGTTGAACAATACCAAGTTTCTCCAGCAACAAGGACTGGTTGCGGATCTTGGCCTCGACTATTTGCTTCCATAGTTGTTTCTTAGTCGGTAGGTTTGCTTCTAATTGTTTTTGAAAACGTTTTGACTGAATTGTGTTAGAATACAAATCCAACATCATGGATACAGGCATGTGCTTCTCGTCACAAAATACTACACAAACATTGTTAACTGCAAGCTTTGTAATTAACGGAATGGTGATTCTTGCTGAATGATGGTCTATCATAATCATCTGAATGTCTTCTATCGATCTTAGTGCCTCTTCCCCTGTTTCCCTGTTCGTGATAACAATCATTCCGCCTCTTAGTGATAATTCTTTAGCTGATTCAATAACTATAGTTCCTTTAGCCATTTTTTATGCGAAGTTATCATAAAAAAAAGACTTTATTTGAGTCTGTCTAATAAAATATGTCATTTTTTTAAAAAATATATCTTTTTTTATTAACTTTGTATCAATTAATTAAGAAGTATGAGCTTTAACCGCTTATTTTTTGAAGGAGTTTAAACTTAGAGCAGAAGACTATTCCGGACTACAACCCGTACACCATCAAACGGTGCCGGGACTGCGATATTGCTAAAGGGAAACTTGAACTGGCTTTCATTCCAGAAAATGAGCTTTGCCAAGCGTGCCGGTTATTGCATTCAGGGCTGGCGAAGGTTGGAGAAACAAGAAAAGAGGGTAATGGTACTGTGACAATAAACCAGCTTGTAAATCGTGAAGATAGCGATTTTTATAAACTGGATGAGATTGCTACGTTCTTTGCAAGGGAGCAAGGTGCTGAAGTAATACTCACACCTAAAATGTCTCGTCCGCACAAATTCCAGTATGAGTGCGTTTATAGTTCACTTGTTGGAACAAAATATGAAGGTAAATGTCCAGACCTTTGTGTCAATGGAGTTTGGTATGAGCATGAAGGGTTCATATCGGAAAATCCCAAAAACGCATTCAGAAATATGATGAGGGATGGTTTAATACAATGTGATAGACTCATTATAGATAGGCCTGAGTTGACTGAGCGTTTCATGCTCAGAAGTATTATTGGGCGTGTAAAAAGAGGGGAAGCAATAAAGGAAGTGTGGCTAAGAGATAAGGACGGAACAATGAAGTTGCTCTATAAAAATACGGGCGGCTGACCATAGGCCAGCCTCCGCAGTTGAGGAATCGGTAGTCATTAGCTACGGAATCCTCGTTGCAAAGGTACAAAAAAAATCCGTTACTCAATCAATAAGTAGCGGATTTTTTCGTTTTTCCTATAAAAAAACTTCAATAATGTACATATTTAACAACACAGACCCGCAAGAGCGGCTTCAACAGCTAATCGATATTCGAGAAGACCTGAATAACAGGCTGTCAGTTCTAAGCTTTAACCGCTTATTTTTTGAAGGAGTTTAAACTATAATAATAACTAATTTAAAAAAATTGATTTAATATGAGGGAAAAGAAAGTCCGGTTATGTCAGGGTGGTGACATAAGCATTTTGCAGTCTTGCATTGATTCGTTCATTGAAGGCGGAAACAAGGAGTTGGTTAGTGTGTCCGTATCTGTGGCTGACATGAATGGTCATGGTTTGTTGTTCATAGCGGCGATTATCTACATGGAATAGGATTGACTTTGTATGTATTTTGTTTATTTGTGTGTGTGGCTTGTCATATATTGTTAATGTGATGAGCCACGCATTTTTTTGTGTTGCAGCTTTAACCGCTTATTTTTTGAAGGAGTTTAAACGCAGATATCCTATATGAAGGGAGAGAAGAACTATGAGGACTATATCAATGCCATGGAGGCTGAGGACAAGAGGTATTATGATGATGTTACTACTAATGTGCAGGTCGGAGAGTCTGACAGACTGAAACTGCAGAATGAGTATCTTGAGAAACAGGCTGAGTATGAGGGTAAGCGCAGGGCGAAGTCCCTGCAGGAAGTTGAGGACGAGTACAAGGAGCTGAACGTGAAAGCCATGCAGAGCTATGTGGACGGCAGGATGAACAAAGAAGAGTATGAGGAGTCTATCAGCAGGCTGGAGCTGGAAGCTTTAACCGCTTATTTTTTGAAGGAGTTTAAACGCTTTGTAAGGCTATGTTCAAAACTAATCATTTCTGAGGATAAACAGAAATTCCACCACTTCATACATTAAACCCACTATTTCGTGGAATCAGCATTCTTATTTTTGGTGGTAAATACAAAAGGTCATAACTTTGCACCAGAAATCAGTTATTAAGCTTTAACCGCTTATTTTTTGAAGGAGTTTAAACTAGGAGGAATAGGTAGGGGTTATTATAGAATACGTTATGTTGGTACACCAGCTGATAGAGCTAGGTGGGCACAAGAAGATCAATAAATATGAGTAAAAAGAAAATCACTATTTTAGCATTAACAGGTGCTTTATTATTATTTTTGTTTTGGCCAGTAGGCCATATTGCTAATCCGGTGCCAAGTACAGCACCAAGTAATTATCACCCATTATCATTTGGTCAACCTTGGGGAGACCATAGACACAGAGGTATAGACGTGTTTGCTCCAATGGGAGCTGAAATAAAAGCTTCAGCAGGAGGTCTTGTAATAATAACCATTAAAGATGATGGTAAATATCAAGGTGGAAATACGGTAGAAATACTTGGATTAGGCGGAAGAATATATCATTATGCTCATATGAGTGAAATATTAGTACATCCGTTTGAAATAGTATTTCAAGGTGAAACTATTGGAAAAGTAGGAAGAACAGGAAATGCCAGCAGGCCTGGTTGTCCGCCTCATTGTCACTTTAGTATAGTGTCTTTTCTTCCGCATCCAGAAAACTATAAAGTAAGTTGGTTCATGCTTGATCCAGCTGAAGAATTAAGAAATTAATACGTTGTTCCAACTTTAACCGCTTGTTTTTTGAAGGTATTTAAAACATTAAAAGAAAAGTAAATCATTGGTAATGAACGAAACATGTAATTCTTGTATTTGGATATTAGAAGAATGGTCAAAACAATTAGGTATTTCCTATGAAGCAATTAATGTATGGTTATTTATTATAATTCAACCATTGCTCATTATTTTTGGCTGTATTTCTACTATCAAATGTGCTAATACAAAAAGTTGGAATGTAAAGAATAATCTCAAGTGTGCGAGTTATATAATTCTTATCTTAGGGACAATATTTACATTCGTATTAGTTACTCTTCCTTATGTAATGGTAGGAATATAAGGTAAATAAAAGCGTTGTTCCAACTACATCCGATGTAAAAAAGCTTTAACCGCTTATTTTTTTGAAGGAGTTTAAATGAACAACGGAACAAGCCAGCAGCTCAACATACCGCTCGACATGCTGCGGTCACTCTCTGCCGACGACCGCAAAGTCATACTGGAAAGCATGACCGAGACCATCGAACAGGCGGACGCAGACCAGATTTTCGACTCGTGACGGCTGGTTGTTGCAAAACCCACTTTGCAAAAATATGCCGCAGTGTGAACTTTTTACGGCGTTTTCCGTATTTTCTCGTCTCAAAACCATTGCCGATACGGATTTATTCGCTATCTTTGAGAAGGCAAAAGAAAGGAGGACATTATGAGCAGTAATACAAGCTGTGCCGCAATGATTGCTATTCTCGTGCATAATAACGAGAAAAAAAAGAAAGGCAAAGTGCCGCGGAAAAAAACGAGATGGTTGCGCAATCTTTTACACAACATCTTCAACCCGGATAATAAGGATTCCACATGGTATTTCCTTCTCGCTGTTTTACTCGGTATTTTTTACGCTTTTATGATTGCCGGCAACCTTGATAAACCGCCAATAGCATTCGTCCTTTCTGCAATTATTATTATTCCGGGTGAGATTATGCTGATTGTCTGGGGGGTCAGCGAGAGAAAGAAGGAGAAGAAAAGAAAGAAAAAAAACAGAAAGAAAGGTGTTGTCAATAATGACCCTCGCCTTGACTTCCTCTTTAAGCCGGCAGGAAAGCCATGACAAAAAATAAGGTTTAGCACACAGCTATACCTTATTTTTTTGTCCTATTTGTTTTGTCTGACATGATGTATCTTTGCCATAAATTAACAGAAATCTATGGCAAAGTCAGCAACAGTTTCAAGAAGTCTGAAGATATACCTCGACGGAAAAGAGGTGACAAGTTCCGTTAAGGACATACAGTCGGAGATGCGCAAGGTGAGGAGAGAACTCAACAACGCACAGGTCGGGTCGGATGATTACCGTAAAGCTTTAACCGCTTATTTTTTGAAGGAGTTTAAACCCGTCAGTTCTTTCTGCTGTTCTTCATTCATATATTATCGTTCGATAAAATACTGAAAAAATAAGAAAATAATTTACCGGAGTGTTTGACTATATATAGGAAATGATGTATATTTGCGAATTGATGGATATTTATAATAAAAACTTTAAGAAGACTTTATATGGGTAGAAAAAATAACAAGCATCAGACTTTGTGCATTGAAGAGTTAGTTAAGCAAAGACCAATTCTTACTGAGGCTGAATTGAATGATTTTTATTCCTATGAAGAAGCCGTGCAAGAATGTATGCAATTGTTTGATGAGGGAGTAAAACAAATTAACCAAGAATATGCTTTATATACAGGTAAAAAAGAACAATAAGAATATAATACAAAAGATTAAGAATTTTTATCTTTCTCTATATAAACAGCGTTTATATGCTTTAACCGCTTATTTTTTGAAGGAGTTTAAACCTAAACTTAAAAAAATAAATAAAAATGACGGAAAAACTGAATAAAGAATTTTACGAACTTCACCGTAAATTGGTAAAAGAAATAATCAATTTCTGCAAGGAAAATGATACAGAGTTTGACGAGATTCATCTTGATGTTGACGGACTAATAGAATCAATCAAGAGTGGTGAATGGTCACCTGCAACAGATTCAACACTTGTCGCATATAAGGATTCACGTACTGTGTCAGATGTTGACAGATGTGTAGACCCATTTCTTGTTAGTTGCTGATATTTATTAAAAATAAAATTAATTAATATGAGAATAAAAAAAATAATCAATGAGTCTATAAAAAAAGTAATACAAGAAAAAAATAGATGGAATGCTTTCAGAAAAGGCCTTCGCAGAATAAACGAAGGAGGACTTAACCGTATAATGAGCCATGGAGAAAACGGATTTATAGTAATTAGTGCTAACAGAAGTGAGATAAAATCAGATAACCCAAACAGTGATTTAACTGATGATTACATGGAGTTTTGTGAAGACAAAGACCTTGATTACACGGATGAGGAAGTACAGTCAAAATGGCTTTCAAAAAGAAACAAACAAGCAGACGGTAATTTGGAAGAAGAACTAAAGAAATCAAAGTTCAGTTATACACCTGTGTATGGAGGATATCATGGAAATGATAGTGTTGTCGATAGTTTTGAGCCGTCATACATTGTATATTGTCATGATAAAAATGGTAATCTTATTGATTGGAATGAATTACTTAACTTGGGATTGTCCTTATGTGATACATACAAACAAGAAAGTGTCTATGTTCAAGCACCAAACGAGCCACCTGTATATCTTGATAAGAATGGAATAAAAGTTAGTTCAAAATCAAGTAAGAATTTTAAATTCAACCGTGAAAATGAGATGTTCTTCACAACAACCAAAAAAGAAAAAAGAAATAAGTACGAACATGGGAAAACGATTTATCCTCAGAGATTTACGGCAGATATACAATTTGAGAGCATGTGGAGAAGATATGGCCCTTCATCATATGTGGATAGAATGAGGCGCACACAGTATGGTGAGGTTTTCCTATCTGATTAATTTTACGCATTAGATTTAGTGGATACAAACATAATATATTGTGAGGATTGTTTTGTAACAATGAGAGAGCACATAGAAGACAATAGTGTTGACTGTGTGCTCACTTCTCCACCGTACAATACCGCAAGGACAAACTGCGATTTCTTCAATGATACCAAGAAAGGAAGGTACACAAGCAGGTATGTTGACTTCAATGATATGAGCTTTAACCGCTTATTTTTTGAAGGAGTTTAAACCCGGTTATGATTTCAGACACAATAAGAAGACAATTACAGCTGATTGCTAAAGCGAACAACTGTGATTTTATATACGAATTGTCACCATTCAATGGGAAGCCTGTTTTTCAGTTTCGAGATTCAAGCATACCTAAAGGTGCTAAAACTGGGAGACCGCTATTGTTCTCTCTGACTGATAATGGTACATTGTTTGAATTTAATTCAGAACAAATTCATCAGGTCATTATTTCATACAATGGATTCCGTAAGAGAATCCAATAATTCGGTGTTTACTAATAGCTTTAACCGCTTGTTTTTTGAAGGTGTTTAAACTAATATATTGCTTTCTGATGGTCAGACGCAGGGTTTGTCGGTGAATTACCTATTGGAGAAGGTTGAGGAAGACAGATTGTTATAGTTGATTTTTTTTTTCTGGACATATAGGATATATAAGATATAAGTCTTACCTTTGCATTGTAAAAAAAATTAATAACTAATTTAAAACAATTGATTTAATATGAGGGAAAAGAAAGTCCGGTTATGTCAGGGTGGTGACATAAGCATTTTACAGTCTTGCATTGATTCGTTCATTGAAGGCGGAAACAAGGAGTTGGTTAGTGTGTCTGTATCCGTAGCGGACATGAATGGTCATGGTTTGTTGTTCATAGCGGCGATTATATACTTAGAATAGGATTATTATACGTGACGAATTGTATGCTTTAACCGCTTGTTTTTTGAAGGAGTTTAAAACTGAAGACTTTTTTACTCTCTTCAAGCAAAAAATTTCCCCTTATCGTAGGAGTTCTCAACATTTTTTTTAGTATATTTGCCATTGGAATCGAGTTGCTTGTTGTTCGCGGAGTCCGGCTTTTGCCCAGCTCTTTATGGTCTTCAAGCAGCTTGAGCTTTAACCGCTTGTATTTTGAAGGTATTTTAAACAACAATCAATCTCTGCCATTATGAACAGCAGAAGATTTCTATTACTTATCATGCTGACAGTGCTCACCTTCTGCGGGGCACAGGCTCAGCAGCTAATCTCGGGAAACGTGACGGACGACACCGACACGTTGTGTTATGCAATGTATTATGCAATCGTGATGGAGATAGACCGCAAGAACCGTATCGTGTCGCACACAACGACCGACATGAACGGTAATTTCTCCATGACCATCAAAAATCCCAAGAACCATCTTAAAGTTACCTACGTGGGCTATATACCATACGAAGTAAAGATTGGCAAAAAGACCAAATTCAATATCAAACTGAAAGAAAGAAAACCGATTGTGTGTTACTGAGCTACAAGAAGCAGACAGACAACTGCTGCGCCAAGCATGGGCAACCACCGGTAGCGCAAAGCAAGATATAGACAAGTTTGGAATTGTTCATTTGAAAAGATCAGTAAATTCCTGTAATTCCTGTAAAAATATCTAAATCCGAAACTCAAGTAATTATACTTTTCCATGCTTTGAATTTGGCCACTTTGGTAAGTTGAGCCAAGTCAGTTTTCGCCATAGCCCTTCTAATGGCCCACGGGTATGGTTTTTGAACCAATAGCGTCCAAAGACATAGAAGACGATGATCATGACGAGCCCGATGAGCACTGCGTAAGTGATACCCACCAGCCTATAGCAAGCCAGTCCATAGCCACAGAAGATGAAGCTGCCGACGACAGACTGCAGGAGGTAGTTGGTAAGGCTCATGCGGCCAAAGAAGCAGAGGTGAATCAGTGTGTCACGCACCCCCTGAAAAGCATACCAAGCGGAAACGACCGCAGATGTGATCATCATGAGGATAAGGAGGTTGTAGATGGGATTGAGCCAGTTGGTCAGTTGTCCAAAGTCCACGAAACTCAACACGATGACCCCGAGTGTGGATATCCCGAGAATGACATGCCAAAACTGTATATTCCGTCCCTCGTTGTAGAAGAAGCGGTGCCGTCCCAACTGCATTCCGAGGATGAAGAGGCAAAGCAACTGGGTGAGCCTTCCGCTATACACATTAAACCGCAGGTTTAGCTCAAATCCATACAGAAGGTTGTTGACGGTGTTTTCCATAAATGTGCCAACTTCATGAAGGCTGATTGTCTGCTGGTAGATTTCAAAGAGTCTGGTGTGGTCAATCTCCGTTCCCGAAACAAGACAGAATAGTTCCACTGGCTGTATGGCAAGCAGCATGATGATGCACCACACAGCTTTCGAGGGTAGATAGCTGACAGGAATAAGCAGCAGTCCATACACCGCATAGAGCATAAGAATATCACCATCGTAGAATGCGACGTTGACAAGTCCGAACAGGAACAGCAGGCACATTCTCCAGGCAAACCGACAAGAGAAATTGCGGTGTTTCTGTTGCTGGTTGTCGTTCATGATGAAGAAGCTCAGCCCGAAGAGCATAGCAAAGACGCCATACATCTTTCCGCTGAACAGCCATGCCATCACATTGCCCACCTGTTCGTCGCAGGGGAGGGTATGGACAATAGGCTCCTGTGTGAAGATGTCGAAATGCTCCACAGAGTGAAATAATATGATGCCTGCCACGGCGATGCCCCTCAGCGCATCAGCCACGTCAATCCGTGTATTGGGAATGTTACGGGTGATATACATTTATTGAAATATTATAATGAGCTATCATCTGGTTCAAAGAGGGATGTGAGAATTTTATTCAACCGGAACAGTCTCCTCATATCAATTATGATCCTTACAGACTTTATATTTCTGAAAAATACGTTTTTTGTTTTGATTGCCAAATCCGAAACTATTCAATTTTCATTTTCTTTTTTATTTGCTAATTTTGAAATCCATCGGATTGACAAGTAAACCAGGATATGAACTTGAAAACATTAGCTAAATGTTGAATTTGTAATATAGACACAAAGGTACGAATAAACAAACATAATAACAAATATTTGCGGGTTTTTATCCTCCTTTCTTGCATTCCTGTTATCATCTTCAGAGCCACCCTCATAAACTATTTACGTCTATATAGATTTTTTATCATTTTTCTGAAAAAATGATTATCTGCATAATGAAAAAACTGAAATCTGGTGGATTATTTGGATGTTGCCTTTTTTATCCTTAACTTTGCTGATGAAAAGAACTGCTGAACACTGATTTGCCATTTGATGAAGAACATAACTATATACATTTTCTGTTCTTCTTTTTTAGTAATTATGCGGATAATTTTAGGATTTGAATGAAGCAAGAGCGTCTTTATCCAAGCAACACTGTTTTTTTATAATATGTATTAACTACTAACAAACAAGAGAATGAAAAGACTTTTTACTCTTTCTGCCAGCTTTGCATTATGCGCAGCATTGGCAGCACAGGTGACATTGCCGCGGGCAACATTCACTTTGGACTTTGAGGGAGCTACGTCTGTGGCCGATTTTAAAGGCACTCAGGTGGGCGATGGAGAACTGCGTGTGTCGGACGACCCGAATTTCGGCACTTATTATCAGAACTGCCCCAATAATGCTGTGGCAACGAAAGCGACGAACTACCTGCGGGTGGAATTAGGCGACGGACTGACGAAAGCCGCAGAAAAAACCGCCGACCAGTCAATATCTCTAGGTTTCTGGGTGAATCCCACTGTGGCAAATCTGAACTATTCACAGATTTCTTATTTCTACAGCGTTTTTTATTCCATCTATAACTCCGGCAACCGCGGTCTGACTCCGGCCGACAACTGGGGAAATGCCATGTGGTCGCAGAATACCCGTGGCTGGGTTCAGATAAACGACTGGGCAGGACATTGGGATGATTTCGGTGACCCGGAGAATGTGAACGGCGCCAATCAGGTCAGCATCGACTATCTTGCCCAGAAAACAGTGGAATCAACCTCCACAGATGAGAATGGCGATGTGGTGACCGAACAGATTCCTACGCCGTTTGAGGAAAACTGGCATTACATTGCCTTTGTGCTTGACAAAGGGAATAACACTGCGACTATTTATGCCGACGGTGTGCTGTTTAACCAGTGGACCTGCCAGGAGAATTTCCTCACTGGGCCAACCACCTTGTTCGACGGACTGGGCGCATACGCAGACCTGTATCTTGGCGGTGTGGCTCAGTGGACATGGGCAGATCCAGACCCGGCATTTGCATACGATGATTTCTGCATCTATGCAGGAAACCTGGGTGTGGAGCAGCAGGAGCTCATCATGAAAATCAAGAGAGGTGAGGTGGACGATGACACCCGTCTGGCGATAGCCAAGAACGACTATTATGAGGCTGTGTCGGAACTGGAGGATTTCCTTGGCCGTCTTGAGGATTACCCCACAATGACTGCTGCATTGGAGCAAGTGATGATTGACTCAGAGGAAACGACAGATGCCAACCCGACAGTTGAGAATTACACCAATGCCGCTGCTGCAATCCGTCAGAAGATAGCGGAGCAGGAGGAAATCGTGGCGGCAGCCGATGCTGTGGTTGAGACCATCACAAAGGAACAGACATACGCTGAATCGACAAGCTATCCCGGCAAAGCTGCCTACCTCGATGCGCTGGCACAATGCAAATCGAATATCTCTGATGCCAGCTCTATAGACAAGGCAGCAGAGGTCTCTGCAGAAATTGCAAAGGCAAAAGGCATATACCTCGCTTCTCAGGAGCAGCCGGCCGACGGAAGCGGTGTTGATGTGTCAGCCCTGATTCTTCATCCCTGGTTCTGCAATCCGGATGCCGAGCCAACAAAGAATGAGGACGGAACCTACACGTTCCCCTACGTGACTGAACATGAGTATGCCGTGAATTCCACGCCAGTGGATTACAACTCCAAAGGCTGGGTGAACGGAAACTCCTTTGTCGTTGACGATGCGCGTGTGAATTGGACTGAGGGACGTATCACCTGGAACAACTGGCATGCCAAAACCACAGTCGGAACCCTTGATGTTCATCAGCAGCTGACCGGACTTCCCAACGGCTATTATGCCGTCAGCGCCGACTGGATTACCAACTATGAGCCATCTACGCAACATACCTACGCCACAGCAGGTGATGTGACCAAAACGTCTGTATATCTTGACAACCAAGGGTGGGATAATGAGACTTGGACCACGCTGACCACAGACAAAATACTCGTGGGTGATGACGGGATTCTGACAATCGGCGGTGCGTCCACTTCCACTGGAACAGCTTATTCTGGCTGGTTCTGCGTCACAAACTTCAAGTTGGTTTATTATGGCACCGACGTGGATCTGTCGGACGACCTTGCGGCGAAGAAGCAAATGATAGAGGATTTGATTTCAGAGCTGGTGCTTCCTGGCGACATTGCCGAAGCCAACACGAAGCTGAACGAGATTATTTCGGATGCCGACACATATCAGGCTATCGACAATCTGACGAAGATGATATCCGAGCTGAAGGGCATTGCTGACGAGGAACAGGCAATCATCACCATGATTGATGAATTCTCCGCCACTTCCTCATCCAGTGCCAACGGAACTGCGGTTGTCAATGCGTCAAAATCCCATCTTTCCTCTATTCTGAATGCTTCCGATGCCACGGTTGAGATCAAAGACGAGGTGAGTCAGCTTATTGCCGGCACACAGACATTGTTGAATACAGTGTCAGCAGCAGAGGCATGGAATACCTCTGAGGTGACAGCATTGCTGAACGGGCAAATCACCGCCATTAAGTCAACAGCCGCAGAAAACGGACCGACTGCCACAGAACTGGCGGACTATTCATCCGCGCTGGTGAATGCCATGAAATCTTCTCTGCCGGAGAAAGAGGCTTCCGAGAGCAGTCCGGTTGACATCACAGCTTTCCTACAGAACCCGAGCTTCACGGGCGACTCCACAGAAGGATGGACGATTGCAGAAGGAACTCCTGGCTGCAGTTATTCCGAACTGGAGTTCTTCAACACCAATTTCAATATCTGGCAGATTGTGACGGATATGCCAAAGGGTTATTACCGCTTCGCTTGCCAGGGATATTACCGCGACGGAGAGAATGCAGCTGTATATGCCAAATCCATTGCAGAAGACGAGGAAGGTAATATAGCTCCTTCTAATGTGCTGAACGCCAAACTGTACGCACAGAACTGGACGAGCGATATTCAGAGCTGGGCACAGTTCTTCACTGTAGGTGAGGAATTCACCGGCTATTACAGCCCTAACAACAATGACGAGACCATTGAGGCAGACAAGGTGCTGTATTTCGCCAACACGATGGAAGCCGCCAATTACCTGTTCGACACAAAGAACCTGAATACCGATGGCAACAGTGTTGACTTCTTCATCTCCGGCGGTGACATGAAGCTGGGTCTCCGTAAGGACGTGACCATCGCGAACGACTGGACGATATTCGACAATTTCCATCTGTATTACATTGGTCAGACTGCTCCCGAAGGATTTGTGGATGCGGCAAAGAAAGGTGATGTCAATGGTGACGGTGATGTGAATATCAGTGATGTTGTGGCGATAATCAACCAGATGGCAGGCACTGCATCGTGGCCGTCAGCAGATGTGAACGAAGATGATGCTGTCAACATCAGTGATGTTGTCGCTGTCATCAATATCATGGCAGGCATGTAGGATAACCGATAAGAGGCGGTTCTGATTTTTTAATCAAAACGCAAAAAAAGCCTTCATAGGTAGATGATAAATACCTTTGAAAGCGAAAACTTGCAAAAAGCAGGAGATAAACACCATAGATTTGGGTTTATCTCCTGCTTTTAATTGTTGTCAGTCTCTATATGAAAGAGTTGTACTGCTCGTTTTGTGATGATTACTTCACCTCCTCGAAGGTGACGTCTTCGATGTCGTCGTCCTTCTTGTCGTTGGAGCCCTGCTGAGGACCGGCACCTGGCTGTGCGCCTCCAGTGAATCCGCTGAACGGATCACCTCCTGGCTGACCTGCACCTGCGCCTGCTCCCGGCTGTGCGCCCTGGGCTGCTTTGTACATCTCTTCGCCCACCTTGCTCATCTCAGCCATGGCAGTGTCGATGGCAGCGATGTCGCCGCTCTTGTGAGCCGCTTTCAGCTTGTCGAGTGCAGCCTGGATTTTATTCTTGGTGTCGGCAGGGAGTTTGTCGCCGTTCTCCTTCAGCATCTGCTCCGTCTGGAAGATGGTGGCGTCAGCCTGGTTCATCTTCTCGATGCGCTCGCGCTCCTTGTTGTCGGCGTCGGCGTTGGCCTTAGCCTCTTCCTTCATGCGCTCGACTTCCTCTTTGCTGAGGTTGCTCGATGCCTCGATGCGGATGGCCTGCTCTTTGCCTGTGGCCTTGTCCTTGGCAGACACGTTGAGAATACCGTTCTTGTCGATGTCGAAAGTCACCTCAATCTGTGGGATGCCACGCGGTGCGGGTGTGATTCCGGTGAGGTTGAACTGACCGATCGTACGGTTCTGAGCCGCCATCGGCCGCTCACCCTGGAGCACGTGGATGGTCACCTCTGTCTGGTTGTCAGCCGCTGTTGAGAAAATCTGACTCTGCTTGGCCGGGATGGTGGTGTTGGCCTCGATAAGCTTGGTCATCACGCCTCCGAGTGTCTCAATACCCACTGACAGCGGAGTGACGTCAAGCAGCACGATGTCGCCCAGACCCGCATCCTCGTTGATGATGGCACCCTGAATAGCTGCACCTACAGCCACCACCTCGTCGGGGTTCACTCCCTTTGAAGGCACCTTTCCGAAATACTGCTCCACAAGCTGCTGCACAGCAGGGATACGGCTTGAACCGCCCACGAGAATCACCTCGTCAATCTCGCTTGTGCTGATGCCGGCATCGCGAATAGCATTCTTGCAAGGCTCGAGACAAGCCTGGATAAGATTCTGAGCCAGCTGCTCGAACTTCGCACGTGTCAGGCTCTTCACCAAGTGCTTCGGCACACCACCTGCGACAGTGATATAAGGAAGGTTGATTTCTGTTGACAAGGTTGATGAAAGTTCGATTTTCGCTTTCTCAGCAGCCTCTTTCAGACGCTGCAGCGCCATCGGGTCGAGTTTGAGGTCGATACCTTCCTCGCTCTTGAACTCATCAGCGAGCCAGTCGATAATTACCTGGTCGAAGTCGTCACCACCGAGGTGAGTGTTACCGTTGGTTGACAGCACTTCAAACACGCCGTCGCCGAATTCCAGGATACTGATATCGAATGTACCTCCACCGAGGTCGAACACAGCGATCTTCATCTCTTTGTCACTCTTGTTTAGCCCGTAAGCCAGGGCAGCTGCGGTAGGCTCGTTCACGATACGCTTCACGTCGAGTCCGGCAATCATACCAGCCTCTTTCGTTGCCTGACGCTGCGAGTCGGAGAAGTAAGCCGGGACGGTGATGACAGCCTCTGTCACTTCCTGTCCGAGATAGTCCTCAGCTGTCTTCTTCATCTTCTGAAGAATCATGGCGCTGATTTCCTGCGGTGTGTAAAGACGTCCGTCGATATCCACACGTGCGGTGTTGTTGTCTCCTCGTTTCACCACGTATGGCACTCGTGAAATTTCCTGCTGCACTGCGTCGTAGCTCTCGCCCATGAAACGCTTGATAGAGAAAATAGTACGTTTCGGGTTTGTGATGGCCTGACGCTTAGCAGGGTCACCCACCTTACGCTCACCTCCATCCACAAAACCCACAATTGAAGGGGTTGTACGTTTACCCTCACTGTTTGCGATGACAACTGGTTCGTTGCCTTCGAACACGGATACGCAACTGTTGGTCGTACCCAAGTCAATTCCAATAATCTTTCCCATAATAATATTTGTTTTTTAGTTTTTTGCTTGTTTTGTTAATTGATTTGAAGCCTCGTGGCAGGAGAGATTGTGCTTTTGTCGCACACTTCTGCCTGTGGTTCCACATCAAATTATGCAAAATTCATGCCAACTAAAAAACAAAAATGTCATGACACGGGTTTCTGCCAGTTTGGCAGATTGGTTTTTAGTTTGTAGTTTATAGTTTGTAGTTTATAGTTTGTAGTTTATAGTTTGTAGTTTATAGTTTGTAGTTTGTAGTTGTTATAGTCAATGCTTCGCTTTGACTATATTGCGGGACACGAGGCCCCGCCTACCTAAATAGAAATACTACACGCCCTTCTACAAAAACGAACTACACGCCCCTTCAACAAAAACGAACGATCAGGGCGTACACAAAGAAAGTCCCTACTTTATCAGGAAATGAAAGTAGGGACTTTCTTGTATATGCGAGAACAGACATCACCAATGAGCATAAACATGATACTGGTAAACGAACACAAAGAAGATGGAAGTGGAAGATGGAAGTGGAAGCATTTCAGACGACGAGTGCCGGAGCAGCGTAATAGAATGCACATCATCATTACTGCTTTCGGCATGAATCCACCACGATGGCATTTACGTTAATATCTGTATGGTATGGAGTATTTTTTTAAAATACTTGTGTTAAAACAACTTACAAAATCATCAGGTATTACATTTTTATTAAAAAAATGTAGAAAATAGTTGATATTTCAATTTTTTTTTGTAAATTTGCACTCTCTGATAATATAATAGGGAGAAATTATTGCTTAGTATTATTTGTTTTATATATAATATAGCTACTAACATTTTTTCAAAAATTCAAGCGACTAAAGATACCATAAACATTATCTAGATCGCGTTGATTATAGAGATTAGAACTTTTTATTTATCACTTTTATCACTAAACACATTATGAAAAAACTTTGTTTTATATTATTATTGTTACTTTCAGGTCTGAATGTTTGGGCTTCGACAGTATATACTTACCCAGCTTCTGCGGACGACTTAAACACCACCGGGCTAAAAGTGGAGTTTAATGGTGAAATAGCCACCGTGACTCTTTACAAAAGCGGTGCTTTAGGTTTAAACTATTGGTTATGGAATCCAGCAGATGGAATAAATGCAGGTAACGTTCAAGCTCTTTCTGAATGGCCCAATGTCAAGTATATCTATTTTGTCAGTGAAAATGGGGAAGAATACAACCAGGATGACTGGTTGAAGCTACAAAGCCTTATAAATAAACCTGCAACAACCAATGAATTATCACTTGATTTTTCAGCGATGATTATCGCTAACAATCGTTTTAAGATTACCTCACAAAAAGTGAATTATATCAAGATGCCCAACAGCCTCGTTAATTTGACAGACTATGCATTCCTACAATGTGAGAACTTATCAGCCATCGGTTGGAGTCCTGCTCTGAAAAGCATAGGGGAAGGAGCATTTGAATCGACCGCTTTCGAATCTATTACCGTACCAGAGGGCGTCGAGTCCATAGGTAACCAGGCTTTTTCGCAAAATCATAATTTGACAAGCGTATCTCTACCTTCAACCCTTCAAACAATAGGAGAAGATATCGTTGATGGTAGTGAAAATGTTATCGCTATTCACTCCCACAACAAAATAGCCCCTATAGCCCAAGGCGACATCTGTGACAATACAGGATGGAGTTTCTCCAACAATGAATTTTCGTTCTACAACAAATGTATTCTTTATATTCAACCGAATGAAGAAACTTTCAAAAGTTATTGTTCATCACCATACTGGTGCAAATTCTTTGTAACCGGCGCAGCGAAAATATGTCTTCACACCTATGACTTAAACCGTCCATTGGTGAAAGGTGTTCAAAGATTAAAAGTGGTTCAGCCAAATGTGCAACCAGAAGACCCAGAAGAAATGTTCATACCACATGTGCAAGAAGAAAGCCAAGAAGATGGTTTAACCGTTGTGGAAATAGCTGGCTTTCCTGCCGATTTTTACACAATACACCCCATTAACACGGTTTATCAAAGAGATATGTCAGAGATAAAATGGTACTCGATTATGTTGCCATTCGATGTTGATGACGAAACTGTAAAAAACGTTTTCAGCAAGTCGCCAAACTCACAAGAGATAGAAAAGACAAGAATTATGGGCTATTCAGGCATCCATGACTATACACTTTGCTTTGAGAAAGCGACAGAAAAGATTGAGGAAGACATCCCTTACCTGATTAAACCGGGAGTTGGCAAAAGTGAATATGAATTTGACGGACTAAAAATCTCCTACTCGGAGCCAAAGGAATCTACAGAAATTCCAGTATCAGGAGCCAACCAATTATATAATCAGTACGCTTCAGAATTTGTGGGCACATACTGTAACCAGCAGATACCTGTGGATGCTTATTATCTGAAAAACAACGTATTCTATTATATGCCTAAAGAAAACACTCAGAAAGGCTGGAAAGCATACAGTGGTGTTGTGATAATAAATTCAGGTGCAACTGCAGACGGAAACGTAGCAGCCCGTCCATCTGCAACTTACCTTGATATCAACTTAGACGCAGACATGCCCACAGGCATTGACTCTCCTACTTCTGTAGCGATTGGAAGCCAGTCGCTTGATGGTTCGATTTACACACTCTCAGGTCAGGTAGTAAAAAACCCTGGAAAGGGTATTTACATCAGAAACGGAAAGAAATTTATAATTAAATAAGTAAGACAAGATGAAAAAGAAAAAATATATAAAGCCTGCCAGTTTATTACTTCCATCACCGCTCCTGTTAGCCCCAACAATATTGTCTAATCAGCACATTGGTGGTGATGATGATCCAACAGAAGAGATCGGAGGTCCAGGTAATCCGGGCGACGGTGGTGATGTTAATCAGAGAATAGGCGATTCAGAAGAATTTGGAACTATTCCATATTCACTTTGGTAAAAAGCAACAGTAAAAAACTTTGTCAGAAAAGAATATTCAAAACGAACAGTTTTTTCTGGACATACAAATGGCAAGTCCCTACAGGAATTTTCATTTCCTATAGGGACTTGCCTTATATATATTCAAGAGTATTGGAGATGAAAAAAGAAGTTAATTTTCTGAGGAAATGGGAGTTAACGAGCCTGCTGCTCGTGGAGAAGTGTTTTTAATATCAGTATATAAACAAAACCGAAACTATAGTTAAAATTAAAATAAAAAAAAGTTTTGTCTAGGATGATAAGGTTTTACTATGACTAAAGGATTAGCTGATTCCGAATGGGCTTACACAGACAGAAATGCAGGTGAAAAGACAAAACAAAAAAATGCTCAACTTCGTTTCGCACAAAAAACACTTCGTTTAACAAAAACCATCCGGATGA
>JAEEGG010008197.1_pt1 | contig 23786 bp, 22 predicted proteins | sample 9134161 | NCBI WGS metagenome assembly JAEEGG01 (sample SAMN16246543, study PRJNA631951) | gut metagenome | biome: gut microbiome; feature: rumen; material: CR-attached | host: Bos | place: Iran: Karaj | collected 2018-10
AATTAGTAACACTTTCGGTGTCTTGCCGCTAGTCACACTGTCGAGCATTGCCGATACAGGCGAAACGACCGCCGCTCCCGCAGCCGCCATCGTTGCTTTCTTGATAAAATCTCTCCTGTCCATAATTTTTGCTATTGTCTATTTATTCATTTTCATCATTGTGTTGGTTTTAGGATTTCACAAAACTTATTAAATAATAATGCAAATATAGTGATAATTCGGGAATTTTGCTTATTTTTGCCAAAAGATTTAAGAATAATTGTGAAACGAATTGATAAACTGGACTTATGGAAAGATGTAAGATTCTAATCCTCGCCCTTCTGCTTTGCACGACCATCGCAAGGGCGCAGTATAATCAAGTGAACGACATCCCGTATCGCGACGCGGCGAAGGGCTATGCCCAGGAGCGCTGCAAACTCGATGTGTATTATCCGACGAATGCTCAGGACGCACCTGTCGTCGTCTGGTTCCACGGCGGCGGCATCGAAGGCGGCGAGAAACATATCGATCCACAGTTGAAGAACTGCGGCCTCGTGGTCGTCGCGGCCAACTACCGTCTGCTGCCAAAGGCTCCCATTGATGATATCCTTGATGACGCAGCGGCAACTGTGGCCTGGACGTACAAGAACATCGCGAAGTATAATGGCAGCCGTCGCAAGATATTCGTAGCCGGACACTCCGCCGGCGGCTATCTGCTCGACATGATCGGACTCGACAAGCGCTGGCTGGCGAAGTACGGCGTCGATGCAGACTCGCTCGCGGCCCTCGTGCCGTTCAGCGGCCAGTGCGTTACACATTATAATATACGTAAGCAGCAAGGCATTGGCCCCTTGCAGGCCACCATCGACCAGTACGCCCCGCTCACCTATGTCCGTGCCGATGCGCCGCCCATCGTCATCATCTCCGGCGACCGCGAACTGGAACTCTACGGCCGCTACGAGGAGCAGGCCTATTTCTGGCGCATGCTGAAACTCGTGGGCCACAAGGACGTGACGCTCTATGAGATGCAGGGCTACGACCACGGTGCCATGCCGTTCCCCGCCTACAAAATCTTAAAAGACCATATCAAACGACTGACAGAAAGGAACCCAAAATGAAAGAAAGTATATCAAACTCACTAATAATTTTGGCATGCACCATTCTCATGACAGCATGTGCTTCAGCTCACTCAAATGAGATCGTTGCAGAAGGTGAAGTACCTGTAAGACTCGCTGATTCGTATAGCTTTACAGAAGGGCCTGCGACAGATGCAAGGGGTAATGTCTACTTCACCGACCAGCCTAACAATAGGATTTACCGTTGGGATTGTGAATCTGGAGAGATCACACTGTTCACCGATCAGAGCGGCCGCTCCAATGGGATGTACTTTGATGCTCAAGGCAATTTGATAGCCTGCGCAGATATGGACAACCAGCTCTGGTCTTTCGATATAAAGGGCCATTCTGAGATACTGATAACCGACTATCGCGGGAAGTTGTTGAATGGCCCCAACGATGTGTGGATTTCGAAGGATGGAGGCTATTATCTGACCGACCCTTATTTCAAGAGAAACTATTGGACGCGCGATCCAGCCCGCCAGCAGCCTGTGGAAGGCTTGTATTATCTGGCACCTGGAGGCAAACAGCTGGTCATGCTTGATTCAACGCTTAACCAGCCCAATGGTCTTGTAGGAACGCCCGACGGCAAACATCTGTATGTCGCAGAGGCAAAAGCAAACAGAATCCTTAAATACGACATTCAGCCTGATGGCTCCCTGACGAACCGCCAGGTGTTTGCCAACATGGGGTCGGACGGGATGACGATAGACGACCAGGGGAACATCTACCTGACTGGCGACGGTGTGACCGTATTTGATAAGAATGGGCACAAGATAGCCCATTTCCCCATTCCTGAGGACTGGACGGCCAACGTCTGCTTCGGTGGAAAAGAGCGTGACATCCTATTTATTACCGCCTCAAAATCCGTTTATACCCTGAAAATGCTTGTGCATGGGGTAACAAAAACCTAAATACATCGTATCCGACGTCTGACCACTCTCGTTCTTCATGAATGCATAAAGGTGCAACTCATGCTCAAGCCAAACTTCGGGAATACGGGCGTCAACAACTCCTACAGTCCGCTCAACAGGCTCCGCAAAATGACCCTCACACAGATCAGGACAGAACACAAACAGAAAAAAACGGTCTTTCTTGTTCTTAGCGGTAGGGTGGTGGTCATGAAACTCCACATGCACATGCCCTTCAGCATCAACCGCCGCCGACGTAACCTCCACCGCACTAACCGTACCATAACTGATCTTCACACACGAATAGTCAATCCCCTCAGGCCCAAAACAGTCCTTGTTCAGATTCCTGAACACACAATGGGTGTTCAACTTCTCCCGAACTGCCTTCCAGTGCAAACCCTCAGCATGACCTTCCTTCATGGCCGCCGACAACTTCGAAACCGCAGCAAAAGCATGCCGATGCGCCTGCTGTGCCTCAGTCCGCGGATTGGCCACAGACTCCGGCATACGCCTCACATAAGGACGGCCGTGCCACGAACTGTATATCTTGTCACCTAACTTGCCACTGATGTTATTGTTACGAATCTTTGCCATATCTTCGACCTTTTATTTATCTTTCTCACACCTTGTTTCTTCCTCGCAATCCTTTTCCTACACCCTTGCTATCTCCTCGTTACCTCCTTGCTACCTTTATCCTACCATAGAGTTGGTATAGAGTTGATATAGACTTAGTATAGACCTGTCATAGCACCACTCTCATTCCCCAAACGCCACAACATCTTTACATAGTAAAGATGGGTACTCGACTCTGTCTTTCTCTTTGCAAAGATACAAATAAGTTTGTATAATTCAAAAATAATTTGAATTTTAATTAACTATTTCCCCACGCAGAAATGCTGGAAAATGTTGTTAAGCACTTCCTGAGATTGGATAATGCCTTTGTCGCCAGTTATCTCAGCAAGGTCGGAGAGGACGAGACGGAGGTCTTCGGCAATGAGGTCGCCGCTGAGATTTGTCTCTAACCCTTCGAGCACGCGCGAGAGATTATCTTCAGCATGGACGAGGGCATCGTATTGACGGGCGGAGGTGACGATGATGTCGTTGTCGGTGAGCTCGGGAATCTTTGCAGCCTCAAAGAGCTTGGATTCCAACTTGTCGATATTGTAACCCGTCTTGGCACTAATGCACAACAAGGGAACAACAGGAGGGATGAAGGTGTCGAAATTGATCTTGTCGGCTTTGTTGCAGACGACAATGGCTTCTTTGCCTTTCGTCAGTTGCATGAGTTCCTCGATCTCTTCGCGGGTTGCCTGTTCCTCAATCATCCAAATAACGATGCGAGCCTTTTCGATGGCAGCATAGGTGCGCTCGATGCCGATTTGCTCAATCGTGTCGGTGGTCTGTCGGATGCCGGCTGTGTCGATAAAACGGAAGGTGACGCCGTTGAGGTCGATGGTGTCTTCGATGGTGTCGCGGGTGGTGCCGTGAATATCGGAAACGATAGCTCGGTCTTCATGGAGCAGACGATTGAGCAATGTAGATTTGCCGACATTCGTTTTGCCGACGATGGCGACGGGGATGCCTTGTTTCAGCGCCTGACCTGTCTCGAAAGAGTGGGCGAGATGTTTGACTCGGGTGTTGATGTCTTTTGCGATAGAGAGCAATTCTGAACGGTCGGCGAATTCGAGGTCTTCGTGGTCAGAGAAATCGAGTTCGAGTTCAAGAAGTGAAGTGAGCTTCAGCAGTTTCTCACGGAGGCGGGAAAGCTCTGAGGAGAAATGGCCTCGGAGCTGGCTCATGGCTATCTGATGCGTGGCCTTATTCGACGAGGCAATCAGATCGGCTACGGCTTCGGCCTGCGAGAGGTCTATCTTACCGTTGAGGAAGGCTCGTTGGGTGTATTCTCCTGGATTGGCCATCCGGCAGCCGTGCTGGATCAGAAGCTCCAATACCTTGTTGAGGATATAACGAGAGCCGTGACACGAGATTTCTGCGCTGTCTTCACCTGTGTAGGAGTGAGGGGCTCGGAAGACGCTCACAAGGACTTCGTCGATGATGTCTGATGGATGATGGCTGATGGATGATGGTTTGTCTGCGATGTGGCCGTAGTGGATGGTGTTCGGCAGGGCATGGGTGAGGTCTTTCGAGAATACGTGAGAAAGAATCTCAAGCGTTTGAGGGCCTGAGATTCTTATGATTCCGAGTGCGCCACCTGGGGCAGTGGCTAATGCACAAATTGTATCCATTAGATGCGGTCGAGAACTTTTTCGATGAGGGTATCGATGGAGTTCTTGTATTCGGTATTCATCTTCTGGGCGTAACGGTTGGCAATGACCATACAGCAGGTCATGGCACGATGGCCCAAAAGAGAGGCGAGACCGGCTACTGCAGATGATTCCATCTCGAAGTTGCAGATCTTCATGCCGTCGTATTCGAAACTCTCAATCTTCTCATTCTGCTTGGGGTCGGCTATGTCTGCACGGAGCACACGTCCCTGAGGACCATAGAATCCGCCACAGGAGATGGTGTAGCCACGAACCATATCGTCTTGTGCCACTTGGTTGATGAGTTCGGCATCAGCCACAGAAACGTAAGGAGCGCCCTTGATGGGATCCCACTGCATGTGCTGCTTGAAGGCTTCTTCGAGCTTCAGGTCACAAACATTGTTACGTCCGGCATAGTAATTCAGCAGTCCATCGAAGCCGATGCTCTTCACAGAGGCTACGAAGCAGCCTGTTGGTGTGTTGGGCTGCAAACCGCCGCAGGTGCCGATGCGTACCATCGTCAGTGTGCGGTGCTCAAGAAATTCCTCGCGAGTCTGGTAGTTGATGTTGGCAAGGGTGTCGAGCTCGTTCACTACGATGTCGATGTTGTCGCATCCGATGCCGTGCGACTGACAAGTGATACGCTTGCCTTTGTACATACCTGTGATGGTGTGAAACTCACGGCTGCTGACTTCACACTCTTTCGAGTCGAAGTGTGCAGCAACGGTGTCGACACGAGCAGGATCGCCCACAAGAACCACTTTGTCGGCCAGCTGTTCTGGCTTCAGATGAAGGTGGAAACAAGAACCGTCAGCATTGATGATCAGTTCGGATTCAGGAAATGTTCTTTTCATAAGCTTTCTTATTTAGAATTGTTGATAATGTTACTTTCGGATTGTCGGATACGTTTCTCGAGTGTCTTCACATCTGCCGTCAGACGCACGAATTGCTTTTCTGCATCGAGAATCTCGGTACGAAGCACACGTTTGTCCTCTGGTTTGGCCTTGGCGTAGAAATTGCGTGATTTCTCCAGGAGTTGCTCAATATCCTTAAGTTGTTTCCTGGTGCCTTGAAGTTCGCGATAGAGGTCGGGCGATTCAGGTGCCTGGAACTGACTGATGTCTGTATAGGTAACGCGATCGTTGATGATAAAGCTGATAGCCGATCTTGACTGTTTAGCTGCACTTGATTTGCCAATGGTCTTGAGTCGTTCGAGAGCCAGCTTGCGCTCCGTGCCTTTTCCCCATGTATTGGCAATGCGGCTGATGTCGGCAAATCCCCGTAGTTGCTCGTCGGTATAGGCATCGCTATTGTATATATGACGTGAGGTAGGGGGAATGAACATATACACGCAGGCCTTTCCTTCCGGCTGGCGACGGTCTGTGACGAAATAGCCGATATTGCTCAGCTCGTCGATAACATATAGATAGTCGTTGGCCTCGGAATTGAAGGGCATGCCTATATTCTCAGGTCTGAGGAACTGTCCGTTCTCAGAATCAGCGCGTGTGACGAAGATATCATAGCCGCCAATGCTCTCTTTGCCCTTTGCTGCAAAATAGAAAGTGGTTCCATCGGTCATCATATAGGGGTAGTTGGCCTCGCTGATGCCGTCGTAGATACCTTTCAGGGCCAAGGGCTCGCTCCATTCCTCACCTAACTTGTCGAGGGTGTAGAGTCGCATCTGACCGTTGGCGTTTTCGTCAGAGAAATAGCATTTGTTGCCCATCTCGTTGATAAACACATAACTTTCTGAATGCCCTTCGCTACGGAAGAACTGGTCGAAGGCAGCTAACCTTCCAGACTCTGGGTTGAGGCGGATAATAGAAAGGATATCGTCCTTGGCAACGACCATAGAGTCGATGAAGATGATCTGCTGGGTAGCCTCGCGCATATCCGTGATACGCGGGTCTTCCTGTGGCTCTTCTACTACCACGATGGGAGCCTTCTTAACAATTGGCGCTTTTTTTACAACGGCCTTCTTCTTCTGAGCCTGCATCGGAACAGATGTAAGCAAAGCAAGAGCAATAATGGCTATATTCCTTATTCTCATCGTTTTATGTTATTCTTCTACAAGTTTGTTTTCAGCATTGAGAGCTCTCCATATACTGAAGCGCGCCTCGGGATTTATCTGTTCCATTTCATCGAAGAGACGCTTGATGTCTGAGCGATGCGAGTCGGTCTCGTAGGGGCAGAGCTTGGCCTGCTTCTGGTAGCCTTGCATTTCTGCGTAGGCCTTGATGTCGGCTTCCTCCATCATGCAGAGCGGGCGGATGATTGTCAGTGGCATCTTCCGCATCTTCAGGCTCGCAGGCATCGTATCGAAACGGCCTTGGAAGGTGAGATTCATCAGTGCCGTATGGATGAGGTCATCCTGATGGTGCCCGAGGGCTATCTTATTGCAGCCGAGCTGCTGAGCGAGGTTGAATAGTTCTTTGCGGCGCTGCCAGGAGCAGAGGAAGCATGGCTGCTTTTGCCTGCGCAGGCGGGCGGCGGATTCTGGAGACTGCTGTGGCACAGCAGTATGCTCAACCATAGGCGCAGCATCGACCTCGAAGCGGGTATTCCTTATGTGGAGCCTGATGCCGAGGAAGTCGCAGAATTGCTGCAGATAGCTCGTGTCGCTCTCGTAGTGGATGTTCTCCATCCTCACGTGCAGGGCCTCGACCTCGAATCGTGGGTGATGGATCTTCGCGCGCTTCGCCAAGAGTTCCGTCAGAAGGAGTGAATCCTTGCCGCCGGAGAGTCCCACGAGGATTCTGTCATCATCCTCTATCAGATGATAAGTAGCCATCGCCTTGATGAACCGCTCCTTCAAACGCTTCTCCAGGCGATGACTCTCTATATCGTCTTTACGCTTCTCCACGTAGATGTTTGTCCATATTGAGGGCAGCACGGCGGCCGTCGCCCATCGCAAGGATCACGGTAGCACCACCACGCACGATATCGCCACCGGCGAAGATCTCAGCACGTGAAGACTGCATGTCGTCGTTGACGGCAATGGTGTTTTTACGACCGAGCTCCAAGCCTTGGATAGACTTCGGCACGAGTGGGTTAGGTGATACACCTACGGCCACAATCACCTGATCAACATCGAGGGTTACGGTCTTGCCCTCAACGGGTACAGGTGAACGACGACCTGAAGCATCAGGCTCTCCTAACTCCATCACCTGAAGAATGGCCTGCTTCACGGCACCCGTCTCGTCAGCGATATACTCGATGGGGTTGTGGAGTGTCAGGAAGTTGATACCCTCCTCCTTAGCGTGCTTCACCTCCTCGAGACGAGCTGGCATCTCCACCTCAGAACGACGGTAAACGAGCGTTACTTCAGCGCCTAAGCGTTTAGCGGTACGGCAGGAGTCCATAGCGGTGTTACCACCACCCACGACAAGCACACTCTTGGCGGGATTCAGCGGGGTATCGGTCTTTGGATTTGCAGCATCCATTAGGTTCACACGGGTCAGATACTCGTTACTTGACATAATGTTGATGCTATTCTCACCAGGGATATTCATAAAGTTAGGCAGACCTGCGCCAGAGCCTACGAAGATGCCCTTAAAACCCTGCGCCTCAAGCTGCTCCACACTTATAGTCTTACCAACGATCACGTCGGTCTGGAAATGAACACCCATCTTGGCGAGGTTGTTGATTTCGACGTCAACAATCTTGTTGGGCAGACGGAACTCAGGGATGCCGTATTTCAGCACACCACCGATTTCGTGCAAGGCCTCGAAGACATAGACATCGTAACCTTTCTTCACCATATCGCCGGCGAACGAAAGACCGGCAGGGCCTGATCCCACGACGGCAATCTTGATGCCATTGGCTGGTGCAATCTCAGGCAGAGAGATATTGCCGCTCTCACGCTCGAAGTCGGCAGCGAAACGCTCCAGATAGCCGATAGCCACAGCAGGTTCGTTCATCTTCAGGTGGATACACTTGCTCTCGCACTGCTTCTCCTGCGGACAAACACGACCACAGACAGCGGGTAGGGCAGAGGTATCTTTCAGCACCTTCGCAGCAGCCAGGAACTGACCGCGCTCGATGTTCTTGATGAATGATGGGATATTGATGTTCACTGGACAACCCTCTACGCACGAAGGCTTTGCGCAGTCGAGACAACGTTTGGCCTCAGTCATTGCCATCTCCTTCGTCAGACCGATATTCACCTCCTCCGTACGAGTGGTAGCACGATAGACGGGGTCGAGTTCCGGCATGATGACACGCTCAATCTGCGTACGCTCCTTCGGCTTCATACTCTGCTGCAGTTCTTTACGCCAGGCAGCATTGCGGTCGGTGAGGATTTCGATTGTATCGTTCGTGGGGTCGTCGTCCATGACAACATCGGTGGTACTAGTGGCGATGGCATCGCCACATACATCAACGGAATCGAGGTGCTCCTCGTAATGAGCCAACTCTTCCTGCTCCTCACGCTTGAAGGTGCCCATGCGCTTGAACATTTCATCCCAGTCGACGAGAGCACCATCAAACTCAGGACCATCGATGCAGACGAACTTGGTTTTACCACCTATCGTCAGACGACAGGCACCACACATACCTGTACCGTCCACCATAATCGTATTCAGCGATACTTCGCAGGGGATATTATGCTTCTGAGCAGTCAGATTCGAGAATTTCATCATGATTGGAGGTCCGATGGCGAACACCTTATCCACGTGCTCCTGCTCGAAGAACTTCTCCATACCGACGGTTACGACACCCTTTTCACCGTAGCTGCCGTCATCGGTCATGATGATCACCTCGTCAGAGCTTTCACGCACCTTATCCTCGAGGATAATCAGATCCTTCGAACGACCGGCCATCACGGAGAGCACTCTATTGCCAGCGGCCTTCAGTGCCTGTATAATGGGGAGCATCGGTGCTACACCAAGTCCACCACCGGCACATACGACAGTACCGTATTTCTCAATCTTCGTGGGATTACCCAGCGGGCCTACTACGTCCGTCACATAGTCGCCCTCGTTGAGCGCACAGAGTTTCTTTGATGACAGACCCACCATCTGGACCACCAGTGTGATAGTGCCTTTATCGATGTCTGCGCCGGCGATAGTCAGTGGCATACGCTCACCTTTCTTGCCTACGCGTACAATCACGAAGTTACCGGCCTTACGGCTCTTCGCAATTAGCGGAGCCTCAATCTCAAAGAGAAAAACCTTCTCGGAGAACTGCTCTTTTCTAACAATCTTATTCATATTTGTTTAGCTTGGTTGATTAGTCGATGATGTCGCAGCCCATGTAAGGAACGAGGGCTGCAGGAATCTTAATGCCATTCTCTGTCTGGTTGTTCTCTAAAAGAGCAGCCACGATACGAGGCAGGGCGAGGGCAGAGCCGTTGAGCGTATGGCAGAGTTCAGGCTTCTTGCTGCCTTCAGGACGATAACGGCACTTCAGACGGTTGGCCTGATAGGTGTCGAAATTAGAGACTGATGACACTTCAAGCCAGCGTCCCTGAGCTTCTGAATAGACCTCGAAGTCGTAGCAGATGGCTGATGTAAAACTCTGGTCTCCACCGCAAAGCAATAGAATACGATACGGCAGTTCAAGCTTCTTCAGCAGACCCTCTACATGTGCCAGCATCTCCTTGTGGCTCTCCTTCGAGTGCTCAGGCTTGTCGATGCGCACAATCTCTATCTTCGAGAACTCATGCAGACGGTTCAGACCGCGCACGTCTTTACCATACGAGCCTGCCTCACGACGGAAACACTCTGTATAGGCGCAGTTCTTGATGGGCAGATCCTTCTCGTCGAGGATTACATCGCGGTAGATGTTCGTAACAGGAACCTCGGCTGTTGGAATCAGGTAGAAATCATCTATCTCGCAATGATACATCTGACCCTCCTTGTCGGGCAACTGACCTGTACCATAGCCTGATGCAGCGTTCACCACCGTTGGTGGCATGATCTCCGTATAGCCGGCCTTATTGGCTTCTGCAAGGAAGAAATTGATGAGTGCCCTCTGTAACTGGGCTCCTTTGCCGATATAGACGGGGAAGCCGGCGCCGGTGATTTTCACACCAAGGTCGAAGTCGATGAGGTTATATTTCTTGGCAAGTTCCCAATGGGGCAGGGGATTGGCAATACCCAATGACGGATTCACATCCCAATTGCCGACAGTGTCGCTGTCAGTGCATTCTTTCAGATTCGACTTCACTACGTGATTATCCTCAGCGGCCTTGCCCTCAGGCACCTCATCGTAGGGGATATTGGGTATCTGGCAGAGCAGAGTAGTCATCTCCTCCTGTGCCTTGGCCATTGTCTCGTCGAGTTGTTTCGATTTCTCTTTGAGTTCAGCCACCCGAGCCTTTACTTGCTCGGCTTCTTCTTTCTTTCCTTCTTTCATCAATCGGCCGATCTGTCCGGAAAGCTGTTTCTGCTCGTTCAGGCTCTTGTCGAGTTCCTGCTGAGCCTCACGGCGCTTCTTGTCCACGGCCAATACTTCGTCGATGGCCTGCTGTGCATTAGGGAAATGCTTCTTCTCCAGGCCACGAACCACACGTTCAGTTTGCTCACTGATGAGTTTGAGTGTTAACATATTAAATACGTATTTATTTGTTTGAATTCAATTTCTAAGGTGCAAAATTACAAAATATCGTTCAAACTACAAAAGAAAAAGGCATAAAAAAGCAGAAATCCCTCTCTCCATAGGAGAGAAGGACTCTGTTGTTTGTTTGGAATAAGTTTTTTTCTTGTTTGAAACTGTTTAGGCCTCAGCGTTTGGAATCACTGAAACAACGCTCTTGTTGAACTTGCCCTTGTGGAAGTTAACAGTACCGTCTACGAGAGCGTAGAGGGTGTCGTCCTTACCAATGGCAACGTTGTTACCAGGATTGTGTTTTGTACCACGCTGGCGAACGATGATGTTACCAGCTACACACTGCTGACCGCCAAAAATCTTAATACCCAGTCGCTGAGCTGCGCTCTCACGACCGTTCTTAGAACTACCTACACCTTTTTTATGAGCCATTTCTAAGTCCTCCTTGATTAAGCGATTACTGATTTAACTTCAACCTGTGTGAACTGCTCACGATGACCGTTGCGCTTACGAGAGTCCTTGCGGCGCTTCATCTTGAACACAATCACCTTGTCGCCCTTTACGAGCGGGTTGATTACCTCACATACTACTTTTGCTCCGTCTACGGTGGGAGCACCTACCGTCACTGCACCGTCAGCATCTACGAGCAGCACCTTGTCAAATTCAACAGTCTTGCCTTCTTCGGCATCCTTAATGTGGTGAACGAAGAGCTTCTGGCCCTGTTCTACCTTAAACTGCTGACCCTGAATGTCTACAATTGCGTACATTATTTATTGTATTAAAGGGTTTTTTCCGCGAGGCGGCGTACGTCCGTACACACTTCACTCAGCCCCAACGGACTCAAATCGGGGTGCAAAGGTACGAATTTTAAGTGAAAAGTGAATAGTGAAAAGTGAATAGTGATTTAGATTTAGGAAAGTTTAACAGTTGAAGTAAGGGCAAAAAATAAAGCGACGACTTTCTCAAGCGATCGCTCCATATCTTCAATAGGTATTAGCTTTTTTAAGGTAAAAAGATTGTTTTCAGGATAACGGGTGCAAAGGTATACGTTTTTTTTCGAATCCGCAAACTTTTTCAGTACTTTTTTTAAATAAAACACTCCGTGCTCCCACACAACCCTAAATTTTATCAAATGTTAACATAAATAACTGCGCAAACGATTGATTTATCTTTAAATTGTCATTTCTCCTCGAATGGATTGTTGCATGAGTTTTCTCACCATTTTGGGGTCGTTGGGATAGTGCGACTGTAGGAACATCAGTTTTGTAACTGCACTTTCCACCGTCATATCCCGTCCGCTAATGACGCCAGCCTCCTGCAGATGGTAGCCGCTGTCGTATCTTGACATCTCTACGGCGCCTTGTAGGCATTGGCTGATGTTGACGATAATCTTCCCGTTGGCGGTGCCTTCTTTCAGGGCTTGCAATAGCCACGTCGACTGTGGCGCATTGCCGCTACCGAAGGTTCGCATTACGATAGCTTTCAGGTTAGGGGTGTGGATAATATGGCGGATGAGGTCTTCGCGGATACCAGGGAAGAGTGAGAAGATAATCACGTTGTTATCCAGTCTGAAATGCGGTACCATGGGTTTATCCCATTGTGGTTGCAGAATACGCTCCTTATGGTAGGCGATGTTCACACCTGCATCCACTAAATGGGGGTAATTAAATGATTCGAAGGCATTAAATTCCTCTGCACTCTGCTTGGTGGTTCGATTGCCTCGCAGCAGATGAGAATTAAAGTAAATGCCCACTTCTGGAACGAGTGCATGCCCTTCATTATCGCAGGCCGCAGCAATTTCTATCGACGAAATCAGATTCTCCTTACCATCCGTACGGAGTTGTCCGATAGGTAACTGCGATCCGGTGAAGATGACGGGTTTAGTCAGGTTCTCCAGCATATAGGAGAGGGCAGAGGCGGTATAGGCCATCGTGTCGGTACCGTGCAGCACGACGAAGCCGTCATATTGCTCATAGTGGTCTGCGATACAATGTGAAATGTCTGTCCATCGGGCCGGCGACATATCACTTGAATCAATGGGTGGATTAAACTGGAAGGTGTCGATAATCGTGTCAAACTGCTTCAGTTCGGGCACATTATACAAAAGGTGTTCGAAATCGAAGGGTTCCAGGGCTCCCGTCTGTGGATTACGGTTCATTCCTATGGTGCCACCTGTGTAAATTAGAAGGACTTTTCGTTGCATTGATAACGTTTACGTTAGTTTTTTGCTGCAAAGATAGTTCATTTATGTGAGATTATTGTTATCTTTGCAGAAAATTTTAAATACAACTTAAAAACAAGTCACATTTATGAAAGCTTTCAATGACAAGAATTTCGTCCTGGAGACTGAGATTGCCCAGGATTTGTATCACAACCATGCTGCAAAGATGCCGATTATTGACTATCATTGCCATCTGATACCAGAGATGGTGGCTAACGACCATCGTTTCAAGAGCATAACCGAGCTTTGGTTGGGTGGCGACCACTATAAGTGGCGTGCCATGCGTACCAACGGCATCGATGAGAAATACTGCACAGGCAAGGATACCAGCGATTGGGAGAAGTTTGAGAAGTGGGCAGAGACCGTGCCTTACACCCTCCGTAATCCCCTTTATCATTGGACTCATCTGGAGTTGAAGACCGCTTTCGGTATTGAGAAGCTGCTCTCTCCCAAGACCGCCCGTGAGATTTTCGATGAGTGTAATGAGAAACTGCAACAGCCAGAGTTCTCTGCTCGTGGTCTGATGCGTCACTATAATGTGGAGTGCGTCTGCACTACCGATGATCCCGTCGATGATCTGCACAACCACATCGAATATGCCAAGCACAAGGCTGCTAACGACCCGATGATGATTCCTGCCTGGCGTCCCGATAAGGCTATGAACATCGAAAAGCCTGAGTTCCCTACATACGTTAATGAACTGGCACACGTCAGCGGCGTGGAAATTCGTAAGTTTACTGATATGGTCGATGCTCTCCAGAAGCGTCATGACTTCTTTGCTGCCAATGGTTGTAAGCTCTCTGACCACGGCATCGAGGAATTCTATGATGAGGAGTATACCGATTCTCAGATTGAGACCATCTTTGAGAAGGCCCTGCGCGGTCAGCAGCTTAGCAACTTAGAGATTCGTCAGTACAAGAACTGCTTCCTTACTGTGATGGCAGAGATGGATGCCGACGCTAATTGGACCCAGCAGTTCCACTATGGTGCTATCCGTGACAATAATACAGCTATGTACAACCAACTTGGTCCTGATACTGGTTTCGACTCTATCGGTGAGTTCAACACCGCCAAGGCCATGTCTAAGTTCCTCAACAAGCTGAATATGGAGGGTAAACTCACGCGTACCATATTATATACATTAAATCCCTGCGCCAACGAAGTCATTGCTACCATGCTGGGCAACTTCCAGGGTGGTGAGCCTGGAAAGATCCAGTTCGGTTCAGGTTGGTGGTTCAACGATCAGATGGATGGTATGATCAAGCAGATGAATGCCCTCTCCGTGCTGGGTCTGCTGAGTCGTTTCGTGGGTATGCTTACTGACAGCCGCTCGTTCCTGAGCTATCCGCGCCACGAGTACTTCCGTCGCATTCTCTGCAACTTGCTTGGCAACGATGTTGAGAAAGGCCTGTTGCCTGATGACCGCGAGCTCTTAGGCCGTATGGTTGAGGACATCAGCTACAACAATGCCCGCCGTTACTTCAAGTTCTATTAATGAGAACCAGAATACAATCATCCCCTTGCAGCGAATAACTTGCAAGGGGATTTTTCTTTTACTTGTGACGACGGGGCTTTCCTCGCTTCTCCTTTCGGGGATCTTCGCGATCAGGCTTTGCCCGATGAGGGTATTGGGCGTTGGGTGTTGGGTGATAGGTGTTGGTGTATAGTTTGGAGATGAGGTCTGCACGGCCGATACGGCGGAGACTCTGTTCTATGTTCCGACGCTCCTCGGGTTTGTACCAGAAGAAATATTGGCGCTGGGCAAGTTTCTCCCGCTGACTCTTTGCGGAAAAGACAGGTTCGAGGGTATAGGGGTCGTAACCTGTGTACCACGTCTCGGTTGCAACGGTCATTGGGGTTGGTGTGAAATCCTGCACTTGTTCAAGGTGAAAGTCCAACTGCTTGGTGATAACGGCCAGTTCCGCCATATCCTCTTCCAGACATCCGGGATGCGAGGAGATGAAGTAGGGGATGATCTGCTGATGGAGATTCTCTTCGCGGTTGATGCGGTCAAAAATGCGCTTGAACTCATAGAACTGCTGAAACGAAGGCTTGCGCATCAGTCTCAGCACGCGCTCGCTGGTGTGTTCGGGTGCCACTTTCAGTCGTCCGCTCACATGTTTGCAGATCAGTTCACGCGTATATTCCATCGCGGCCTTGTTGCTCGCCTCGTCCTTACTGCGATGCAACAGCAGGTCGTAACGTACACCACTACCTATGAAGCTCTTCTTGATACCCTTCAAGGCGTCTACGGCATGATAGATATCCAACAGTTTCTGATGGTTGGTGTCGAGGTTGGGACAGATCTGCGGATGGATACAGCTGGGACGCTTGCACTTTTCGCAGGCATTGAGATTCTTGCCATGCATGCCGTACATATTGGCAGAGGGTCCTCCCAGATCGGAGAGATAGCCTCTGAAATCTGGCATCTCTATCACCTGCTTCACTTCTTTTAAGATGCTCTCCTTCGATCGGCAGGAGATGAATTTCCCCTGATGGGCGGAGATGGTACAAAAGGCACAACCTCCGAAACAGCCGCGATGGATATTCACCGAGTGCTTGATCATATCGTAAGCCGGTATGCGCTTACCCTTGTATTTCGGATGTGGCTGACGCGTATAAGGCAGGTCGAAGGAAGCATCGAGTTCTTCCGTCGTCATTGGCGGATAGGGAGGATTGATCACCACATACCGCCCATCTACCCCCTGTAGCAAACGGGCAGCATGCATCATATTCGACTGTTCTTCTACATGGCGAAAGTTCTCTGCCTGAGCACGTTTGTCCTTCAGGCATTGTTCGTGTGAATGCAGCACGATATCGTCTTCGCGGATGCCACCAGGAATTTCCTCCTTTCGGGCGAGATAGACCGTTTGGGGGATTTCTTTGAGTGAAGAACTAAGAGTGAAGAGTGAAGAGTTATGATTACACTCAGGACGAGACGATTCCGCAGCTGAGTAATCATAACTCTTAGTTCTTACTTCTTCGTTCATAATTCTTGCCAGTTCGAGTGTCGGCTTCTCGCCCATGCCGTAGGTAATCATATCGGCCCCGGAGTCGCAAAGAATACATTTGCGCAGACTGTCCTGCCAATAGTCGTAATGGGTGACGCGACGCAACGAGGCCTCAATACCACCAAGTATCACGGGCACATCGGGGAAGAGTTGCTTTAGAATTTTGGTATAGACAATTGTGGGATATTCTGGCCTGAGATCATGACGGCCATCAGGACTATAGGCATCTTCAGAGCGCAGCCTTCGGTTGGCGGTATACTTATTCACCATCGAATCCATACAGCCAGGGGCAACGCCAAAGAAGAGACGTGGACGCCCCAGTTTCTTGAAGTCGCGGAAATCTCCGTGCCAGTCTGGCTGTGGGACAATCGCCACGCGGTAGCCTGCTGCCTCGAGGATACGCCCGATAACAGCTGCGCCAAAGGAAGGATGGTCCACGTAGGCATCTGCAGAGAACAGAATGATGTCGAGTTCATCCCATCCTCTGAGTTCCAACTCCTTCTTCGTCGTTGGCAGAAAGTCCGTCAGCCTATATTCACTAATCACTATTCACTATTCACTAATTAAACGGTGTTCCTTGGAAGGCGCGTGTGGTCATGCCCAGGTTCTCGTTGCCCTTATTCTTCCAATTGATATAAAGAATTACCAGCTGCTGAAGCCCGAAAGCCTTCATGTTAGGATGATAGATCACATCAAGACAGAGGTCCAGCAGTGCCTTATCCTTGCCAGCCTGACTCTCCAACATTGAACGGATGTTCAGTTTCAACTTCTCTAACACTTGCTCATCCACATACCCGTTAGAGTCAATTAGATCTCTGAAGAACTGATACTTCTCAATCGTTTCAAGGTGCTCTTCCTTGACATCAATACTTCTTGTTCCAGAAGAATTTGCTTGAATTTTCATACACTTTATTGTTTGAAGTTAATAATTATTGTAATAGAAACGCTAATATACCTCGCATCAGCACCTCCTGCATCTGCCTCGACTTGATACACTCAAAGGGGAACCCGATGGTCAGTGCCCGATAGTCGTTGCCGCTATAGGCCACGCAGGCACTCTGAAGATTGCTGTAAGCCATCGCCGGATAGGCAGGCGCTACGGGCAGCAGCACATCAGGATGCTGAGCGGCGTAATGCACTCCATTAGGTTGACGATGGAAAGTGAAGGTTGTACCTAATCCCTGCACAGAATCTCGTTTCAGCTCATCGCTATGCGTCCCGCCATAGTCGCATTTCAACAGATTGGCCAGAAAGGCCTTGTCCTGTGCTGTTGGCATATCCCGTCCGATATAGGCTCCACTCACTAAGAGGGAACCTCCTTGTGCCGTATGGGCCATAAGGTGTGGTCGTAGGTTCTGGGGAAACGCCTGATACTTCACTAAAGAATAGCCATCGTTACGCTCCAGACCTAAGATCAGGTCTACCAACGCATAGCCCTCTAATGTCATCATGCCATTCTCGATGGCTTTCGACGAACAGCTGGCAATGCTGTAGCGATGGGCAGAGGCGATGGCACGTGCATGGGCGCGGATATAGTTGAAGTCGTTGCCGGCAATGAACTGTCCCGCTAACGAGTCGTTAGTGAAACCAAGTCCCTTCGACGTCTCCTTGCCCATCTGCGAACGGTCGAAACTGATTTGGAAACCACGCCAACCAGCCGTCAGTCCGTAACTCACGCCGATATCTTCGTTTAGGTCGAAACCCTGTTCCTTGGCATTGTCGCGCACCTTTGGTGAAGCCAGACGATGGAATCCGTTTACCACGAGCACCTGCTTTTGTGCTGTGGGATTGTAGAGGGCTGATACCACCTCGCTGGGGAAGCTCTCACCGCCAGCATTAACGGCAGAGATACGGAAAGAGTAGAGCTTGTCGGGCTCTAAGGAAACAGTTGTTGTCGTCTTGTTACTATTCAGGAAGATTCCATTGTCGAAATCCTCATTATCCTTCGCCGTATAAAGCACATAGCTGGTCGGCACCGCTGTCGGTTCTAGGGGATCCTCCGTGGCCGACCAACAGATCTTAGCCTCGCCCTTACTGGTAAGGGTGACACTGACGTTATCAGGGGCTAACGGCTGTACCACATAATCTATTTGATGCATGCGGGCCGTATAGCGCAGCAGGGTTTTATAGATGCTGCGTGCCAGGTCGAAACGGAAGTTCGGGTCTTGTGCCATCTTCATATCCGCAAAGTTCTGATGCGACAGGGTTTCGAGGATGGCACTGGGCACCTCGGGCATGCGACATTCGGAATAGTTGCGGTCGTAGAGCTCACGCGTCTGCCATTTCCCATACTTCCTACGGATGTCATAGGGGAGATACACAAGCAGGTCATCTGCCAGATCACGCGAGGCTAAACGGGTAAAGCCTGCATTTACGGTAGAGTCGCGGAAGGTGGTCATGCAGATGGTCAGGGTGCCTGTGTTCGTCTTGCCGTCGCGGGTATAGCCCGCATCGCTGTGAATGGCTAACGACAGTTCGATGGGCACCCCGCGCCCTGTGGTGTCGGGCAGATAGCAGGAACCGCCGCTCAGCATGTTCGACATATACGAACGGGCATTGATGTCGTCGCCATAGTCATCCTGCCCCTCCTTGGAACTGTACACCTCGTAAGGCATACCCGCCCATTGGGCATAATAGCGGGAACCTTCTAAACAACGGGGCATTCCACTCAGTTGACCGCCTCGCTCTATGTTACCCATTCCGCCACCAAACCTTACAGCGTCAGCCGTCACAATACCTGGCTTGCTGCTGAGGTTGGAGAGTATCACGCGGTTTTGTTCGTTGCAACCCTCGTCGAAATCGAAAGTGCCTAAGTAAACCCACGTAGAGCCGCCCATCTGCTGATTCACATGAAACTCGGTTGCGATACCTTTATGCCAGACGGTATAACGGGCATCGTCGACACTTTCGTCAACGGTCTGGTAACTCACATACACTGCATAGCGTCCAGCCTCAGGAATCGTGGGCTGGTAGACCGCGTATGCTTCATGATGCTTGTGCTCGGTGGTCTCGATCATACGGGCGGTACCTGCTTCGAAGGGATTCTCGTGATCCACGTAGTTGCCGGCGTGCAGGGCAAAGCCCGGCATCGGTGTTGTCTGCCAAGTGGTATGGATACTCTGTTCCGTATAGCCAATCGCTAACGAGTCATTGTCGACAATCACCTCGTTCTTCTGCCAATCGCGTTCACGCGGGGTAAACACATAGGCACCGGCATTCTCCAACATGGGGATGAGGTACGGGGTAACGATGGTCTGTGTAAACAAGTCCTCGCTGGTGGCGAAGAGGGGAGGGCGCTGCCACATCCATTTTCCGTCGGCGATATTGTAATAGATACCGTGACTGGCCCAGATGGTGAAATGACGGTTGTCTAATCCGCTTGTTATGGTGTAAGGGCGTGAGGCATTCATCACCCAGGGCTTTCCCTTATAGTCGATATCTCCCCACGTGCGGCTTTTGTCCACAGGGTCTGCCAAACGGTTGGGTATCAGATCCTCGATGGCCCAGCCGCCAGTCTTTACTGTCAGCTTGTAGTCCTGAAGGGTATCGGCTAAAAGCTTGCGGATATCTGCGTAGATGAAATCGGTTGAGGGCTTGGTGAACATTTGTTCGCCAAAGGCATTGTTGGCATAGACCGTCACCGTTTTCAGGGAGTCATTGACGCAAAGGCTGTCAAGACGCATTTTCGTCCGTATCAGCTGACCTGCTGCGTTATAGTTGATAAAATAGTTCTCTAAAGGAGTCTTTGGCGTTTTCTGAGCCAAGGATAGCAGGGCTGTGAGACCAGCCCATAATGTCACGACCAGTCTCTTCTTATTCATCATTCAATGTCTCCAATCGTAAAATTCTCGGGGTGTTTCCCCTTGAAGTCTTTAAAGTATAGTTTAATTTCTCTCATGTCATCTTCCAAATTACCTGTGGGGATGATGGTTTTGGTACACTGTATCAGGCGTTTCTCATAATCCGCACCGTAAAGCAGAATGGGCAGGGTGGCTTTCAGGCCAATGAAATAGAAGCCCTTCTTCCACTCAGCCGTCTTTGAACGGGTTCCCTCGGGTGTGATGCAGAGATGGAAGGTCTTTGCCTCTTTTGCCGTCTGAGCCATCGCATCGGTCATGCTCGTCTTCTTCTGACGATAGACGGGAATGCCGCCCAACCGCTTGAAAATCGGACCTAAGGGCCAGAAAAACCATTCCTTTTTCATCAGGAAATTACACTGAAATCCCTCGGCACCGCTATAGAGAATGCCTAATATGAAATCCCAGTTGCTGGTGTGCGGCGCTAAGCAGATAATGTATTTGTCCGGATGTTCTTGTGTTACGTTAACAGTCCATCCCATTCTTCTGTATAACAGCCATTTACAGAATGATTGCCACATATTAACTATTCATTTGGTCAATGATATCACTGACTTGTGCCGCAAACTGCTCTCTCAGATTCTTGAAGTATTTCTTTGCCGGAAGTCCGGGTTCGGGATGAGAGGCCCGGCGGATATAATCATCTTCTACCTTCACAATACTGAAAAGCAGTGCTTCGGCCTTACCTTGCTGACCCTTGGCACCGTATAACGATACGGCGACAGCCTCAGCAAAAAGATTCTCACAAATCGAATGAATCACATGCTTTAACGTCTTCTTACTTGCCATATAAAATCCTCCTTTTTGGTTTATTTTGATATATTCACTAAGCAAAGATAGGAAAAATTCTTCTATTCTCAAAGAAAAGCATCCACAAAAAATATTAAAATGCTGAAAATACCCCTTTTTCTTTCCTTTTTCTATCAGAAAATGATTAATTTTGCACGCAAATTGAAAATTATTCATTCAAATTAACGGATTAAACATTATGGAAAAAAGTGCATTGCAGATGGCAAGAGCCGCTTATCAGCCCAAGCTGCCTAAGGCTCTTCAGGGTGCAGTAAAAGTCAAGGAGGGTCAGCCCACTCAGAGTGTAGGCGACCAGGAAGAAATCAAAAAGTTGTTCCCCAACACCTACGGTATGCCTATCGTAGAGTTCGAGCCCGCTACCGAGGCTAATCATACCAAGATGAACGTTGGTATCATTCTCAGCGGTGGTCAGGCTCCTGGCGGTCACAACGTGATTACCGGTCTCTTCGATCAGATTAAGAAACTGAATCCTGAGAACCGTCTCTATGGTTTCATCCTCGGTCCTGGCGGTCTGGTTGACCATAACTATATGGAACTCACCAAGGAAATTGTCGATGAGTATCGCAATACTGGTGGTTTCGATATGATCGGTTCTGGCCGTACCAAGCTCGAGAAGGTTGATCAGTTCGAGAAGGGACTGGAGATCATCCGCGAGCTCGATATCAAGGCCATCGTGATTATCGGTGGTGACGACTCTAACACCAATGCCTGCGTGCTGGCTGAATACTATGCTGCCAAGAACTATGGCGTACAGGTGATCGGTTGCCCGAAGACCATCGACGGCGACCTGAAGAACTCTCAGATTGAGACCTCTTTCGGTTTCGATACCGCTTGTAAGACCTACTCAGAGCTCATTGGTAACATCGAGCGCGACTGTAATTCTGCCCGTAAGTACTGGCACTTCATCAAGGTGATGGGTCGCTCGGCTTCTCACATCGCCCTGGAGTGCGCTCTGCAGACACAGCCCAACATCTGCCTTATCTCTGAGGAGATTGAGGCTAAGGCCATGAGCCTCGACGATATCGTCGACTATATCGCCAACGCCGTTTGCGTACGTGCAGCCGATGGCAACAACTTCGGTACCGTCATCATTCCTGAGGGTGTCATCGAGTTCATTCCTGCCATCAAGAAGCTCATCGCCCAGCTCAACGACGTGCTCGCAATGCCTGAGGCCAAGGAGATCAGCCGCGACGAGCAGGTTGACTTCGCCAAGAGCCACCTCACTCCCGAGAACCTCGCTGTATTCAACAGCTTGCCTGTAGGTGTGGCCCGTCAGCTCGCCCTCGACCGCGATCCTCACGGTAACGTACAGGTATCGCTCATCGAGACTGAGAAGCTGCTCTCTACAATGGTAGCCCAGAAGCTCGAGAAACTGAAGAAGGAGGGTAAATATGTTGGTAAGTTTGGTACGCAGCACCACTTCTTCGGTTATGAGGGCCGTTGCGCTGCACCTTCTAACTTCGATGCCGACTATTGCTACGCCCTCGGTACCTCAGCTGCCCAGCTGATTGCCAACGGCAAGACCGGATATATGGCCATCGTGAAGAACACGACCGCTCCTGCTGAGCAGTGGATCGCCGGTGGTGTGCCCATCACGATGATGATGAACATGGAGAAGCGTGCTGGTGAGATGAAACCCGTGATCCGCAAGGCCCTCGTTGAGCTCGACGGCGCTCCCTTCAAGGAGTTTGCTGCTAATCGCGACGAGTGGGCTCGCAAGACCGCTTACATCTATCCTGGTCCTATCCAGTACTGGGGACCCACAGAGGTCTGCGACCAGCCTACCAGAACGCTGGCTTTAGAAAAGGCATAATCCCTACATGTCGAAAAAGCGCGTAGTTCGCCGAAAGGGCGTTGGCATTACTCATACCTATCATGGTGTGGGAAGGCGCCAACGCCCTTCTCTTTTTATCCGTCTGCTGCAGAAAGTGCCCTCCTGGGGCTGGTGGTTAGGGGGATTGTTGATTGTCGGCGGCTACATCTGGTTCTTCTACTATTTCTTCGTCTCGCCTTTCGGCTTCCGTTGGCGCGCCCTCTATGGCGATGTCAGCTATCCTGAAGGCTACGAGATTCACGGTATCGACATCTCCCACCATCAGGGACATATCGACTGGGATGAACTGAAGGACAACGGTATGATCGACAAGTGTCCCATCCGTTTTGTGATGATCAAGGCCACAGAGGGAGCCACGCAGACCGATGAGAATTTCCGTGAGAATTTCTATCAGGCCCGCGAATACGGCTTCACCCGAGGCGCCTATCATTTCTACAGCGTACACACGCCGGCTGAACAGCAAGCCTATCATTTCCTGGATGTGGTGAAGCTCGAAAACGGCGACCTGCCGCCCGTGCTCGATGTGGAGCATAAGCCCAAGAACCAGACTGATGCGGAATTCAGGAGCTCCGTGCTCCAGTGGCTTGACATCGTCGAGAAGCATTATCAGGTCAAGCCTATTATATATACCTATTTTAAATTTAAGACGCGCTACCTCAACGATTCCATCTTCGACCAGTATCCCTACTGGATTGCCCATTACTATGTCGACTCCTTGGAGTATAAGGGTCCGTGGAAGTTCTGGCAGCATACCGATGTGGGCCGTCTGCCTGGTGTGAAGGGTAATGTCGACTTCAATATCTACAACGGCTCCTACTATGACCTGCGCCAGATGACTATCGGCTCGCAGGAAACCATTGGCGAGAAAGCCTATGGCATGTAACTGTCCTATGCCCAATGGACAGTATTTCATGACCTACGTGGCACAGGAGAATCCCGCTGGCATTAAATATATGATCAGCGACCGCATCAATCACTTCGACGACTATCATGCCCAGCAGATCGATACCGAGCGTGGCGGTTGCGAGGCCCCGAACGTCTGGAAGAGGATAGGGGAGGACAAGTGGGTCATCATGTACGACATCTACAGCCTGAAGCCCCTCACAGGCGCCACGCACCGCGATCTGTGCAATCTGTGGTCTGACCGAGGCCCGCAATGAACGAGCCGTAATCCCGTCCCCGACGGCATTACGGCTCACTCGCAACGAGATTACGGCTCGTATTTCTTTACATTT
>JAEEGG010008198.1_pt1 | contig 23785 bp, 23 predicted proteins | sample 9134161 | NCBI WGS metagenome assembly JAEEGG01 (sample SAMN16246543, study PRJNA631951) | gut metagenome | biome: gut microbiome; feature: rumen; material: CR-attached | host: Bos | place: Iran: Karaj | collected 2018-10
AGGGTGGTTGCTACTTTCATTGTTGAATTGGACGGCTCAGTAACTAACGCTAAAATAGCATTATCTGTTCATCCTCTACTTGATGCTGAAGCTCTCAGGGTTGTATCTCTCATGCCAAATTGGAATCCAGGAAAGAACTGTGGAAGAGTGCGTTACAGCTTACCAATAACCTTTCGCTTAAAAACAGATAATGAGTCTGCCAAAGTAAAAATACAATAATTATGGCAAAAGGAAAGAACACCTGCAAAATCCTCAAGGAGATTCGCCGTCAGATAGCGGAGGCGAATGATATTGAGTATGTCGTTGAGGCATGCCAGTACAAGGGCGATTGTCTCGGCACTTGTCCAAAGTGCGAGGCTGAGGTTCGCTATCTTGAACAGCAGTTGCACCAACGTCAAATGCTTGGTAAGGCTGTTGTTTTGGCTGGTGTGTCTGTCGGAATGTTCACGTTGAGTAGTTGCAATTTTAATAATAAGACTCAGGGAGAACAACTTACAGAAGATACGGTGTTTCAAATTCAGCCACAACCTAAAGAGCCGAAGATAGAGCGTACCCCTTACAATACTACTACAGGTATGGTTGATCCTGAGGGTTCTGTTATTGGAGGAAAACGGCGTGTTAAGTTTACTCCACCCGTTATAAAAGGAGATGTTGAGGTGCTTCCAGAAACTCCAAAGAAGTCAAATTTTTCTAAGAAAGAAAACGTAGTCGAAGCTGAAAATGATAGCTGCAATAATTATAGGCAAGATGAGAATGGTGTCTATGATTCTGTAGAAGAAATGCCAACATACCCTGGTGGAATGTCTGCTTTGATGGCATTTGTAAATAAGAACTTCAAATGTCCTAAAGAGGTTGAGGAGTTAGGTATTCAAGGTCGGATTGTGTGTACTCTGGTTATAAATGAAGATGGTTCGATTTCAGATATCAAGGTTGTACGACCTGTCCATCCATTATATGATGCTGAATTTGTTCGTGTCGTAGAAGCTATGCCGAAATGGAATCCTGGCAAGCATAATGGCAAGCCTGTAAAAGTGAAATATACAATACCGATGACTATGTGTCTGCGTAATTAAAACTATGTTATCCCAAGAACTCATAGGCAGAATGATAGGCATATCCCGTCATCGCTTGGCGATTGATGGTGAGGGCGTTACAACACTCGTGGCATTCCACGGATGCCCTTTATGTTGTAAGTATTGCCTTAATCCGCAGAGCCTCTCAAAAGATACTCAATGTATTGAGCGTACCGTAGAGGAACTGATTGACGAGGTGCGTATTGACCAACTCTATTTTCTTGCTACAGGCGGAGGAATAACCTTCGGTGGTGGGGAGCCATTACTTAACAGTATGTTTATCAAGGCGTTCTGCGAGCAATGCCCAAAGGAATGGCGAATATCAATAGAATCAAGTCTTAATGTGCCACGCAAGAACGTGGAAGATGTTCTGCCATTCGTCAGGGAATGGATTATTGATATTAAGGACATGAATCCTGAAATCTATAAGGCATATTCTGGTATCAGTAATGAGCGTGTAATTGATAATCTCAGATGGATAGCCTCAGAGCATCCAGAGTTACTACCAACAATTACTCTCCGACTTCCGCATATCCCCAACTATAACACCGATGACGATAGAAACAAAAGCCAAGCGTTTCTTGAAACGCTTGGCTACACAAATTTTGATCGTTTTGAATATAGGATAAGGTGAGTTTTATGAATTCACCTTATTTTATTTTCAGATGCGTAACTCCGTCAGGCAGATATGCAGGTTGTTCTCGTTCTGTAATCTGACTTGTGAAGTTGGCAATCTTTACCTGTTCTTTTGTATCATCACCTCCTTGGTTGTGTTGGAGAGACTGTCCTTCTGGCAGGATATTATCACCGACGATTGTATAGTGGTTTGTTCTGCAACGCTTTGCTGCCTTCATATCACTTCTGTTCTGGTCGTATGTAAGCATTCCTGCCTCTACATTCGACTTTATAAGCTTGTTGATAGGGACGTTCATGTTGAACTTCAGGAATGCCGGTATTTCAAGGTCGCATTTAGAATGTAGCATTGGAATACTCTCTTGGAATGCCCAATCGTAGAGGAATGTAGCTCTTGGACTTCTAATCTTGTAGTTGTACTCAATGATGCTACCTGGCTGAACGTCAGGCACTACCACGTGCAGCACAACGTAGTTGTCGTCTATACGTTCCTTGGTGAAATTGGATGTGTTGATTTTCTTTTTCTCTACCTTCCCTTTCTCGTTCTTAGTGAAGACCGTGACCTTCAGGTCTGTCATTTCATCAAAGTTATTATTGTTCTTTGCCAGATCTCCATCGCAGTATGTAATATCAATATTGGCATGTTTAGCACCCTCAGACTTCAGAATCTTAGTGCGGAGCTTTATCTCATAGTTCACAATGATACCGCTCTCGTCAATTCTGTTATTGCCGAGAAACTGCATGTTATCCGCATTCAGTTCTGTAACATTCTCTGTCATAGAACCAAACTGGTCGGTGAGTTCGTATGTCACCTTCATCGTCTTGCACAGAACGATGGCATCAGCATCAATAGCGTCGCCCCATCCTTTGTATTCCCATTCCAAGTCTGATGGTTTACCGAATTTCTCATTAGGTAATTGTGCATAAGCCATACTTCCGCATGCAACAAGTGCGAAAAGAAAGCATATTCTTAATAATGGATTTTTCATTTGATTAATCTCTTGTTTTAGTTTTTGTTTGATTCTCGTAATTCCAAATGCAAAAATACATCTTTTTCCTGAAACGTCCAAGGAAAAGTACTTTTTTTTTCCACACATTATTTTACCTGTTCATTTTCCCTTTGTCCTGCCTTCGTTGATCCTTCGCTATGCCTTCGTTCTGCCTTCGCTCTTAAAAGATATGGTAGGAACGAAACCAGAGCATCGTCATTACTGTGGAAAATGGAAGGCATAAAGGGATATGATTAAGTCCAGAATTCTTCATCTCCCTCATCAGTCATCTTACCTCCACATTTGGGGCATGTCTTCTCATCCCAGATCTTAATGTCATCGCTCATACATTGTGGGCATAACCGTCCGTATTCAGACGAGAAACTTGGTGCTACGTCAGCTATCATTCCGCCAACGGTAAGGGGCTGGATGGTATGGCAACGCATACATACCACCATGGAGATTTTCTGTCCGAAGAATCCCCTGCCTTTGTAATGGTCGCATGAATAGCCACATTGTGTACATCTGTATGTTGATTTGCCTGCCACTTTTAATTGCTTATACTATGTCAATAAGTTATCCGCAAAGATAGGTATTTCTACTGACATAACCAAACAAATTTGTGGATAAAGAATAATTGCTATTTGATTATTGCATTTTCTTGAAAAAAATCATTAATTTTGCATCTGACACTAAATATGTTATGACATGATTCTCTATAATATTGAACTAAAATATAAGTTTGCACTATGTACCTTGGCTGTCGCCTTGTTCACGTTATCTTCATTTGCTCAACAGGTGAAGATATGCGGACAGACGAAACTCAACAAATGGGGTATTGCTCCAGGTAATTATAGCGGAATATCCCATGTTAGGGATAATCTATATGCCATTGTTGACGACAAGGACCCTGTGGATGGCTTTAAACTCCTTACGCTTGATATTGATCGTGAGAATGGCAAGATACTAAATGCCTCGCTTTCAGAGCCTGAGGGAATGAAGGAACGACGTGGTAAAGGGGAAAATACAAAGCGTGATTGTGAGGGTGTGGCTTATTTTCCGGAAAAGAATACCGTATTTGTTTCTGGAGAGGAAGAACAGAGGATATTGGAATATACAATCGAAGGGAGATTGACAGGACGTGAACTTGCAATTCCGTCTATTATGCAGAGAAATAAGATTGTGCCTAATCTCGGTTTTGAGGCTTTGACATATAATGATAAGCAGAAACGTTTCTGGACAACTACAGAGTCAACTCTTCCTGTTGATGGCAAGCAGTCATCGCCACATAATCCTTTGATACATAATCGTCTGCGCTTCGTTAGCTTTGACAACACTTTAAAGCCTGTGGAGTCATTCGTCTATCAGATGGACTTGTTAAAGGCAACAAACAAGTCGGCAACTTCACTCTATGGTGTACCTTCGCTTCTTGCACTAGATGATGGTCGTATAATAGTAATGGAGCGTGAGGGATGTTTCCCTAAACAACAATATGGATCTTGGGTTAGGATAAAGCTCTATGTCGTTAATCCTAAACTTTCAAAACCTGTAAGTCTTGATACGCCAATGGCAAGGGTGGGGGATGATTCTATAATGAAGAAAGAGTTGATATGCGAGTTTATCACGCGACTAAGGCTTGGTAGTATGAATCTGTCTAATTATGAGGGAATGTGTCTTGGCCCTAAGCTTAATGATGGTCGTCAGACTCTTATACTTATTGCAGATTCTCAGAATGGTATGGGGAATTGGATGTATCATATCAAAGACCACATTCGAATAGTGATATTGCCTTGATCGTTCTGTGAATTTTTCTGCACCTTTCATTCGCCATTTGGGAATGGGAGGAAAATGGGACTTACACCGACTTTGGTACGGACTTACATGGGAGTTAATGCGGATTTTCTCGCGTTTCTGCATTTTTTTATAAAAAATATTTGATAATTTACAACGAACGTGTATATTCATGAAATAATGTGAAAACAATTGTGGGTTTGGGAAGAAATTAGTAATTTTGTGCCAGAAACATTAATTGAACAGAATAATGAAAAGACTTTTGATTTTGGCAGTATGGATGCTTTCGCTGCCTGTTCTCGCACAAAACACAGATGCCAAGTACGTTTCTCAACTTGGCGTTTACATCAAGAATTCAGGTGACTTTCTCAATGCCAACAAACTCTCTTCTAAACAGATGAGAAAGATGATGGTTGATACTTTCCGTGACAAGGCTGAGGATGCCGATTTCTTTAAAGCATTAGATAGATACTTCCCACGTCAGTATGAAAATGATCTTGCAGCAATACTGAAGGATTACTATGGTAAGGAATTGACAATTCAGCAGATAGAGTCTCTTGTTGCTAGTTCTTCTTCTGAAAATATCAAGCGCGCAATTGAAGGCTTGGAGCAATGCAAGGATGCTGTATATCGTGATAAACTCGTAGATGAAACCTTGCAGGCAATAGCGGAAAAGACTGGTAAGAAGAAAAAGAAGAAGAACCTCAAGAAGTTCGTTTCTGACTGTACAGAGGACTATCGTTCTGTTCTCGCTACATATGCTCAGGTGTCTAATATAGATAAATTGGCTGAGGATGAGATTAACGCTATCTATCATACCGTAGCACTTGAGGATCTGAACGCATATACAGAATTCCTCGGTTCTGATGCTGTGGCTTCAAGTCATAAGGTTGAGGTTGCCGTTACTGAGGATATTTATAATGTTCAGTCTGCTTGTATCAGTAAGTTCCAGAGTTGGACTTATAAGGCTTACCCTTCACTCTTTACCAAGAAACAGGTGCAGCCAAAGAAGCGTAAGGGCCGCAAGGGTAAGGGCGCAAAGCAACAGAATAATGATGATGTTATCATCGATGGTGGAATGCTGATTAATTAATCAAGGGAGTGTTTCCTTCTGAAAAATATGCAAAAGACAATACAGCAACAGCTTTTTGAACTTCAGGATCTGAAGTATCGCGATTTTCACGCAAAACTTGTGCCAGGAATGGATGTAAATGCCATTATAGGCGTAAGGACACCAGAACTACGTAAACTTGCTAAACAACTGGCTAAGGATGAATGGATTGGTGATTTCCTTGCTGTGTTGCCTCATCAGTATCTTGATGAGATGAATCTTCATGGATTCATAATCTCAGAACTTAAGGACTATGACGAATGTTTTAAAGAAATCGATAGGTTCTTACCTTATGTTAACAACTGGGCAATGTGCGATTTGCTGTCTCCTAAGGCTTTCAAACAGAAGAAGAACCGTGTAAGACTCATAGAGGATATTAAGCGTTGGATGGCATCTGATGAGCCTTTTATTATAAGATTTGGCATAGAGATGCTCATGAGTTTCTATCTTGATGAAGACTTCAAACCAGAATATCTCAAATGGGTTTCTGAGATTCGTCATGAGCATTATTATGTTAAGATGATGGTGGCATGGTATTTTGCTACAGCATTGGCAAAGCAATGGGAAGCGACCATTCCGTATATAGAAAGGAATACTATGGAGAAATGGACTCATAACAAGGCGATACAGAAGGCTGTTGAGAGTTACAGAATAACGCCAGAGCAGAAAGAACTGCTCAAGTCATATCGTGTGAAATAATTTATACGCTAAACCCTAAATCTGCTTTTTATGAAATTAGAATTCTATAACAATGGAGTAATCTCTATTATTGACCTTGACAGTCTTGCTGCTGAACATGCTGGTATTATTAATATCGGACAGAAGTGCAAGCAAGTATGGAATGCTGTTAAAATCGACGACGAGTCGGTAGATCCGTTCCAATGCAATATCATAGGAAGTGCTGGTAGCTATAAACTCAATCATGGTCAGGAGCGTACAGAATGCCCCAAGGGATTACTTAGTAGTCGTCTCGTTCCTTGCAATACATGTACGGGAAGATGTGTAAATGTTCGTGCAGGTCGTCCGAAATATTATCAACGTACTCCTGAAACTCCAACTCTTGTTAATGGTTCTCCTGTAAGTGAATGGGGAACAGAACTCCACGAGGGTGATACCATTACCTTGGGTAATGTGAATTTGTATGTAAAGTAAAAAGAAGTAAAGGGTAAAGAGTAAAAAATAAAGAATAAAGAATAAAGAGTATAGAATATAGAGATAAAAAGAGACTCCACCAGCCGGAGGGCTGATGGAGTAGAGAGTATAATTGAATGTTTTAATTGTAAAATCGCTTTAGATTGCGAGTTTTATACCAGCGGTGAGATAGGCACCATCTCGACCATGTCCACCAATCCACTGATACTTACACTCAACAAATCCTGCGAGGGAGCTTGTGAATTCCTTTGTTAGACCACATCCTATATTCATTAGGAAATTGAGGTCGCTGTGAGAATCCTTAGTGTTGTCGTAGTCAAGACCACCACCCAAGAGTGGGTACAGAATGAATTCGTCTCCGACGTCAAACTTATAGTGGAAGTCTGCCTCGGCCTGAAGGTTAGTGATGAGGCTACCAGCAAAATAGTAGCTTGCAGAAGGAGAGAACTCAATGTTGTCCGTGAGATCCGCTGTAATACCAACGCCAAGTCCGAAATCGTTTCGGATACTGCTCTTGAGGTCGATAGTCTGGATCTGTGCAGATGCTGTTGCCGCAGAAGCAACGAGCATTGCAGAAGCAATCAGTTTTTTCATTCTTCTTTGTCTTTGTTTTTTTTGTTTGTTACGTTAATATTCTACTTTTGTTATTCATAAAGATAGAAAGCTTTGTATATCTTTCTGGGTGCAAAGTTATGGCAAAGTAGCAAATTTGCAAAGACTTTGTCCCTAAATGACGTAGGAAAACTCCTATTGTTGAGGGTGGAAAATCCTCGGGGTTATCTTTATGAATTGTCAAAAATATAATTTGTCTTATTCCTCGATTCCTATGTTCAAAGGGGCAAAAATACAATTGACGGGGTCAAAGTTACTAATAAAATCCGATATTGATATATTCTTTAGTTTTTTTTAAAACTTAATTTATGCTTTTTGCATTGTTTCGCATACAAATCCCTTATAGGAATATCTAACAAACATAAATATAGCCTTGAGTGGATATAATACCACCCAAGGCTAAGTTCTGACTGATGTATTAGCTATTTCGTTGTTGTTTCTTAATTCAAGAATTAATATTTTGTGCTCGTGTCATCCAGTTCTTGAACTCTGCAGCCCTGTTCTTGCTTATGAATAGCGGTTCAGGCAATTCTATAGGTAGTCGCAGTAATAGTCTGCTGTCAAACCAGATGATGATTTCCGTGATACTTTCGCGTGCCACGATATATTGCTTGTTCGCACGGAAGAAGAGGGTAGGGTCTAGACTGCCGATAATAGAGTCGAGTGAACGGTTATAGTCAAGGACTTTCTTGTTCTTCAGATAAACTTGCGTCTTTCTGTCCGTGCTGTAGATACATGCAATATCCTCAGTCTTTATAGGCAGTAGCTTGTCTTTGTTCGGTATCAGCAACGCCTGCTTGTATGCTGTTTGCTTTTGGCCTTCAGGATGGAGCTTCATCATCTGTTCCAGATATGCAATAACGTCGTTATTACTCCATTTCTTGAATTTCTCAAGGGCACGTGTCAGTTCTACTGTCTTGATAGGCTTTAGCAGATAGTCTATACTGTTAACGGCAAAGGCATCAAGGGCATATTGGTCATAGGCAGTTGTGAATACGATTGGCGTCTGCACGTCAATCTGGCTGAAGAGAGTGAATGCAGAACCGTCACTCAGATGAATGTCCATGAATATAAGGTCGGGTGCGGGATTGGTATTCAACCATCGTACCGTTTGCTGTACGCTTTCCAATACGTGCAGCACCTCTATTGTAGGATCTATTTCTTTGAGCATTTCCACCAGATTCTCACTGGCAGTAGTCTCATCTTCTATTATTAGTACTTTCATTTCTGAAACGATAAAGAGTTATTTGTGATAGTCTTAGCTACCGACCGTATCGGTTTTCTGTTGCTAAATCATTGCAAATATAGTTTATTTTGTGTATATGAATAGCATAAAGTCATGCCAAAACGAAAAAAACAATCGTCATGCTGATTATATCTCCGCATTAATAATTCAAAATGCAAATGTATATGTTTTTTCTGAAAATACATAATATAATCAAAATAATAACAATTCTTAACAACAATTGCATGCCTTACAAATATGTTATTGCCGAGATGAATATTCCATGTCGTTTTTTTTGTGCAAATGTCTTGGTCGTTTGTAAGGAAATTCTTATCTTTGTAGCGCTAAACAAAAAAGAAACATAGATTATATGGAAGAACTTGATTTATCAAAAACCGCTTCGGAGCTTTTGAGTGATAAGGCTCTGGACACAGTAATGCAGTATTGTATGACTTTAGGCAAGAATATTCTTGCTGCCTTGGTTATCTATTTCGTAGGTAGGTTTATCATCTCAAAGCTGACAAAGCTTGTTCGTGCGATAATGCAGAAGAAGGAAATAGAGCCTTCTCTGTATTCGTTCCTTGACAGTTTGATGACCATCTGCCTGTACTTTGTGCTTGTTATCGCCATCGTTGGTGTACTTGGAATTGAGACGAGTTCGTTTGTTGCTCTGTTTGCCTCTGCCGGTGTTGCTATCGGTATGGCATTGAGCGGTACGTTACAGAACTTTGCAGGTGGTGTGATGATACTTCTGTTCCGTCCGTTTCGTGTTGGCGATTTCATTGAGGCACAGGGATATAGCGGTACTGTAAAGCAGATACAGATATTCAGTACTATTCTCACAACAGTGGATAACCAGACCATCATTATTCCTAATGGCGGATTGTCAACAGGCAGTATGAAGAACTATTCAAAACAGCCTTACCGTCGCGTGGATATCGATGTAGAGGTAGCTTATGGTTCTAAGCCAGAGGCTGTTCGCAAGGTACTCCTTGATATCTGTGCGAAGGATAGCAGAATTTTGACAGATGATGCGATGAAGCCATATATACCTATGACTTCTATGGGCGCAAGTGCTATAGTATTCCAGGTGCGTGTATGGACCGAATCTGCCAATTACTGGGGAGTGAAGTTTGAAACCACAGAGAAAATATACAATAGGCTTGCTGAGGAAGGTATTGAGATTCCATTCCAGCAAATTGACGTTCACATGCGTTCGTAAATGCAAGTTGACAAATAGAATAGGGGATAGCTCAAATCCGAGCTATCCCCTTTATTGTTATGAGAATGTTGTCGTAAGATTACTTGATAGGAAGTTTGTATCCGAGAGTGAACTGGAAAACAAAGTTTGTAGCGCGCTTGTTGTTGAACTTGAGAGCTTCGGTAAGACCGATGTTATAGCGGAGGTCGAAGACGAAGTTGTTCTTCTCGTATGCAATGCCGACAGGGAGTGAAACAAGGACTGGCTTGACGAGAATGCCATTGCCCCATTCGTCGATAACGGCATCATCAAGGTCGCATTCCTGTTTCTGTCCGTTGTAGTTTACCGTACCCTTGGCGCTGAGGTTAATGCTTGGCTGAAGACCTACCTTGAGAGTAATGCCGTAATCCCAGTAATAGTTTGCCATTATCGGGAGGTTGAGGTAGTCAAGCTTTATTGTTCCGTCAGACCATTCGGTGTGCGCATTGGTGCCTTGCTGTGAGTATAAAGCTGCAATTGAAACTGTGAAGTCGGTTATGGCCTGATATCCGAGTTCTGCTCCAGCAGTAAAGCCGATACGGTAGTCGCTTTTCTCGAATGTTGTCATATTGGCTGCGTTTATACCGATTTTTGGAGTAACAGTTAGAGTGCCCACTTCGTTCTGGGCGAATCCTGAAATACTGCTAAGCACGATGCCTGCAATAGCTAAAAACTTTTTCATCTTTATGGGTTTTGTATAAAATTTGGTGCAAAAGTACATATTCTTTCTCATTCTGCCAAATGTTTTGCACACTTTTATACGTAATATTTTGTGAAGTTGGGATTTTTTTGCTAACTTTGTACCCGAAAACTTGGAGACTTTACCTCTTTTATGGTAAAATATAGACATATGGGGGGATAGCTTCGGCAAAAAAAACGGTATATTGGAAACAAGTTATAAGACAAATCAATGAAGAAGTTTATTTTGATTGCAGGCATGATGCTTGCTTGTATCTCTGGATTTGCTCAGATGCAGCCGGGATTGTTCTCTATTACCCCTAAGCTGGGTTTTAATGTTGCAAGCATGTCCAATTCGGGAAAGTCTGCTAACAGTCGTATGGCCTTTGTCGCAGGAGTTGATTTTGAGTATCAGATCAATCGACAGTTTGCTTTCGGTCTTGGTTCTATCTATTCTCAGCAAGGTATAGAGGATGATCCATGGACTTTGAAGACAGATTACATTACTCTGCCTTTGACTGCTTTTTACTATCCTGTTAGGGGGCTTGGCATTTATGTTGGTGTTGAACCTGCTTTCTTGGTACGTAAGAAGGCTGAGATTATGTACGGACAGCATTCTCAAGTTGCAGAATTGCCAAATGTGGACAAAGTAACTGAAAGATATATTAATGAATATGGCTTGACTTACGAGGGTATTTTTGAACACTCTCTTAGGGCTAAGCGTGGAATAGTCTCTCTCCCTATTGGTGTGAACTATGAATTTGACCATTGTGTATTTGGTCTCAAATATAGCATAGGTCTTGGAAATGCCGTTGTTGGTGGTGGAGGCGTTAGCTGTACCCATAATGTGTTCCAGATTTCATTGGGCTATAGATTCAATGTGTTTGGCGATATAAAGAAGGTGGAATATAAGCGAGAGAAGAAAGACGAGAAAAAGGAAGAGAACAGTCAAAAGTAAAACACATCTATATATAGAAAAACTCCCGATGGCATTATTGCTATCGGGAGTTTTTTTATTTCGTTTTAAGGCTCTTCGTCATTAAGCCATTTAATAGCTTCACCTTTGACGAGCCATGATAATCCGAATAGATGGAGTAATATAATCTCTATTATCATTGTAACCCAACCTGGGGTAGGGATTATAACCATTATTGCAAAACAAAGTTCTACGGCTATCATTCCCCATCCGCAGAATTTGTATATCTTGTTTCGTATTTTCTTTTGCTCTGTCATATCTCCACCAGTCTTTGTGAAGAGGAAGGCGCTATTATATGCTAATAGGAGAAAGAACAAAGCGGCACATGCCGTGTGGATTATGTTGGATGTCTGGATTGGCAACTGGAAGAAACCGACATGTGTGCCAGGCTCTATCCAATGAACATTACAGGGAAATAGCACAATGCCGAGACCGAAAATTCCGCTGAGCGTAGTTATGATGTTGTCGAGCTTATCATAACCTACGTATGTGATTAGAACCAGACAGGCAGGTATGAGTACTCCGACGAGAGCTGGCGACTGGTAGTATGTAGCTGAGATACTCCACCACCATTCTTCGCTTGGGTGTTCGGCAATACCTGCTGAGAGTAGGGCGAGCCATGGAAGGACAACACCAAGGATTCCGCATAGATTTCTTATGCGGAGATACATTTTTTTTTCTTTTGTTATTTCCATTATTAAGTGTTTAGGTTTTAGTGTGTTTCTTTATTCAAACGCAAGGCCCACATGGATGAAATATACAAATATCATCTGCGGCTTTGCGTTTGAATATATTATGGAACAGATCGGATGATAAAGGAGAGATGTTGTTAATCTCCACCTCCTACTTCGTCTTCGAAGTCTTCTCCTTCTTTTGAACCGGGGTTAATATTAATACTCTCATAAGGATCAGACCCAGCCATTATTCTTGAGGTGCTCAATTTATGCAACTTCATCTCTGGCTCAGCATACAGTTTCTTGATTTTCATAATCTTTTTACAGTTTAGCTACAATGTATAATATAGAAATTTTGTGCAAAATTACATAAAAAAGATTAGATAAACAAAAAAACTGAGATAATATTTGTTTATTTTCGCATTTTTTAGCAGATAAGGACGTGTTTACTATACTATTTAATTGCTAAAATGGTAAATTTTCCAATTATGTGGAATTTTCGAACAATTAAGAACAATGGCACAAAAATCTCTGATGATTCGCTAGTTCTCCGTTTCTCCTTCGCTTCTAATCCGCTTCTCCTCCGAACCAAACTCGATGAACCTCCGCTTTTCCCTAATAAAAATGGGAGTTGCATCGAGTTTGGTACGGAGTTACATGGGACTTACATCGGACTTACTTGGGAGGATTGAAGATGCAAAGCTGTTATTCCTTCTCGACGAAGAAATTCTTGTAGATGTCATAGTAGTTGTTGATCCATGCCTTTTCAACTATGTATTTCATCTTTGAATACACATCTGGATGTTCCTTTATGAGATTCACAAGTTCGGCATTGTAGTGTGTACCTGCTCCTTTCTCAAATTCCTGGATAAGAGTGTCATACACTTTTGTCTTGCTGTAATTACGGCCAAGACGATCGGTAGCCGCCTCAAGACAGTCGCTTAGCGTCACGATGTCGATGAGGAAATATATTGGACTCTTGGTATTGTCAAAACTCTTTGGGTAGCCTCTTGTGCCGTCGTGCCATTTGTGATGGCCGAGGGTAATGTCGTGGTATCTTGCCAACGTAGAGTCTATTTCCAGATATTTGAGACCAAGCTCAGGATGCTGTTGTATGATACGGTATCCGTGCTCTGTGAGTCGTGCGAAGTCATTGTTGATAAGTCCTATCATGGAATTCTTGCCAAGGTCATGATAGTTGGCTGCATGAACAATGAAGTTGTCAAGCTCTGCGGCTCTTGCAATAGCTTCTTTTTCCGACTTTATGCCGAGTGTACCGACAAGCAGTTCTGGGTGATGTGTAATGACACCCTTCAGAATCACACGTGAAAGCTCACCTACGAGACGTGAATGTGCGAATGTGGTGACAGATGTCGTTACTGAGAGTTGATAGAGATTGCGTATTCGCTCACCTGTGGTGAGATATTTCATTAATCGCTTGTAAGTAGTGAACTTCTCAAGAGGCCTTACTGCGGAGTATGACATCTGTGAATTGTTCATAATGATGATTGTAATAACCTTCTTTGCACATTCAAGATACTTGCACATTAGGTCGTGCTTTGTCTCGAAAGGTAGGGTAGAGGTATCTACCATATATATAAGGTCATAAAGATATTGTACCAAATCGCCAGGATAGATCATTCGCTGTGCTATCATCTGATCTATCTTTGACTGGTATGTCTTATTGAACAAGGAGTCTGCGAGTAGTGTGTAGTGGTTCGCATTCTCCGGTTCAAGTCCCATCTTTATAATAAGGTATGTGAATATCTGCCTTGAGAGAGCCTTTACTGGTCTGCCTTCATATTTTACGATATAGTCGTGGTATATGGAATCGGCTTTCGCGTTGGTTCCTACTGGGTGATAATAAAGGTAGTAGTTGTGTACGATGTTGTCCTTTCGGATGTTTGCCCATGCCATGTTTGTGCGGATAACAGGGTCGTGACGGTATTCCGCTGGTATGGAGTCGTTAAACTTTATGGCACGGTCGTAATTAGCATAGAACTCGTCAATAGAGATTACGCCTTCCTGCACAAGCTGATTTCTGAGTAATGCGATATAGGATATAGCCTTGAGCTTGTAATAGTCGATTGTAGGATTGTCGCATTTCCATGCAATAATCTTTTTGTGGTATTTGGTGTGAATGCGAAGACCGGCTGTGTCGGATGACAAAGCATACTGATAGTTAAGCTCAGCAATTGCATTATATATATAATACATATCCGTACCACCACGTTGTTCATAGTCGGGCAGCATCTTATTGATGAAAGGCTCAAGTATGAAAGGGTCTAATATCTGTTTGCTGACAATGTCGTGCAATGTTCGGCTGATAGGATAGTATATAGTGGTGTCGATAAGAGATGTGTCCTGACTGACATAGTCTTCCATGTGCCTGATCATCTGGCTGTTTTCCTTGAACATGACACGAAAACGGTCAGAACGGCGAAGGAAGAGTTTTACCCAAGATTTTCTGTCGGTTGGCTGGAATATACTGTCGTTTACAAGGTTATATTGAATGGCATTTTCATATAAGGTACGGAAATATGCATCAAAGTCAGGCTTTGGGACAGGCTGTGCGAATGTCTGTACCGTACAGCTGATTGTTATCAGCAAAAATGTTATATATAATATTAATGTCTTCTTCAATTCCCTAATAATTGTTATATTATGCTGCAAAGTTACACATTTTTTCCGTTAAAGCAAAAAAAAATGTAAAATAATGCAAAAAATAATTGGTGGTATGAAAAAAAAAAAGTAACTTTGTCACAGAAACCAGAACAATATAACCATTAAAAACTCGAATAATATGGATGTAGGAGATAGAATCCCCGATGTTCTTGGCATAGACCAAAACGGGAAAGAAATAAGAGCCGGCGATTTCGCAGGAAGGAAGCTGATTTTATACAGTTATCCTAAGGCGAACACAAGTGGATGCACGGCAGAGGCTTGTTCATTACAATCCCACAAACAGGAATTGGAAGCCGCAGGATATAGCATAGTCGGTGTAAGCAAGGACAAGATGGAAACCCAAAAGAAATTTGCGGATACACAAGGACTTGACTTTCCACTGATAGCAGACACGGAAACCACCCTTCTTCAGAAGTTGGGATGCTGGGGCGAGAAGGTCGCTTGCGGCAGAAGGACAATAGGAATCCTAAGAACCACCTACCTTGTTAGCGAACAGGGAATAATAGAAAAGGTGTTTCTGCCAAAAGAGATAAAGACAAAGATTCACGCCGAGCAAATCCTGAAGTGGATAAACGAACGATAGAACACAGGTCAGAAGTCTTCGAATTGAGAAGATTGTTACAATACACAATACCCCAATAGACCTGATACCTTACTATATAGCCTCTGTTAAGAAGAGGTTGCGAGATTTAAAAATTACACATAATATTTCCAAAAACCTTATATTCTATGAAAAAGCTATTTACATTTATATTCGCATCATTATTTGCAACTAATATATGGGCTGCGAAATCAGCAGGAACTGCGATGTTAGTCTTCCAGTCAGATGGTCAGGCTGTTACAATACAACTCTTGGGCGATGAGGAGTTCTCATGGTACCAGACAGTAGATGGAGCGCTTCTTGTGCGCGAAGGTTCAGAATATTATATTGCCAAGGTAGAGAACGGCAATCTTGTAAGTACCGGTATCTTGGCACATGATGAAAATGACCGTACTGAGGCTGAGAATGCAGCCATTGCTGCACAGGACAAGAAGGCTTTCTTGGCTCTGGCTGATAACTCTGTTAAGACGAGAAGAAATGCTGTTGCACGTCTGGACAAGAAGAATTTCAGTCCTCACATGGGCGAAATCCATATCCCTATCATTCTTATGAACTATACCGACAAGAGATTCGTTCTTGGTGATGGTGACAAGGAGAAGTTGTACGAGGTCTTTGAGGAGTACTTTAACGGAGAGACAAGAATTCCTTATACTTCAGAGACAAGATTCATGGGCTATAGCTCTGTTCGCCAGTATTTCATTGACGCAAGCAATGGAAAGTTCACTCCTGTGTTCGACCTCTATGGTCCTTATGAGACAGCCAACACTCACGACTATTATGGTAAGGCAAATGGCAAGACCAGTACTTTGCTGAAGGAGGCTGTTGCATGTGCTGATGATGATATTGACTTCTCAAAGTATGACAGCAATAATGATGGTAATGTAGACCTCGTCTATATTCTCTATGCTGGAACAGGTGCAAACCTCAGCGGTAACAGAAATGATGTTTGGCCTGCATGTTGGTATAACAGAACTATCAAGACCAAAGAGAATAAGACCGTTAATGTAATTGGTGTTGCAAATGAGCTTGCTGCAAGTAGCTATCTGGGTGAGCCTGTACGTGCCGGTATCGGTGTATTCTGTCATGAGATGAGTCATGGTCTTGGACTTCCTGATCTTTACTGGACTTTGGGTACTAAGCCTGTAGATGCAGAAGGTAATGTTGATTTCGACAACTGCGGTCCTGAAGACTGGGATCTTATGGATGGTGGTGAGAACCTGTTTAACGGAATGTGGCCTTGTCAATATACTACTTGGGAGCGTGAGTATCTTGGCTGGGAAGATGCAGAGGAAATCGTTGGCGCACAGAGTATTACGCTCGCTCCACGCAATAAGGGAGGAAAGGCTTACAGAATCACAAATCCTGCTGATCCATACGAGTACTACACAATTGAGCACTCTGGCTATGATGAATGGAACTACTACCTGAACAGACAGTATGGCAATGGTATGCTTATCATGCACATCACTTCTTCTCCTCAGGGTTTCAGTATGAATCCTAATAATACCTACGGACATCCATGTGTAACTCTTTTGCCTGCTGATGGTAGAATCTTAGGATACTATACATATACAGAAAATCCATCAATAACTCTTGGTGACTTCAAGAACAGCTTGAGAGGTGACATTTTCCCTGGTATAAAAGAGGTTACTTCTGTTGAAGCCTTCAATAACTACACAGGCGATGATATGGTGGATGGTTTCGGCATTAAGGATATCGTTCAGAATGAGGATAATACCGTTACTTTCTGGTTCGCTGGAGGTATATATGATCTTCCTGACGGTAAGGAGCTAGCAGATTATCCTGCAGAGAGCTTCGGTAAGATTAACTACACTCGCAATATGTCAGTAGATTGGGGTACGGTAGTTGTTCCTTTCGATGTGGACTATGATGCAGCAAACAAGGACTATACACTCTACTATCTCTCAGGAGCCGGTTTTGATGAACTTACATTCCTTGAGTATCCTTCAGGCATTATCCCTGCTGGAACTCCAATGGTAGTGAAGAAGAATCGTGGTGACCAGATTGTTATTAGCGGTAGAAACACTGCTATCAATCCAGTCCTCAATGAAGTAGAGACAATTTCAAACTGGACGATGAAGGGTTCCTACACAATGCAGGAAAATCTCAAGCACATTTATTTCATCGCTCAGAACAAGTTCTGGTGGGCTGAGAATGCAGTAAAGGTAAGTCCTTACAGAGCATGGTTTGATACTACTGATACAAGTTATTCAAGAGGCAAGTCTATGAAGATTTCTCTTAACGATGGTGTCAGCACAGCAATATATGAACTTACAGCCAATACCACAGAAGAGAATGCAGATATGTATAATCTTCTTGGTCAGAAGGTAAATCCTCGTAGTGGTGATATCTATATCACTAATGGCAAGAAGTACATTAAGTAAGTTGATAAGTATTATAAGAAATATAGAGAGGGGGATGATTGAGTTTTAATGGTTTCAATACAGAAAGAGAGTGAAGAACGGGTTTCTTCACTCTCTAATTATATTGTGTGGTAGGTGATACGAAAGAGCCAGAATGCTTGCTTGAGTTTACTTTATTTGCCAAGGCGGAATGTTACAGGGAGGGTATATTTACATCGTACCTTAGTGTTATGATGTCTTCCTGGTTTCCATTTAGGCATAGACCTGATAACACGTATAGCCTCTTCATCAAGAGATGGGTCAACGGATTTTGCTACTTTTATGTTGGTAATACTACCGTCACGTTCAACAATAAAAGTAACTACCACACGTCCTTCAATGCCTTTTGCCTTGGCTCCCTCTGGATATTTGGTATGCTTTGCAAGGAAATCCATTAATGCTGTCATTCCACCATGATACGATGGCATCTGACTTACGACATCATATACTTTATTTGGATCTGAAGGATCATAATTAGGATTGAAAGATACGCCTGCTTCCTCTTCTTCTCGTAAGATTCTGATATCTCTTCCTTTATGGAGATATGTTTCATACACTCCTGGTTGTATTCCCCATGTGCCGTATTTTTTCTTTTCGTATGTGATGGTGTCATTGGTTGAAACGTATTTATATTGAGTTCCTGATTCTTGGAGTTCGTATCTCGTCACATTTGCAGAATTATGCCTTGTTGACAGGTTTACCATAGCACGGAGCTTTGATATTGGCATAGATTTTATTTGTGTATTTTTGATAATGAAAAGGCTTCTGTCATGTTTGAGATAAACTTCTGTTTCTTTTTCGCCATCGTTGAATGTTAGGGTGCGAAGTTCAAGTATGCTATCATTGTAGAAATATCGGTCGTAGCGTGTTGGACCTTGACTGAACTCGCATTTGCACCATTCCGCTTCTCCGAAATTCATACAACTATACCATAGGTCTTTAGCTTTTCGGATATAGATACGTGTCTTGTCATATTTGTATGAACTCTTAACCGCTATGGTGTCACCATAATCCAGAACATAGACGAAAGGCTTTTTTACTGCTTTTCCGCGTCCTTTCATGGTAAGTTCGTCAAATGTCTGGTATTTGGTCATATCCTTTGTGTCAAGATTGTCCCAACAGATTCTGTCATTTGTTTTTGAACAGGAATCTGTTTCGGCTTCACACTTGACAGAATTTGTAAAAACAGAATCCTTTTCCTCTGATTTCTCAGCTATAGGTTTATTACCACAAGAACTGAGAATGGAGAGGAAAAGGATGGATATGTAGAGTTTTGTTCTCATAATTATTCAGCGCTCGGGTTTAGGAGTGCAAGGAGTACAAGGAGTGACGCTCCTAAAGTCGCTTAAGTAGTACAAGACGATAGAATTATCGCTTTGAGCCATAGAGCAAACAATTTTCAATTATCAATTATCAATTTTCAATTGTCTTAGACTATCGTCTTGTACTCCTTGCACTCCTTGTACTCCTTATTACTCCTTAAAGCTATGAAGTTGAGCTTGCGAAACTACATCGTGCGCAATGCAGCAAGCAGTTCTGTATTCTCTGGCTTTGTACCAATGGTGATACGGAGGCAGTTCTTACAGAGGGTGATGCGTGTACGGTTACGTACGATGATACCCTTATCTACGAGATAGTCGTATGCCTTCTGTGCATCGTCCATCTCTGCGAGGAAGAAGTTGGCATCGGTAGGGTAGATACGCTTGCACATTGGGAGTTCTGCGAAAGCTGTGAGCATACGACTGCGCTCTTGTAGGAGAAGCTTTACCCATTGCTCAACCTCGAATGTGCTGTTCAGACGCTCAAGAGCAGCTTCCTGTGTGAGGCGATTGATGTTGTAAGGATATTTCACCTTATTATAGATATTGATGATATCCTTTGACGCGAATGCCATACCACAACGAATTGCTGCCGATCCCCATGCTTTGCTGAGTGTCTGGAACACTATGAGGTTAGGGAAACGATCCAAAAGCTTCGTGATGCTGTCTTCACGTGAGAAATCGATATATGCTTCATCTACGACTACAAAGCCCTGGAACTTCTCCAGTACATCAAAAATTGCCTTGCGGTTGATGGCATTACCTGTAGGGTTGTTTGGAGAACAGAACCATACAACCTTTGTGTTGTCGTCGCATGCAGCAAGAAGTGTTTCTGCCTCAATCTGGAAGTTCTCGTCAAGGAGAACAGGACGGTATTCCACGTCATTGATGTCTGCACATACCTTATACATTCCGTATGTTGGTTCGATGGCAACAACGTTATCCACCTTTGGCTCGCAGAAGCAGCGATATACAAGGTCGATAGCCTCGTCAGAGCCATTGCCGAGAAAAATACACTCCGTCGGAATGTTCTTGAGCTGTGAGATACGCTCCTTCACCTGTATCTGAAGAGGGTCAGGGTAGCGGTTGTTTGGATTGTTGTATGGGTTCTCGTTAGCATCGAGAAAAACATGTGCAGCTTTTCCACTATATTCGTTTCGTGCACTACTGTATGGAGCTAGTGACCAGATGTTTGGTCGTGTTAATTCTTGAAGAGATTTCATATTGCTTAAAATCAAATTACTAATTACAAATTATAATGAAATGCACCTTGCGGCGCAGTTTTGTTGGATGGAAAGAAAATTAAATCAGTAAATTATTACTTGAAATTTTCCCAGCGGCGGATGCTGCATGTAATTTACTGAATGTAATTTATTGGCAATTTACTTTCTTTCCAACCTCGCAAACGCTTCTTCCAATCTTTTGCGCTGCGTGGCGAGATTAATGCGGATGAAGTTCTTTCCTGCCTTGCCATAATGAGAACCGGAGTTCACATAGATGTGATGATCATGTAGGAGCTTCTCGGTAAAGGCATCGCCGTCCATTCCGCTTGCGGAGACATCCACCCACATGAGGTAGGTGCCTTCGAGAGTGACTGTTTTCCACTCTGGATGATGCTCCGAGAGCCAATGTCGAACATAGTCATAGTTGGCGTAGATGTAATCATTTAGGGCATTCAGCCATTCCTCCCCGCTCTGGGTATAGGCAGCCTGAAGGGCAATGACACCGAATGGATTTACATCACACACCTCGTTGATATTAATGGCACGATCCACACGACGGCGTATGGAGTCGTCCTTTACTATGATGTTGGCAATCTGAAGTCCTGCGATGTTGAAAGCCTTTGAAGGTGACACGCATACGGCACATTGGGCATCGCTTACGGTCATGAAAGGATGATACTTCGGCTTTTCTTCGCCTGTTATTGCAGATAGCTCTGGCGTGCGTGAGAGGGTAGGGTTCACGAATTCACAATGAATCTCGTCAGCGATGATGAAGACACTATTGCGCTTGCATATCTCGCCCATCTTCTGAAGCTCGGATACGCTCCATACTCGTCCTGCCGGATTGTGAGGGTTGCACAAGATGAACACCTTTGTCTTTTCATCGGCACAATGACGCTCGAATGCCTCAAAGTCGATTGTATAGTCGTTGCCAGAGAGCGTGAGAGGTGCTTCTTCTGCAATACATCCATTATTGCGAATGGAAGAGAAGAAACAGTTATATACAGGAGTCTGTACCAATACCTTGTCTCCTGGCTCTGTCATAGCCTTGATTATGGCAGAAATGGCAGGAACGATGCCTGATGTGTAGATGAACCAGTTACGCTCTGGCTTCCAGCCATGACGCTTGCCAAACCAGTTAATCGTTGCCTCATAGAAAGATTCTGGCACAGCCGTATATCCGAAACAACCATGCTCAAGACGCTTTTTAAGGGCATCCATAACGACAGGGGCTGTTTCGAAATCCATATCTGCCACCCACAATGGGATGGTATCGGGATATGGCATCGTGTCGTACTTATAGCAGTTCGTGCCACGACGATCTATGGGGGTGTCAAAAAACATTTACTATTTGACTATTTATTCGCAGAAGCTCATCAAGCTTCGCAAGTTTCTAATTACTATTTTTTTACGTCAACAACCGCATTCTTCGGCTCTTTCTGGTTTTCATCAAAGATCACCTCACCGCATTTGCCGTTTACGGTGATTGTGCCTGATGAAGGGTTCTTGATGCTCGTCACATTGCCATTGATGGTGGCATTAACGGTGGAGTATTCAAAGATGAGGTTGGCATCCTCGCCGAAGGTGCAATCTTCGATGGTGAGTCCGTCAACATAGCAGAGAAGCTGTTCTCCTGTGAGATGACAGCGCACCAGACGCATGTTCTTGGAATACCATCCCAGATATTCGCCATTCACCTCGCAATCCACGAGAGTTACATTTTCTGACTCCCAGAAAGCATCCTTCGAGTTAATGACGGCATTATGAATCTCCACGTTCTTTGCGTATTGGAAGGAATAGTTGCCGTCTTGACGATAGTTGTCGATGCGAATATCGTGAGAGTGCATGAAGAGATAGTCTGCATTCGCAATCCTGACATTCTTCAGCGTTATGTCAGAGCAGTCCCAAAGCGTTTCCTCTGCATTAGGGAAGTCTGTATTCTCTACGTAGATACCCTTCATGCGACGGAACATCTTAGGCGCTTCAACCTTGCAATCGGTCATGCGACAATCTGAGGAATACCAGAGCGATGAGCGGGCACTTTCGGTGAACAGGCATTTGTGGACGCGGAAACCGCGTGTCTCCCAAAATACATATTTGCCTTCGAAACGGCAATTCTCCGCCTCGATATTACTTGACTCCTTGATGCTGGATTCACCTACGTGTATGGTGACATTCTCCAGCCGGAGGTCGTGAGATGCGTACAGAGGTCGCTCGCCTCCATATTCCTTGTTTCTTATTGTCTGCATAATCAATTCATTCAGTCGACCCCTTTCCTGCCTTTCAGGCATCCTTTCCCCGTGAGGGGCAAGGGAAAAGTTACCTTTTCTCGCTGTTAGGGTTTCCTTTGAAGGATTGTTTCTATCCCCTTGCCCCTCCACGGGGAAAGGGTGCCCAAAGGGCGGGAAAGGGGTCTTCGTTTTTATTTTTTGCTTCTATCCTTTATAAAGGACCACTTCCTTGTACAAAGTCTTGCGGTGAAGATAATGCCACGGAAGCAAAGTTCTATTGCCATTGCAATCCATACGCCTCTTAGTCCCATGGTGGGGGCGAGAAGGAGCGTTAATGATACTCTTACTATCCAGATGCTGCCTAAGTTCATTAGCGATGGGATAAGCGTCTTACCAGCTCCTACGAATACTGACATCGCCACAATGGCTGCTGCGAATCCCGGTTCTGCCCATGCCTCAATCCTTAAAATCTCAGTACCTAAGTCGATTACGGACTTGTCAGGACTGATGAGCGACATCATATCTGGGGCAAATACCCACATGATGAGTCCCATTATCGCCATTATTCCGACACCGAGTGCCATACATATCCATGCGAAGGAGTGCATCAGATTGCGCTTGCTTGCGCCCTTGCTCTGTCCTACGAGTGTTGTCGATGCTTCTGCCACGCCATAGCCCGGCATATAGCATAGGCTCTCAACGTTTATGGCAAAGGAATTGGCTGCTATGGCTATGCTTCCGAGAGGCGCGATGATGCTTGAGATTGTAATCTGTGCCGTGCACATGATACTTCTCTCCAAGCCTATAGGGAGGCCGATTCTGCAAGTTTTCTTCAGAATCTTCAGCTTCGGAATGAAATCAAGTCTATCATCCTGACGGAAGTTAAGAAGCTTGTCCTTGAGAGTCATGTATCCCACCATGAAGATGACGATTATGGCGTATGCCACGAGAGTTCCGAGGGCTGCTCCGTCAGTTCCCATATCCATACTGTATATGAAAATGTAGTTAAAGAAAACATCGAGGCAACACATGATAACCATCAGTAAGCTAGGAACTTTGATGTTGCCAGAACATCTCAGACATCCTGCTGCGACATTGTTGATTGTCACGAATGGCAGTCCGTATGAGAAGAGGGTGAAGTATCGGGTG
>JAEEGG010008201.1_pt1 | contig 23782 bp, 21 predicted proteins | sample 9134161 | NCBI WGS metagenome assembly JAEEGG01 (sample SAMN16246543, study PRJNA631951) | gut metagenome | biome: gut microbiome; feature: rumen; material: CR-attached | host: Bos | place: Iran: Karaj | collected 2018-10
CCTGATGGTCCTGCGGCACGACAAGGTCGTGGCGGAGCACTGGTGGCGCCCCTACGGGCCGCAGTATCCGCACGCGATGTACTCCGCCACCAAATCCTTCACCGGAGCGGCCATAGGCTTCGCCGTGCAGGAGGGGTTGCTCAGGATCAGCGACAAGGTGAAGGATTTCTTCCCGGAACTGATGCCGGAGCACCCGGCCGCGGAGCTGTCGCGACTGACGGTGGAGCACTTGCTCACGATGTCCGCCGGCCACGCCAGGACACAGTATCCCGGTTCCGGCACGGACCAGATCCGCTCCTTCCTTGCGATGGATTACGCCTATGAGCCGGGCACGCACTTCGAGTACAACATCACCTGCTCGCACATGCTCTCGCAGATCATCACCCGCCTGACGGGGATCACCCTCTACGAGTACCTCAAGCCCCGCCTGTTCGACCCGCTGGGGATCAGGGACGTGACCTGGGAGATGGATCTCGACGGACGCAACATGGGCAACGGCGGCATGCACGGCAAGACCTCCGACCTCGCCAAATTCGGCATCTTCCTCAAGAACAAGGGCGCCTGGCAGGGGCGCCAGCTGCTGAACCGCGAATGGGTGGAGAAGATGACCACGCCGCACATCTTCCAGCGGCCGGAACTCAGCGACGAGGAGAACGAGAAAGACGACAGCGGCAAGGGCTACGGCTACCAGGTCTGGATGGGCCGACGCAATTCCTTCCGCGCCATCGGCGGCCAGAACCAGCTGATCATGGTCATCCCGGAATACGACCTGACCGTCGCCTCCAATGGGCAGATCGGCGACGAAGCCGGTTTTAACCAGTTGATATACAATATGCTGGACAAGATGAGCCCGAAGAAGCTCAAGCCCAGTAAGAACTTCGACCTGCAGGCCGCCATCGGCGGCTACGAGCTCAAGCATCCCTTCCCGGCGCCCTCGCAGGGGCCCTTCGAGTGCTCCAGGACCTTGCGTTACAAGATGCACCAGAACAGCTACGGCCTGACGGGCATCGCCTTCCGCTTCGATGCGGAGGGCAATATGACGCTTACCCTCGAATCCGGATCGGCCATCCACAACATTCCCTTCGGGCTGAACGACTGGCAGATGGGCAGCACCGACCGGACCCTGCTGTTCCCCGGGACAACGTATGCCAATACGATGAACACCACGCCGATGACCACGGCGGGCTGGTGCTGTTGGACGGCCCCGGACGAGCTGGGCGCCTATTATCTGTCTTTATTCAACAACGGCTGCCAGGAGCGTTTCCGCTTCAGTTTCAGCCCCGACCGCGACGAGCTGACGATCACCTTCGTCGCGCCGGAGCTGCGCCGTTTCCCGGGAAATCAGGCCCCCGCGCCTTCCACGCGCGACATCACCTTGACGGCCTCGCGGATCAAGACCACCTACTGAAACAGCATCGGGGCGAACTGGTGCAGCGAACGGCGCCAGGTGAGCCATTCGTGGCCCGTGCCCGGAGACTCGTAGTAGAAGTGGTTGACGCCCAGGCTGTCCAGGGCGCAGTGCAGGTCGTAAATGCCCTGGTACATACTCGCGGGCTCGTCGGTACCGATGCTGATGTACAGCAGGTGGTATTGGTCGTTGATGGATGTGGGGTACATCTCGCTGTCGCGGCGGTCGCCGGGGCCGCGGCCGGAGCCGCTGAAGCCGCCGATCCAGCCGAAGAGCTCGGGATGGTCCAGGCCGATGGTGTAGGACTGGAAGCCGCCCAGCGAGAGGCCGCAGATGGCGCGGTGCTCGCGGTCGGCGAGCGTGCGGAAGCGGGCGTCGAAGGTCGGGACGGACTCCTCGACCATCACTTTCTCGAAAGCGTCGAAATTGAACAGGTTGAAACCCGCCGCCGGCTCGGCGCCGACCAGCGTGGCCACGGCGTGCTCGCAGACGATGATCATCGGGACGCATTCCCCGGCGGCGATCAGGTTGTCCATGATGTCGCGCATCTTGCCCTGGGTGGCCCAGCCGGTCTCGTCCTCGCCGGCGCCGTGCATCAGGTAGAGCACCGGGAAGCGCCGGTCGGGCTCGGAGGCGTACTGCGGCGGCAGATAGACATAGCAGGTCCGCTCAGCGCCGGTCAGTCTGGAATCGTATTTCTCGATGCGGATCTCGCCGTGCGGGACCTTTTTCTCCAGATAGTAATCTACGCCCGCTTCAGGGATCTCGATGCCGCTGGACCAGTAGCCGGAGCCGAAATACTGATGTGTGTTGGGGTCGGGCACACGTTTGCCGTCCACCGTGAGCATATAGTAATGGAAGCCCGGCACAAGGGGTTCCGTGGCGACCTCCCAGAGGCCGTCGGCGCCCTTGGCCATGTCGTAATTTTTGCCGCCGACACCTACGGCAACGGCCTGGGCGTCCGGAAAATCTACGCGGAAGACGGCGCTCAGGTCGGGATTGACCAGCGGATAATCGTGGCCGGGAAGGTTGGTGACGGAAGGGGTCGGCCTGGTCAGGACGCCGACCTGGTTCTGCCCCGCGCAGGAGGCGAGGAGGGCGGCCGCGAACAGCAGCCCGAGGGTGAAACGGTTTTTCATATAGGTCAATAAGTGGATTTGATCCGGGATGCGGTCAGGGTGATGTCGCGCGAAGCCGCGGGAGCGGCGCCGGGGCGTCCGCGCTGCTCCGGACCTACGATCGTGATCGTCAGCTCGTCGCGGTCGGGGCTGAAGTTGAAGCGGAAACGCTCGGCGGCGCCCCCGTTGAACAGCGACAGATAATAGGCCCCCAGTTCATCCTTGCCCGTCCAGCTGCACCAGCCGGCGGTGGTCACGGGCGTGGTGTTCATCGTGTTGGGGTAGACCGAGCGGCTGAACATCAGGGTCCGGTCGGTGCTGCCCATCTGCCAGTCGTCCAGCCCGAAGGGGATGTTGTGGACGGCGGAGGGAGTCTCGAGCGTGAGGGTCATATTGCCCTTCGAATCGAAACGGAAGGCGATGCCGGTGAAACCATAGCTGTTCTGGTGCATCTTGTAACGCAAGGTCCGGGAGCGCTCGAAAGGCCCCTGCGAGGGCTCCGGGAAGGGATGCTTGAGCTCGTAGCCGCCGATGGCGGCCTGCAGGTCGAAATTCTTGTTGGGCTTGAGCTTCTTCGGGCTCATCTTGTCCAGCATATTGTAGATCTGGTTGTTGAATCCGGTCTCGTCGCCGACCTGGCAGTTGGTCGCGACGACCAGGTCGTAGTCCGGGATCACCATGATCAACTGGTTCTGCGCGCCGATGGCGCGGAATGAATTGTGCCGGCCCAGCCAGGTCTGATAGCCGTAGCCCTTGCCGGTGTCGTCCTTGTCGTTCTCCTCGTCGCTCCGCTCCGGATGCTGGTAGATATGCGCTGTGGTCATCGCGTCGATCCACTCGGGCGCGAGCAGCTGGCGGCCCTGCCATTTGCCCTTGTTCTTCAGGAAGACGCCGAACTTGGCAAGGTCGGAAGTCTTGCTGTGCATACCGCCGTTGCCCACGGTGCGCCCGTCGAGGTCCATCTCCCAGGTCACGTCCCTGATCCCCAGCGGGTCGAACAGGCGCGGTTTGATGTATTCATAAAGGGTCAGTCCCGTCACGCGCGTGATGATGTTGGAGAGCATATGCGTGCAGGTGACATTGTATTCGAAGTGGGTGCCCGGCTCGTAGGCGAAGTCCGCAGCGAGGAAGGAGCGGATCTGGTCCGTGCCGGAGCCGGCATACTGCGTCCGGGCGTGGCCGGCGGACATCGAGAGCAGGTGCTCGACCGTCAGGCGCGACAGTTCCGGCGCCGGGTGCGCCGGCATCAGGTCCGGGAAGAAGGACTGGACCTTGTCGCTGACCTTGAGCAGGCCTTCCTGTACGGCGAAACCGACCGCGGCGGCGGTGAAGGTCTTGGTGGCGGAGTACATCGCGTGCGGATACTGCGGCCCGTAGGGGCGCCACCAATGCTCCGCCACGACCTTGTCGTGTCGCAGGATCATCAGGCCGTGGACTTCGTAGCCGGCGTCGTCCAGGGCACGGAAGAAGTCCGCGATCACCTCGGACGGGATGCCTTCGGCTTCCGGGGTACTCCGGGGGAGTCCGTCGTCATACACTTGGGCGGAAAGGGCCAGGCCGAACAGGGCGGCAAGGCAGCAGGTGAGGATATGTCTGGTCATAGCTTAGTATTTTGTATATGTGCGATAATCGACGGTTTCGATAAAGTCGGATTCCGGGGCATTGTCGATCACGGACTGGATATACTCGTTGATGGCTTTGACGCCGCTCCAGAGCTTCTCTTTCGGCCAGGCGTTGGAGCCGCTGGAGGAGATGGAATTCTTCTGGAAACGGATGTAGGCGTGCCACATATAGCCGTCCCGGACGTCCGCGATGGGAGTGTAGGTGTTCTTCAGCCTGTGAAGCTTGTACTGCTCGACGATCCCGTCGATCCGTTCGAAGAGATCGTGCGGACCGGCGATGACGGTCACTTCGTGGGCGTGGTCCTTCAGCCAGGCGATGCGGACGGCGCCCGATTCGTCCCGCTTCACGTCATAGTATGTGATGGGGTACATCATCGTGCTGTTGTACTGGTATTCATACGAGCGGCAGGGTCCGTCCGGCCTGGGATTGGAGCCTGTGGCCTTGGTGCCCAGCCCGCCGATCAGCGGAAGTAGGAGGGAAAAAGCAAAGAGGGTTTTCATATGTAATTGGTTATCCTTACAAATATAATCAATTCCCGGGGGAATTCGCTTGCATTATTCGCGCATTCATTGTATTTTTACTTCCCACTACATAAAGCACTGATTCTTATGGGACTTTTTGATCTCTTGGGGAAAGTCGGCAAGGCCGTTTCCCAGGTACAGGACGCGCTCAAGGATGCGTCTGACCAGATATCCAGCCAGTTGAAGGACGCCGGATTGGAGCGTCCCCAGAATGCACCGCAGCCTGCGGTCCGCCAGACCTATCCGGAGAGCACGGGCGAGATCAAGCCCAAGTCGTATTTCGCCGAGATCATCGCGACGGAGTTCCCGCAGTACGGCGTCGCCGAAAATGTCCCCGTGACGGATCTGGCCGGCTTCGCGAACGACTCGTTCCAGCTCTACGAGACCCGCCCCTACCAGGCCTACAAGGCAGAATGGGGCGCCCCGTACACCTTCGTCCTCTATGCGGACGGCGGAGCAAAGGGCATCGTGATGCTGGGCGACGGCCACAGCCACTGCAGCAATGTCAAGTACCTGATCTCCCGGGCGTATGCCAAGAAACTGGGTCTGCCGTACATCAACTTCTACACGCAGATGCCCAACGAGCGGGACTATGTCATCTCCCGCATCCGGAAGTTCCTGGGTTAGTTTTTTATTGGAAAAAGGGGATGCAGCCGGATGGCTGCGCCTGCGGAGGACGCAGCACCTCCCACACCAGCGCAGTGCCTTGCAGGCGGCCGGGTGGTGTACCGTCTCGTGAACCGCAATTTTGCGGATTCAAATTCCTTCCCCTTTTTCCTTTTTTCATTTATGGAGAGCATCATCGACCTGCTGTCGCAGCAAGCGGTCTGGGAGGAGTTTCTGGCCCGCCGCCTGCTGCAGGGTCGTTTTACCTGGCACGAATTCGATGATGCCGACACCTTCGTGGCCACCGAGGCCTACCTGCAGACCGTGGAGCGGTTGCGGCGGGGCGAGGGACCGGAGCTCCCGCAGAAGAAGGTCGTGAACAAGATGGGCTCGGGCAAGAAGCGGGTCGTGTACAGCTTCGCGCCCGAGGAGATGGCCGTGCTCAAGCTGATCGCCCACCTGCTCTACCGCTACGACGACCGCTTCGCCCCGGGCTGCTACGCCTTCCGTCGCGGCCTGCGGGCCAGCGACGCCATCTACCACCTGCGCAAGGCCCTGCGCGGCCGGCGGATGTGGGCGTACAAGCTGGACATCCACGATTATTTCAATTCCATTCCCATCCCCCGGCTGCTGCCCATCCTGCGCGAACTGCTCTCGGACGACCCGCCGCTGTATGCGTTCTTCGAGCGGCTGCTCTCCGACGACCGGGCGCTCTGCCGCGGGGAAGTCGTTCGGGAACCCCGCGGGGTGATGGCGGGCACGCCGACGGCCCCCTTCCTCGCGGATGTGTACCTGATGGAGGTGGACCGCCATTTCGCGGATGCGGGGGTGATCTACGCCCGCTATTCCGACGACATCATCCTGTTCGCCCCCGACCGGAGCGAGCTGGAGGCGCACAAGGCCACGCTGCTGGGTTTTCTCGAGCGCTATGGCCTGGAGGTCAATCCGGACAAGGAGCGGCTCTACACCCCCGACGAGCCTTTCGAATTCCTGGGTTTCCGCTGCCACGGCAGCGAAATCGGGATCTCATCGGCGACGATGGACAAGATGAAGGGCAAGATCCGCCGGGCGTCGCGCGCCCTGATGCGCTGGCGCGCCCGCAAGGGCCTCGGCGCCGAACAGGCGATGAAGGCGCTGATCCGGCAGTTCAACGACAAGTACTTCGGAGGCGAAGACCCCGCGGTGCTCACCTGGTCCCGCTGGTTCTTCCCGGTCATCAACCGGACGGAGGGTCTCTCGGAGCTGGACCATTATATGCAGCAGGAGCTGCGCCACCTGGCGACCGGCCGCCACACGAAGGCGAACTACCGCATCCGGTACAAGGATTTGAAGGCACTGGGTTACCGAAGCCTCGTCCACGAATACTACCGCTACCGCTCCGCGAGCGGCAAGGTCTTGTCGCGGAGCCAGTCGGCCACTTCCTGAGGGAGTCTGGGGGCGAGCGCCTGCCAGACTTTTTCGTGATAGGCGTCGAGCCATTCGATTTCGCTGCGGTCCAGCAGCGGGAGCACCAGCGCATCCGTGTCGAAATGGCAGAGCGTCAGCGGCTCGAAGGCCAGCCAGCGGCCGAATTCATTTTCCCCGGCGGGGACGACCAGCAGCAGGTTCTCGTGGCGGACGCCGTGCCTGCCCTCGCGGTAGATGCCGGGCTCGTCGGAGAGGATCATACCCGGCTGCAGGGGCGTGGGGTTGAGGTTCTGCCGCACGTCGTGCGGCCCTTCGTGAACCCCGAGGAACCAGCCTATGCCGTGGCCGGTGCCGTGGCCGAAATTGCGCTTGCTGCGCCAGAGCGGCTCGCGGGCGAGGGCGTCGATGCGGCAGCCCGGCGTGCCTTCGGGGAAGACGGCCATCGCCAGGTCGATGTGCCCCTTGAGCACGAGCGTGTAGTCTTCGCGCTCCAGCGCGGAGCATTCTCCCAGCGGGACGGTGCGCGTGATGTCCGTGGTGCCGCAGGTGTACTGGCCGCCGGAATCGCACAGGTACAGGCCGCCTTCGCGGAGGACAGGCGCGTGGACGTGCGGGGTGATATAGTGCGGCAGGGCGGCGCCGGGTCCGTACGCGGAGATGGTCTCGAAGCTGTCGCCAAGGTAGTCGGGCAGGTCGGCGCGCAGCTGCCCGAGCTTGACGGCGGCGTCCCATTCGCTGATCTCGCGTCCGCATTCGACGGACTTCTCCAGCCAGTACAGGAAACGCTCCATCGCCACGGCGTCCTGCAGGTGCGCTTCGCGCATCCCGGCGATCTCCCGGGCGTTCTTGACGGCCTTGCGCAGGCCCACGGGGCTCGTGCCCCGCTCCAGGGCCACGCCTGCGGCCGTCAGGCTGCTGTAAAGCTGGTAGTTGAGGGTCGCGTCGTCCACGAACAGGCGTCCCAAGAACTCCGAAGGCAGGTAGTCGATGTCGCCGTAGGGGAGCAGCCGCACCCCGTCGGCCTCCAGGATGCTGAAGGTGGCCTTGGTCTCCGGGTCTTCGACCTCATCCTTGAGCACATACCAGTCAAGTCCCGTCTGCGTGATCATCAGATAGCTGATCACCAGCGGGTTGTATTCGATGTCGGAAGCCCGGACGTTGAGCATCCAGGCGATCTCGTCCAGGGCGGTCAACAGGATCGCGTCGCAGTCCCGCTCCTGCAGGAAGGCGCGGATCCAGGCGAGCTTCTCCCGGCGGCTCTCGCCGGGATCGACGGTGAACACCGGGGTCTGGGGAATGCCGGGGCGGTCCTCCCAGAAGCGGCTCAGCAGGTCCGGGATGCTGATGACGGTCCCCGGCAGCGACTGCGCGAAACCGGTCCCGACGCACAGGCCGTCCACGGCGACGATGCCGTCGCCGCCGAACTGCCGATCCAGCCATTCCGGGATCAGGACCTGCTCCGGCACGCGGGTCTTGTGGAGGACGATGCCCGTGCCGGCGAGCTGCTGCTCGGCCTGGATGAAATAACGGGTGTCGGTCCACAGGCCGGCGTGGTCCAGGGTGACCACCAGGTCGCCCGCCTCGCCGGTGAAGCCGGAGAGCCACTCCACCTGCTTCCAGCGCTCGGCGGGGTATTCGCTCTGGTGGGGATCCGAGCCGGTGACGACCACGGCGTCCCAGCCTTTGGCGCGCATCAGGCTGCGCAGCAGTTCGATTCTGTCCATAGTTACAAATATAATGTTTATTTTTGTACGTTATGAAGATCGGACCGCTGGACCTGGGTGAGCGCCCGCTGCTGCTCGCGCCGATGGAAGATGTCACGGACGTCTCCTTCCGCGTACTGTGCCGTGAACAGGGCGCCGACGTGGTCTATACCGAATTCGTCAATTCCGACGGTCTGATCCGGGACGTCCCGCGTACCATCGCCAAGATGAAGACCCTCGAAGAGGAGGCGCCCGTGGGCATCCAGATCTACGGGCAGCATCCCGACGCGATGGTGGAGGCGGCGCGGATGGCCGACCGGGCGGCGGAGCTCGCCGGCGGCCACGGAGCCGACCTGATCGACATCAATTTCGGCTGTCCGGTGAGCAAGATCGCCGGCCGCGGCGCCGGCTCCGGGATGATGCGCGAGCCGGACAAGATGGTGGCCATCACCAAGGCCGTCGTGGAGGCCGTGGGCAAGCCGGTCACGGTCAAGACCCGCCTGGGATGGGACGAGAACAGCAAGATCATCGTCGAACTCGCCGAGCGCCTGCAGGATGCGGGCATCAGCGCACTGACGATCCACGGCCGGACCCGCTGCCAGCTCTACAAGGGCGAAGCCGACTGGACCCTGATCGGCGCGGTCAAGGCGAACCCTCGGATGCACATCCCCATCATAGGCAACGGCGACATCACCGACGGCCCTTCCGCGAAGCAGGCTTTCGAGCGCTACGGCGTGGACGGGATTATGATAGGCCGCGCGACCTACGGCCATCCCTGGATCTTCCGGGAGATCAAATACTACCTGGAGCACGGCGAGGCGATGCCCGAGCCCTCCCTCTCGGAGAAGGTGGCCCTGGCGCGCCGCCACCTCGCCCTCTCGCTGCAGTACAAGGGCGAGCCGCGCGGCATCTACGAGATGCGCCGGCACCTGTCCTGCTATTTCAAGGGCCTGCCCGACTTCAAGCCCATCCGGATGCGTATGGTCACGACCCTGGACGTGGCCGAGCTGCACGAAATCTTCGACCTCATAGAGACGCAATATGCTTGACAAGATCCTCCTCTTCCCCTATTTCCTCTCGCTGAAGCTGCGGAACCGCCGCTACGGCCGGCCGGGGGCGAAATTCCAGTATGCCGAGAAGCCGACCTTGTGCGTCGGCAACGTGACCGTGGGCGGCACGGGCAAGACCCCCCACGTGGAGATGGTGCTCCGCCTGCTGCAGGAGAGCCCGGAATGGGGCGACAAACAGCTCGCCGTCCTATCGCTGGGCTACAAGCGCGAGAGCAAGGGCTTCCAGCAGGTGGTGGCGACCGGCGGCGCGACCGCGTTCGGCGACGAGCCGCTGCAGATCAAGAAGAAATTCCCCGGCGTGACCGTCGTCGTGGACAAGAACCGGGTGGAAGGCTGCGACCTGCTGGCGCATCCGGAGAAGCTCAAGGGGCGCAAATACGCCAAGCGTTGCTGGAACCGCGAGTTTCCCGCGGCGGACTACATCGTGCTGGACGACGCCTTCCAGTACCGCAAGCTCAAGACGAACAAAAGCGTCGTGCTGGTCAACTGGAACCGTCCGGTCCACAAGGACTTGCTCCTGCCCCTGGGCCGCCTGCGCGACCTGCCCGAGCGCATCTACGATGCCGATGCGGTCATCGTGACCAAATGTCCCGCCACGCTGGAGCGCTCCGAGAAGGCCGAATTCCTGGAGAAGATGGGATTCACCGACTACCTCCCCTCCACCTGCGAGGCGGTGAACCCCAAGGGACACCGGCAGCTGGTCTTCTTCACGGGCGTGAACTACGGGCAGGCCACCGGGCTGTATTCCACCACGGAGCCGCGCTACCTCTACGCGAAGAAGATCGTGCTCGCGACGGGCATCGCCTCGGACGGCCCGCTGCGCGCTTACTTGAGCGACTTCTATAAGATCATCAAGCGCTTCAGTTTCCCGGATCACCACCGCTATACGTGGAAGGACATCAGCCGCATCCAGGACGTCATCGACCGCAACCCTACGGCCGCGGTCGTGACGACGGAAAAAGACGCCCAGCGCCTGCTGGACTATACTGGAATGCCGGAGAGCCTGATGCAGCGGCTCTTCTACGTTCCGATTACGGTGGATTTCCTCTCTGAGGACGAGAGGGAGATATTCAAGGACTTTATCGTGAGCGTCTAGACCGTCAGGATCTCTTTCTCCTTGGCGGCGACGATCTCGTCGACCCGCTTGACGTTCTTGTCCGTGATCTTCTGGACCTCGGCCTCGGCCTCCTTCTCGGTGTCCTCGGGCATATTCTCGTTCTTCTGGGCCTTCTTGAGCAGCTCGATGCCGTCGCGGCGCGCGTTGCGCACCACGATCTTGGCGTTTTCGCCCGCGTTCTTGGCCTTCTTGATGAGGTCGCGGCGGCGCTCCTCGGTCAGGGCCGGGACGGTGCAGCGGATGATCTCGCCGTTGTTCTGCGGCGTGAGTCCGAGGTTGGCGTCCATAATGGCCTTCTCGATCTTCGGGATAAGATTCTTCTCCCAGGGCTGCAGGGCCAGGGTCTTGACGTCCGGGGCCGAGATGGAAGCCACCTGGTGAAGCGGGGTGGGGGTGCCGTAGTAGTCCACGGTCACATTGTTGAATATGGCCGGATTGGCCTTGCCGACGCGGTAGGTCTTGAGATCCTCCTCGAGGAAGTTCAGGGCCTCCTGCATCTTGTCGTCGGTCTGGGCGACGATCTCTTTTGCTCTGTCAGTCAACATATCTTTTTCGTTTTTGTCCTATTATGATTACGCGTGCACCACGGTGCCGATCTTCTCCCCATTCAACAGGCGTGCCAGATTGCCGTCCTCCTCTACGTTGAAGACGATGATGGGCACGGGCCCCTGCTCGCACAGGGCGAAGGCGGTCAGGTCCATCACCCGGAGCTTGTCGGAAATGGCCTTGCTGAAAGTGAGCTCCTCATAGCGGGTGGCGGTGGGGTCCTTCTCCGGGTCGGCGGTGTACACGCCGTCCACGCGGGTGCCCTTGAGCAGCGCGTCCGCGCCGATCTCGAGGGCGCGCAGCGCGGCGCCCGAGTCGGTGGTGAAGAAAGGATTGCCGGTCCCCCCGGCGATGATGGCGACGCCGCCGCGCTCCAGCACGGCCACGGCCTCCTCCTTGCGGTAATAAAGGGCTATGGGGCGCATCGGGGTGGCGGTGAAGACCTCCGCCTCCACGCCGAGGCTGCGGATCGCGCCGGCGAGCGCCAGGGCGTTCATCACGGTGGCGAGCATCCCCATCCGGTCTCCCGTGATGCGGTCGAAGCCCTTGCCGACGCCCTGCAGGCCGCGGAAGAAATTGCCGCCGCCGTTGACCAGCGCTATCTGGTGTCCGGCCTTCACGGCATCTACGATTTCGCGGGCATAACGGACGAGGTATTTCTCGTCGATTCCTTTCCCTTCAGGGCCTCCCAGACTCTCTCCGCTGAGTTTTAGCAATACTCTCATAGTGGTTTCTTTTTGCGGAAAACAAAAATATTGGAAAATTATGAAACTTGCAAGAATCAGCCTATATTTGCAGTCTAGACCAGACATAACGCAAAGACGATGTTCATCTTCAATTCTTCTATCGGCAGGAAATTCATCCAGGCGGTGAGCGGAGCCTTCCTCATCCTGTTCCTGTTGATTCACGGAGTGATCAATTTCTTCTCTGTCATCGACGCCTTCACCGGCAAGTTCGGTGCGGTCGCCGCGGACGAGGCGATCTTCAGCAAGGGAGACGGCCTGTTCAAGCTCGGCTGCGACTTCATGTCCACGCCCGTCATCGACATCATGGTGCCGATCCTGGCGCTCGGTTTCGCCGTGCATATCCTGTACGGCTGCTGGCTGACCTGGCAGAACATCCGTGCCCGCGGCGGATGGAAACGCTATGAAGTGTCTGCCAGGGGCGAGGCGGATTCCTGGTCCGCCAAGAACATGTTCGTGCTCGGCATCATGATCCTGGGTCTGCTGGGCTTCCACCTGACCCACTTCTGGGCCAAGATGCAGCTGCCCGAGATGTTCGGCATCGGCCATTTCGAGAACAATCCCTACTGCCTGCTGGTCGCGACCTTCGGCAAATGGTGGGTCCTGGCGCTCTACATAGTCTGGTTCTGCGCCATCTGGTTCCACCTGGTGCACGGCTTCTGGAGCATGTTCCAGACCGTGGGCTGGAACGGAAAGACCTGGTTCAAGCGCATCAAGGTCATCGGCGTGATCGTCGCCACCCTGATCGTGCTGCTTTTCGTCGCCACGGCCGTCAACGCCTTCATCCAGGCCCATTGGGGCTGGGGTGCCGCGCTGGCGTAGCGCTGTTTGTTTTTTCAGAATTAATTCTTACCTTTGCGGTCCCTATTTTGTGTAGGGATCGCAATTTTTATTAACTAATTAAAGATCAAGACAGTGGACACACAAAGCTACAAGACTGTTTCGCTTAACAAGGCGACGGTTGACAAGAAGTGGGTTGTCATTGACGCGACTGATCTCGCTCTTGGTCGTCTCGCTTCCCGCGTGGCGCTTGTCCTTCGTGGCAAGACCAAGCCGGGCTATACCCCGCACGTGGACTGCGGTGACAACGTCATCGTGGTCAACGCAGAGAAGGTCGCCCTCAGCGGCAAGAAGATGACCGACCGGGTTTACACCCGCTACACCGGCTATCCCGGCGGACAGCGGTTCACGACCCCGAAGGAGATCCTCGAGAAGCGGCCCACCGAACTCGTCCGGAGAGCAGTGAAGGGTATGCTCCCGAAGACACGTCTTGGCGCCGATCTCCTCGGCAACCTGTTCATTTATGCAGGTCCGGAGCATCCGCACCAGGCACAGAACCCTACAGAAATCAAGTTGGACGAAATTTAAACAGAGCAAATGGAACAGACACACGCCCTTGGAAGACGTAAAGCAGCTGTCGCTCGCGTTTATCTCGCTCCCGGTGCAGGCAACATCACGATCAACGACCGGCCTCTCGAGACCTATTTTTCCCTCGAGTCCCTCCGCTACATCGTGAACCAGCCGTTCGAGGTTACCTCGACGCTCGGCCAGTTTGACGTGAAGGTCACCGTCGTCGGCGGTGGTATCAAAGGTCAGGCTGAAGCCATCCGTCTGGGTATCGCCCGCGCCCTCAGCGAGCTGGACCGGGAAGCTTACCGTTCTGCGCTCAAGGCCGCCGGTTTCCTCACCCGCGATGCACGCGAGGTCGAGCGCAAGAAGCCGGGTCAGCCTGGTGCACGCCGCCGCTTCCAGTTCAGCAAACGTTAGTTACTGCCCGTTTTACGGCACAGCTGTGGTTTGAAACTTCCGGTGCCGCGATGGCCGAGATGGGAGTTGCCACGCTGCGGAAAAGGTTGGAGACCGGACGAGGTCCGCTACTCCGCCTTGAAGAAAAGAGACCCCGACAGTGGGGACAGTTTTAGAAAAAACAAAAAAGAGACAAACAAACAATGTCACGTACAAATTTCCAGGAATTGCTTGATGCAGGCGTTCACTTCGGCCACCTGGCCCGCAAGTGGAATCCTAAGATGGCTCCCTATATCTTCGATCAGAAGAACGGAATCCACATCATCGACCTGCACAAGACCATCGGCAAGATCGATGAGGCCGCCGAGGAGATGAAGCAGCTGGCCAAGTCCGGCCGCAAGATCCTCTTCGTCGCCACCAAGAAGCAGGCCAAGGATCTCGTCAAGGAGAAGGCCACCGCGGTCAACATGCCCTCCGTCACGGAGCGCTGGGCCGGCGGTATGCTGACCAACTTCCCGACGATCCGCAAGGCCGTCAAGAAAATGTCCACCATCGACAAGATGAAAGAGGACGGCACCTTCGACAAACTCGCCAAGCGCGAGCGTCTGCAGGTTGACCGCCAGAGAGCAAAACTCGAGAAGAACCTCGGCTCCATCCGCGATATGAGCCGTCTGCCTTCCGCCCTGTTCGTCATCGACGTCCAGAAGGAAGCCAACGCCGTCAAGGAAGCCAACCGCCTCAACATTCCGGTATTCGCAATGGTTGATACTTGTTGCGATCCCACCCCGATTGATTATGTGATACCGGCCAATGACGATGCGACGAAGTCCATCGAGTGTGTGATGAACATCCTCTGCGCAGCCATCCAGGAAGGTCTCGACGAGCGCAAGCTCGAGAAGGACAAGGAAGCCGTCGAGGAGCCCGAGGCCGAGGAGGCCGCCGTGAAGCCCGCCGCCGCCCGCAAGCTCCGCGCCCGCAAGAGCGCCGCTCCCGCCGAGGAGAAGGTCGAGCCGAAGGCCGAGGAGCCCGCTGAGGCTCCCGCCGAATAAATGTTCCATTGATAAAAAGTAACGCATTATGGCTATTACTGCAGCAGATGTAATGAAGCTCCGGAAGATGACTTCCGCGGGTATGATGGATTGCAAGAAGGCCCTTGAGGAAGCCGAAGGCGACTTCAACAAGGCTATGGGCATCATCCGTGAGAAGGGCAAGCTGGTCGCCGCCAAGCGCGCCGACCGCGAGACTTCCGAGGGTGCGGTGAAGGCCCGCGTGGCCGGCGGCAAGGCGATCCTCGTCTGCCTCGGCTGCGAGACCGACTTCGTGTCCCGCAACTCCGATTTCCAGGACCTCGCCAACGCGATCGCCGACGTGGCCATCGCGAACTGCCCCGCCGACCTCGAAGGCCTGAAGGCCTGCAAGATGGCGGACGGTTTCACCGTGGCCGAGGCCGTCGAGGCCCAGACCGGCAAGACCGGTGAGAAGCACGTCCTTGCTTACTATGCGCTCGTGGAGGCTCCCTTCGTGGTCGAGTACATCCACACGCTGAACGGCAAGCTCGGCGCCCTCGTGGGTTTCAACAAGGAAGTCCCCGCCGAGCTGGCCAAGGGCGTCGTGATGCAGGTCGCATCGATGAACCCGGTCGCCATCTCCCCCGCTGACTGCCCGGCCGAGGTGCTCGAGAACGAGAAGAAGGTCGCCATCGAGAAGACCAAGGAAGAGCAGGTCCAGAAGGCCGTCGACGCCGCCCTCAAGAAGGCCGGCATCAACCCGAACCTGGTGGACAGCGAGGACCACATCGAGTCCAACATCGCCAAGAAGTGGCTCACCGAGGAGGAAGCCGACAAGGCTCGCGAGATCATCAAGACCGTCGGCGCCGAGAAGGCTGCGAACCTTCCCGCCCAGATGGTCGAGAACATCGCCAACGGCCGTGTCCAGAAGTTCCTCAAGGAGAACACCCTGATGGAGCAGGAGTACCAGATGGCCGACGACAAGAAGTCCGTCGCCCAGGCGATCGCCGCCTGCGACAAGGACGCCAAGGTCGTCGCCTTCAAGCGCTTCTCGCTGAACGACTAAGTTTCGATCCTAAGCTAAAATGGCTCGCGTGCAGCGAGCCATTTTTTTTGTATATTTGTCTTCCGTATGAATCTGAAGAGTCTTGCGAAGGATACTGCCCTGTACGGGCTGGTGAGCATCGTCGGCAGGTTTCTGAACTACCTGCTGGTACCGGTCCATACCTATATGATTCCCGCGGCGAGCGGCGGGTATGGCATCGTGTCCAACCTGTACGCCTACACGGCGCTGTTCCTGGCGCTGCTGACCTTCGGTATGGAGACGACCCTGTTCCGCTTCGCGAACAAGCAGGGTACGGACGACAAGATGGTGTACAGCAACGCTCTCCGTATGGTGAGCGGCGTGAGCCTCGGCTTCCTCGCCCTGGTCTTCCTGCTGCTGCGCCCGATCTCCGGGGCAATGGGCTATGAAGCGCACCCCGAGTATATCGGCATGTTCGCGCTGATCACGGCGCAGGATGCCTTCCAGGCGGTGATGTTCAGCCGCCTGCGGCAGCAGCGCCGGCCCATCCGCTTCGTGGCGCTGAAACTCTCCTTCATCGTCCCGAGCGTCCTGCTGAACCTGTTCATCTTCTACGTGTTGAAGAGGATGCCGTCGATGCAGGGCCTATTCGAGCAATTCAACGCCGGCGCCGGCCTGATCTTCATCGCGAACCTGATCTGCACGACGATGGTCTCCTTCCTCTTCATCCCGGAGATCCGGGGCATCGCCTACGGCTTCGACAAGCGCCTGGCGAAGGAGATGCTGGGTTATTCCTGGCCGCTGCTGATCCTGAGCCTGGTGGGCGTGCTCAACCAGGTCTCCGACAAGATTATGCTGCCCAAGCTGATGCCGGGCGAGGAGGGGATGGTGCAGCTGGGCATCTACGGCGCGTGCGTCAAGGTCGCTATGATCATGGCGCTGCTCACGCAGGCCTTCCGCTATGCCTACGAGCCCATCGTCTTCGCGGACAACAAAGACAAGAACAGCCCTTCGACGCTCGCAGACGGGACCAAATACTTCATCATCTTCACGCTCCTGGCCTTCCTCGCCGTGATGTTCTACCTCCCGCTGCTGCAGCGCTTCATCGGGGCGGACTACCGGGACGGGATCGGCGTCATCCCCATCGTGATGATGGCGGAGATCTTTATGGGCGTGTATTTCAACCTGTCCTTCTGGTACAAGCTGACCGACCAGAACTGGTGGGGCGCCATCATCAGCGCCATCGGCGTTGCCCTGATGATCGCGATCAACGTCATCTTCGTGCCGCGCATCGGCTACTGGGCCTGTGCGTGGGGCGGTTTTGCCGGCTACGGCATCCCGATGCTGATCAGCTACTTCCTCGGGCAGAAGAAATACCCCATCCCCTATGACCTCAAGGGCATAGGCAAATTCGTGCTGGTCGCGGGCGCGATGTTCGCCCTCTACTGGTTCTGGCTCCGTACGCTGCCGGCCTGGCTGCAGATGCTGCTCGGCACGGTCCTGCTGGGGCTCTACGGCCTGGCGGCCTGGAAAGAAATCAAATCATCAAAAGCGATATGAAACACATTTTATCAATCACCCTCTGCTGCCTCGGCGCGGCCGCTATGCTCTGCAGCTGCGGCGGCAACGCCGCCAAGAAGGCCGCGAAAGAAGCGGAGAAGGCGGCAGCCGACTCCATCGCGGCAGCGGAATTAAACAAACGTACCATGGACACCATCGCCCAACTGCCGGAAGAGCCGGTCTTCGACATCATCACCAGCCTGGGAGTCATCAAGGTCAAGCTCTACGCCAAGACCCCCCTGCACCGCGAGAACTTCGCGAAACTCGCCCTGAACAAATACTATGACGGCGTGCTCTTCCACCGCGTCATCAAGAACTTCATGATCCAGGCCGGCGACCCGCTGTCCAAGGATCCCGCCAACAAGGCGAAATTCGGCACCGGCGGCCCGGACTATACCGTGCCCGCCGAGTTCGTGCCCGAATACAAGCACAAGAAGGGCGCCCTGGCGGCCGCCCGCCGCGGCGATACCGTCAATCCGTACAAGGAATCCTCCGGCTCCCAGTTCTATCTGGTTCAGAATGAGGCCTCCTGCGCGCAGCTGGACGGCGCCTACACGGTGTTCGGCGAGACCATCGAGGGACTGGACGTGATCGACAAGATCGCGGCCGTCCAGACCGACAATCGCGACTGCCCCGTGCAAGATGTAAAAATCATTACAATTAAACTCGCGGAATAGCTACGGTGGCACAGTACTTGTTACTGAATTGAACCGAATAGTTTTTTCATAGGTTTAATTTTAGGTTAGAATTGCGTGGCGGCCTCGCTGAGATAGCGAGGCCGCCAAAGTATTTATTCGGGTCGGGCGCAGATTGTTTTTTCGCGAAGTCGTGTTATATTTGTAAGTTATAACACGCAAAACGCGACCATATGGAAAAAGTGACCATACTCCCCCCCGAGAAGATGATCAATGGTTGGATCGATCCCGTCTACCTTCCCGAAGGCAAGGACAGATACTATATTCGCAACCGTCAGGTGCGCAAGCCCAAAGGTGGCTGGCGCCATCTTTCCAGCGACGAGATCGAGCGTCTGGTCAAGAACGACAACACGGCCTTCAGCTGGGACACCATCTGGGTCACGGACGAGTTCGAGCCTCAGCTGATCAAGAACAACAAGTTCTACGGCACGGTCCGCATCGGCCGGGTCACGGACAACGGCCTGCGTTTCCACGACCTTCGCCTGCCCATCGGCATCTCCAATTCTTCGATCCACTCCTGCGACATCGGCGACGACTGCGCCATCCACAACGTCCATTACCTCTCCCACTACATCATCGGCAGCCGCTGTATGCTCTTCAACATCGAGGAGATGTGCACCACCGACCATTCCAAGTTCGGCAACGGCATCATCAAGGACGGCGAGCCGGAGGACGTCCGCGTCAAGATCGAGATTATGAACGAGACCGGCTGCCGCGCCGTGTATCCCTTCGACGGGATGATCACGGCGGACGCCTATATGTGGGCGAAATACATTGACGACGAGCCCCTGCAGCAGAAGCTGCGCGAGATCACCCAGGCTTCGGTGGACTCCCACCGCGGCTACTACGGCACGGTAGGCGAGGGCTGCGTGATCAAGAATTCCTCCATCATCAAGGACGCCAAGATCGGCGCCGCCTGCTACATCAAGGGCGCCAGCAAGCTCAAGAACATCACCATCAACTCCTCCGAGAAGGAGCCTTCGCAGATCGGCGAAAACGTGATTATGGTCAACGGCATCATGGGCTACGGCAGCCGCGTGTTCTATTCCTGCACGGCCATCCGTTTCGTGATCGGCAACAACAGCGCCCTCAAGTTCGGCGCCCGCCTGATCAATTCCGTGCTCGGCGACAATTCCACGATCTCCTGCTGCGAAGTGCTGCACAACCTCATCTTCCCGGCCCACGAGCAGCACCACAACAATTCCTTCCTCATCGCCGCCTGCGTGATGGGACAGAGCAACATGGCCGCCGGCGCGACCATAGGCTCCAACCACAACAGCCGCACCAACGACAACGAAGTGGTGGCGGGGCGCGGCTTCTGGCCGGGCCTGTGCACCAGCGTCAAGCATTCCTGCCGATTCGCCAGCTACACCCTGCTCGCCAAGGCCGACTACCCGGCGGAACTCAACATCCCGCTCCCGTTCTCCCTGCTGAGCAACAATGCGAAGGAAGACAGGCTGGAGGTGACGCCGAACTTCTGGTGGAGCCACAATATGTATGCGCTGGCGCGCAACAACTGGAAATACAAGACCCGCGACAAGCGGATCACCAAGACCCAGAACATAGAATTCGATACCTTCGCCCCCGACAGTATGGAGGAGGTCATCCAGGCCCGCGCCCTGCTGGAGCTCTGGACGGCCAAGGCGTGGTACCGCAAAGAGAATAAAGCTTTTGACACCCTCTCAGACGGGCAGTTGCGGGCTAAGGGCCGCGAATTGCTCGGCGGGGACTCCAAGACCGTTGACGCGCTCGAGGTACTCGGCGAAAACATGGAGAAGAGCAAGAGGAGCGTCCTCATCCGCAAGCCCTGGCGTGCATACCGCGCGTACGGCGATATGCTCGTGCATTACGCCGTGATGAATGCGTTGGACTACATCGAAGCCAATCCGGGAGAGACGCTCAGCTCCATGTCGGCATTCCTGAAGAGCCGTCGGCAGCGCGAATGGGTGAACCTGGGCGGCCAGCTGATGATGACGAGCGAGTTCGACCGTCTCCGCGCCGACATCCGGAGCGGCAAGCTGGCATCCTGGAAGGACATCCACAAGCGTTACAATGACATCTGGAGACGCTACCCCGTCGACAAATTGCGTCACGCCTATCTCTCGCTCTGCGATCTGCTTGGGGTCGAAAAAATGGACGCAGCCGCCTGGCAGCGTGCGATCGACGAAGAGATGCGCATCCAGCGTTACATCTGTGACGCCGTGTACGAGTCGCGCAAGAAAGACCACGAGAATCCGTTCCGCAAGGCCACCTACCGCAACGCCGAGGAGATGAACGCCGCGATCGGACTCCTGGAGGACAACAGCTTCGTCAAGCAGATCCGGTCCGAGACCGAGACCAATCTCAAGCGCCTGGAAGAGCTGCGTCTCCGTATCTAAACCCTTTAATGTATGAATCTGAAAGACAATAAATACGCCAAGTATTACCTGGTGCAGGAGATGATGGGCACCGTCCCCACCGTCGCCAAGTTCGACCCCGATTGTTCCAAGTTTGTCGCGGACTCCGTCCGCAAGACCGGCCGCATCTTCTTCTCCGGCGAGGGCTCTTCCCGCCTCTTCCCGGCCAAGAACTGCCGCCGCGTGGCCCTGAAATGGGGTTTGGCGGTGGAGGTGCAGAACGACGGCTCCCACCAGGCATCCGAATACGATTTGAGCAAGTTCTCCGTCCTGATCGACTCCAACTCCGGACGCACGAAGGAGGCCCTGATGCTCGCGAAGAAGCTGCAGGCCGAGGGGCACAAGAACACCTTCGCGCTGAGCGCCAACCCCGACACGCCGATCCGCCAGGCCTGCGTGGACGGCCACGTGCTGGGTTGCGGCTGGGAGGAGGCCGTCGCCGCCACCAAGAGCGTGGCGGAGCAGGCGCTCTTCTGCGAGTCCATCTTCTGGCACCTCGCCGGCAAGGATATGAAGGCCGCCCTGAAGGGCCTTCCCGAGAAGCTCGAGCAGGCGATGACCCTGCCCGTCCCCGCGGAGATCGTGGAGTGGGTGAAAGGCGCCCACACCATCTATTTCGGCGGCTACAACGACGGCGTGGCCGAGGAGCTGACGCTCAAGACCAACGAGATCACCCGCCGCAAGAGCGACTACCTGGAGGGCACCTACGCCGTCCACGGCATCGAGGAAGTGATGCAGGAAGGCGACATCGTGTTCCTGGTGGATCCGATCGAGAGCGAGTACGACAAGTTCCTGACCGTGTTCAAGGGCGCCGGCGTGCACGTGGTGGCCATTTCCACGAAGCAGACCCCGTTCGAGCGGACGATCGTCGTCCCGGATGCCGGTGCGCTGCAGCCGTATGTGTATCTCTGCGCGGGATGGAACGTCCTCGTGGAGGTGGGTATCAGCGACGGCATCAACCTCGACAAGCCGGAACGCGCCCGCAAGGTCGGCAACGAGATGTAAGGCGGCGATGCGGTTCCTGACCAACCCATCGACCGATCCCTGGTACAACCTGTCGTTCGACGAGTATTGCCTGGAGCAGTACCCATCGGACGACAAGTTCTTTTATCTGTGGCGCAACCGGCCCTCGGTCATCGTCGGGCTGAATCAGAACGTCTATGCGGAGGTCAACCTGGACTATCTGGACGCGCAGGGCATCTGCCTGGTGCGGCGCTCGACCGGCGGCGGCGCCGTCTATCACGACCTCCAGAACCTGAATTACACCCTGGTCGGACGGGGCGTGTCGCCGGAGCCGGTGGTCGAGGCCCTGCGCCGGTTGGGCGTACCCGCCGAACTGTCCGGGCGCAACGACATCTTCGTGGAGGGACGCAAGGTCTCCGGCTACGCCCGCCGCGTCTGGCGCGACCGGGAGCTCATCCACGGGACGCTGATGTACGACGTGGACCTGGACACGCTCGCCCGGGCGCTGGACGTGCCCGGCTCGAAGCTCGCGGTCAAGGGTGTCGCCTCCGTGCGGAGCCGGGTGGCCAATCTGAAAGAATACCTGCCGGGCTTCGCTTCGCTCGACGAGCTGCAGGCTGCCCTGCAGGAGATCCTTGCGGACGGGGACGGGGCGCTGCCTTTCGGCGAAGCCGACCTCGCGGCGGTGCAGACCCTTCGCGACACGAAATACGCCACCTGGGAGTGGAATTACGGCCAGTCCCGGACGGCCTCGCTGGTACGCCGCGCCACGCTGCCTTGCGGCACGGTCGAGGTGCAGCTGGAGGTGGACCGCGGGGTGATCACTTCCGTCCGCTTCGACGGAGACTTCCTCGGCGACTGGCCTGTCGAGGAGATGGAGGAACAGCTGACGGGTGTCCGCTTCGAGCGTTCCGTCTTGCTCGAATCGCTTGAGCTCGCCTACGTCGATCATTATTTCGACGGGACGACCCCTGAAGACCTGCTCGGCCTGCTCCTCGGCGCCTAGGCGCCTACGGCGGCCAGGCTGTCCTTGAGCTGCGCGACGGAGCGCGCGCCCACGATCACGGACGTGACCTCGGGGCGGCGAAGGATCCAGCGCAGCGCGTACTGCGCGAGGGTGACGCCCTCGGCGTGCGCTTCTTCATTCCACGCACGCAATTGCGCGAGCAGCTCCGGCGTCAGGGCGCTCTCGTTGAGGTACGGACTGTTCCGCATACGGGAGTCCGCCGGGATGCCGTCGAGGTAGCGGTCGGTCAGCAGGCCCTGCGCCAGGGGCGAGAAGGCGACGTAGCCGACGCCGTCGGCGGCCGCCTGCGGCAGGATGTCCGCCTCGTGTTCCCGGTCCAGCATATTGTAGCGGCCCTGGTAGAGCAGGCAGGGGACGTTCGCTTCGCGCAAATACGCATACGCCTGTGCCGCCATGTCCGCCGGATAGTTGGAGATGCCGGCATAGAGCGCCTTGCCGCAGCGGACGATGTCCACCAGGGCCTGCATCGTCTCCTCCAGCGGGGTCAGCGGATCCGGCCGGTGGGAATAGAAGATATCCACGTAGTCCAGCCCCATCCGCTTGAGGCTCTGGTCCAGCGAGGCCATCAGGTACTTGCGGGAACCCCATTCGCCATAGGGCCCCGGCCACATGTCGTAGCCGGCCTTGGTCGCGATGATGATCTCGTCGCGGTGGGGCCGGAGCGACTGCTCGTAGATTCGGCCGAAGGTGGTCTCGGCGCTGCCGTAAGGCGGGCCGTAGTTGTTCGCGAGGTCGAAATAGGTGACACCGTGGTCGAAGGCGGTCTCCACGATCTCCCGGCAGACGTCCAGGTCGGCGGCTTCGCCGAAATTATGCCAGAAACCCAGGGAAACGGCAGGCAGCAACAGGCCGCTGCGACCGCAGCGGCGGTAGGGCATCGCTTCGTAGCGAGGGGCGGTTAAACGGTAATTCTCCATGGTGAAACAAAGATAAACAGATCCGGCAAATTTTTACAAAATAAATTTGGCAATTTCAAAAAAGTCATTTACCTTTGCAGTCCCTTTCAGAGAGACAGGGACAAGATCATTGAAAATACTGGAAGATAAGTACAAGCAAGTACCGAGAAACTAAGAATCGAGAGCGTTGATTTCTTTGGAAATTGATTAAGAGTGTCAGGAGAGAACTTAGAGTATTAAAAATATACAAAGAAGAGTTTGATCCTGGCTCAGGATGAACGCTAGCGGCAGGCTTAACACATGCAAGTCGAGGGGCAGCGCGGAGTAGCAATACTCTGGCGGCGACCGGCGAAAGGGTGCGTAACGCGTGAACAATCTGCCCGTATCCGGGACATAAGCGATGGAAACGTCGTCTAATTTCCCATAACAACAGGAGCCGCATGACTTTTGTTTGAAAGATCCGTCGGATACGGATGAGTTCGCGAGACATTAGCTAGTCGGCGTGGTAACGGCACACCGAGGCGACGATGTCTAGGGGTTCTGAGAGGAAGGTCCCCCACACTGGAACTGAGACACGGTCCAGACTCCTACGGGAGGCAGCAGTGA
>JAEEGG010008205.1_pt1 | contig 23774 bp, 20 predicted proteins | sample 9134161 | NCBI WGS metagenome assembly JAEEGG01 (sample SAMN16246543, study PRJNA631951) | gut metagenome | biome: gut microbiome; feature: rumen; material: CR-attached | host: Bos | place: Iran: Karaj | collected 2018-10
TAGATGATCCCGCTATTCTGGTTCATAATACTGCCGACTATGGAGTACCTCAAATCAGGAAGCGCGTTATTATCATGGGCGTGCGTGACGATATAGATGAGAAGGAAGCCATCGACTTATACAATGCCGTAAGGAAGACTCATTATGACCCGGAAATGCCCGAGAACGAAAGGCATGGGCTACTGCGATTTGTCGATGTTCATGACGCTCTTTCTGATCTTCCGCCCGTTGAGCCTGGACAAGATGCATCTACAGATGCTTTCGATTATCCGTGCAATAATGCTTTCCTTAGAAGAATCGGCCAGCCCGGTATTCACCCTCTGATGGATCATCTTGCTCGTAATCACAATGAAATGGATAGAGAGCGTTTCCGTGTAATGATAGAGCACCACTGGAGCTTTGGAGAGATGCGGCGTCGGCGCCCTGACCTTGAGCATGAACACGCTCGTGTCTTCGACAACAGTTACGTAGTTCAATGGTGGGATTTACCCAGCAAGACAATCCTGGCTCACATTCACAAGGATGGTTTTCAGTTCATCCACCCGGATTATGACCAGGCGAGAACTTTTACAGTTCGTGAAGCGGCTCGCATACAGTCATTCCCAGATGATTTCGTTTTTGCTGGATCAAGAGGAGAGAAGTATAAACAAATAGGGAATGCTGTGCCAGTGTTGTTTGCGGAGGCTCTGGCCAAGGCAATCAAACAGAACCTTAGAGACTTAGACAGATGATTTTTACGCCTGATAGATTGAACGACCGAGTTTACAAAGATCAGTTTGTTGAGCTGATCTCTGTATACGTTCGTCTAGTTGAGTGTTTTGCGGAGAAGAATCAATTAACGGTTCCCCATACAGCTAGAACTGATGTGGCAGTTGTGGCAGAGATGCAGTCGATGGGCGTTGTAAATTCCACAACATCTGTCGAAAATCTCCGCATGATTTTGGACTCCGAGCTCTTCCAGAGATTCCAAAACGCTGTTTCTTTTTATCTTGAACACAAGCGTGAGATGGGAACTCTGTTAGATAAGCTTAGTAATTCAAAGAGAAAGAAGCGTCAAGATAAAGAACTGGATACGAACAAACCCAATCTCGTTGACTTCTTTGCTGGCGCCGGCGGGCTTAGCTATGGCTTTATTCGTGCCGGTTTTAGAGTAGCGTTCGCCAACGATTTTGAGGAAGTATGCATCAGAACATATAAATACAACCATCCTGAGCTCCCTTCCAACAAAGTCCTCGAAGCGGATATCCGAGGTATTGTCGACAACATTGATGATTATGTCCAGGAGCCTATTGATATAGTTGTTGGAGGTCCGCCTTGTCAGGGCTTTAGCTCTGCGAATAAGCAAAGGATAATTGACGATCCTCGCAACGAGCTTTACAAATACTACATCAAGGCTATAAAGAAGATTCTCCCCAAGTTTGTCGTCATGGAGAATGTTCATGGGATGTTATCCGTCGCAAACCAGGTAGTCGAAGATTATGAGGCAATTCAAGAAGAGCGTAACGGGGAAACCTACACTTATTCCGTATCGTACCGATTACTGCACTCTGCCGATTTTTCTGTAGCTCAAGCACGTGAGAGGTTGATATTCATTGCAATTCGTAGCGATATCGCGAAAGCCCAACACATAACGCCCAATGGCCTTTTTGAAGAGATAGCTCATGCAAATGAAGGTAAACGACAGTATGTGTTAAGAGACGCATTGAGCTTTATTCCACCCCTGCAAGCTCCCAGAATCAAGAACCAGAATGAAATTGATTCAGATGATTGTGGAAAGAAAATAGCGGTTAATCCATTCCACGGCGATGATAGCCCTTATTTGAAACTGATTAATGGTGGACGTCATATTCCTTTCTTGTACAATCATAAGGCCCGCTACGTGAACGATATCAATTATGATATTTACCGTCTACTGGAGCCAGGTGATGATGCCGCAGATGAGAAGATAGCTGATATCATGCCTTATAAGCATCGTTTGCATTGCTTTAAAGATAAATACTACAAACTCATTCCAGACAAGCCGTCGAGAACAATAACGGCACATCTGCGGATGGATTGCCATTCCCATATTCATCCCTTTCAGATTCGCGCAATAACACCGCGTGAAGCCGCTCGCTGCCAGTCATTCCCAGATGACTATCTCTTTCTCGGCCCTTATCTCAAGACTTATATGCAAATTGGGAATGCAGTGCCGTGTATTATGGCCCAGGGTATCGCTGAAGTAATAAAGAAACACATATGAAAACTAAACGTTACCTTATCAAACAGTTGACGGCTGCCGAAGCCGGTAATACAAATACGAATGAGACTTACATTCGTTGCCCTAATAATTTTGATCACCAGTCTTTCTTTCAACAGAATGGTGTTGTGGAGAACAACGTTAGAGTTATTCGCTTTCAAGCAAAGGACTTGACTATGGGACCCACAAATGGCATGACAGTCAACTTGCGTTTTGCCCACTACATCAACAATACTAATCAGGAGAAGCGGATTCCGGGCCTGACTCCTCTATTCGCTGCAAGGAATGTCGTGGAAGGAGATTTCGTTAAACTTGTGAGTACTACTGAGAACGGGATCACTTTATTTACTATCCAGTTCTTCAAACCTCAGGACTTCAAAATGTTGGGGACATCCTCCTGCTATGAAGAATTAGTGAATGAAGATAGTGCTGATAAACTTGTTATCCCGGACGCCGAGTATAATAAGTATTGGAATCTTTTGGAGGAAAACCATAACCTTGTTTTGACCGGAGCTCCTGGAACGGGCAAGACTTATCTTGCTAAAGCAATTGCTCAAAAGCTAGGTGCGGAGACACAATTTGTTCAGTTCCATCCCTCCTATGATTATACAGATTTTGTCGAAGGGTTACGCCCCAAGATTTCAGAAGGAGACTCAAATAACGGCGATGGGGTGTCTTTTATCCGTAAAGACGGTATCTTCAAGAGCTTTTGCAAGCAGGCTATATTGTATTCATCACGAGCTGGTGAGGCAGACTCAGATGAAGAGATCGTAGCCGAGTCGTTTGAGGACATCTTAAATACTATTAAAGATGATATCAAGCGGGGGATTCTGGCTGTTTATTCTCCAACTGGTCGGCTTTCTGTTAATAGTGATAATCGAATTCAGTACAATAGAGAGAAAACAAAGAAAACTATACTCGAATCAAACGTCAAACTTCTTTATGATCACTTTGTAGAAGAGTCGACATTTGAAATAGGCAACATTACTAAGGAAGATTTACAATCCTTGCTGGAACAGTTGACTTCGGATAGACCTAAGGCAACAAAAACGATTGATTTCACTGAATACAAGTGGACTTTGCAGGAGTTGTTAAAAAGAAAGAGTCAAATGAACGACCGTTCCTTTGTCCGAAATGACACTCCGGTCAATAAGCCTTTTGTATTTATTATTGACGAAATCAATCGTGGAGAGCTTTCTAAAATCTTCGGCGAATTGTTTTACGCCATTGATCCCGGCTATCGGGGTGAAAAAGGTCGTGTTAGCACTCAATATCAAGAACTAATAACAGACGAGACAGATCTCTTTAAGAATGGCTTTTATGTCCCAGAGAATGTTTATATAATCGGAACGATGAATGACATTGATCGCAGCGTTGAGAGTATGGACTTCGCAGTCAGGCGCCGCTTCGCCTGGCAAGAGATTTCAGCTGAAATGAGTGCTACAAACATGGGACTCCCAGATGATGTGAAAGCAAGAATGAAGAAAGTAAATGACGCTATTGAACAGTGCGAGCTATCCTCGGCTTATCACATAGGTGGAGCGTATTTCCTCAAGCTGAAGGGCGCTGATTATGAGGGGCTATGGAACAATCATATTAGGGGCCTTGTGGAAGAGTATTATCGTGGCAATCCGGACGGCCCTGGGTATATTCAGAAGATACATGAAGCTTTGATCGCCGATTAGAAATGATTTTTACATCAGACAATAACTGCGGAAAACGCATAGAAGACGGAATTGCCCTCGACAATCTTCGGCAGATCGCCGGGCGACGCATTTCTGACCTTGTGTCAGCCGTAGGGAATGAAGTCTGGTTGTTCCCAAGAGAGAAAGACCGATATGGGGACAAGATTGAAAACAAGTCTGTTTTCACTATAGAGGGTAATATCCTAACCACGGAGAATATAATGGGCTTCATCGGCTGCGGTGGAACCGAGATCACCATTCATTCTAGATTCTCCTCGGATTATGAAAGAGACTATTTCATGCAGTATTTGCTGCAGAAAGTATTTGCAATCAACATTTTTGATTTGAATCATAGCCGATCGGAAGAGAATGCCCTTGATATAGCCGTCCTCTTATTTCCTTATTTCCTCCAAAAGGCATTGTTACAAGGGCTGTTTCGTGAATATCAACGTATAAATTATAATGACGATCGAGTGAAAGGGACGATTGATTTCAATCGGCACATCAAGATGAATTATCCGTTCCTCAATGGGAAAGTATCATATTCCACGAAAGAATTTCGATACGATAATCCCATCACCCAATTGATCCGCCATACAATAGAATACATTCGGTCAAAGAGAAAGAGCTCTTATATTCTATTTGCCAGTCAAGAAATCAAGGATTACGTCCAGGTTATTATAGATGCTACGCCTTCTTATCGAAAAGGAGATTTAGCTAAAGTCGTCTCTCAAAATATCCGTCCAATAAGCCACCCATATTATTCTGAATACCGTCCCTTACAACGGCTATGCCTCCAAATACTGCGACACGAGAGAATTAGTTATGGGAGAGACTCCGAGAAAATACACGGGGTTCTTTTTGATGGTGCTTGGCTCTGGGAAGAATACCTAAGCATAACATTGAAGAAGGTGGGATTTATGCATCCTCAGAACAAAACAAAGTCTGGTGGTATCCCCGTTTACCTCAGCGGCAGAGGAACACTCCGCTATCCTGATTATATACACCCAAGTATTATCGCCGACGCGAAGTATAAGAGACTCTATCGGGCACCTGAAGAAGAAGTCTCACTCGGAATACCACGTGATGATCTTAACCAGATGATCACATATTTACACATTACTGGAAAGAATATCGGTGTGTTTATTTGTCCACGGGATGACTTCGAGTATCCGAGTGAAAATGGAGAGCCTATTCCCGAAGATGGATGGAACTTAATGTATCATCGAGTTGGTGTTTTGTGTGGGCTCGGTGGTGAGATACATGTGATCAGTGTTAATATTCCCCAGACTTGTGATAGTTTCAAAACCTTTAATTGTCGGATGGAGAGTATTGAGGCATCTCTCGAACGGAAGTTAAGTAAAGTATTATCGGGAGAGGATGAGAGCCAAGTGATCTCTTATGCTTGAATCTAGATTGTTATGAACAAAGTCAGAAGAATAAAAAATAGCCCCATCTTTGAAGTTGTTGACCTCTTTTGTGGAATAGGGGGGTTGAGCTATGGTCTGAAATCAAAAGGCTTTGTTATTAAAGGTGGCTTTGATATTGATGGAACATGTCGATATGCTTATGAGCACAACAATGAGGCATCTTTTTTCAATCAAGATATTAAGACCGTCTCGGGGGAACAGATTAAATCTTTATACTCAAAGGCTGCAATCAAAGTGCTTGCGGGATGTGCACCATGTCAACCTTTTTCCTCAATGTCACATTCGAAGAAAGAGAAAGACCCTAACAAGTATGATCTACTGTATGAGTTCGGACGCCTTATTAAGGAAGTGGGACCAGATATAGTGACGATGGAGAACGTCCCACAGATTATGGTTTTTAAACTTAAACCGGTCTTCCCGGATTTTCTTGCTTTACTAGATGAGCTTGAGTATAAAGTCTCCTATAAGGTTGTATATTGCCCCGACTACGGGATACCCCAAACAAGAAAAAGGCTCGCTTTAATAGCAACAAAAGGAAACAAGATAGAATTCATTCCGCCAACGCATAAAAAAGAAGAATATGTTACTGTAGGAGATGTGATCCGTAATCTTCCTCCAGTAAATGCTGGAGAGCGTGATCCGCAGGATCCGCTTCATAGAGCGGTTTCACTAAGTCCACTAAATATGAGAAGAATGATTGCCACCCCATATGGCGGCAGTTGGAGAGATTGGCCGGAAGATCTTTTACTGGAATGCCATAAGAAGGATACTGGGAAAACCTATGGCAGTGTTTACGGTCGGCTCGTTTGGGAGAAACCCGCATCAACGATGACTACGGAATGCACCGGTTTCGGCAATGGGCGCTTTGCTCATCCCGTCCAGAATCGAGCTATTACCCCTAGGGAAGCTGCGGTTTTTCAGTCGTTCCCAATGGATTATAAGTTTTTCGCTGACGAATCAAGTGTTTCTATTACAAAAGCTGCTCGGTATATTGGAAATGCCGTGCCGCCTCGTTTGGGAGAAGTGATCGCAGAGAGTATAATTGAATGTATATAGTATGGACACTTTCAAGTTTAATATCTCCCTAAGCATTCTTAATCATCTGGGGAGAAATTTGTATAGAAGCATTATTACTGTCCTTGGCGAAGCCATTTCTAATTCATGGGATGCAGGTGCAAATAATGTGTATATCACGATTGACAAGGATCAGAATAGGATCATTATTCAAGATGACGGCGAAGGAATGTCTTCGCATGACTTCCAAGATAAGTTTCTAAAGATCGGGTATTCAAAAAGAAAGGATAGTACTATTAACATAAATGTAAACCGTCCCTTCATTGGTCGGAAAGGTATCGGTAAACTTGCACTACTTTCTTGCGCTCGGACGGTATCAATTATCACAAAAAAGGAGAGTTCCCCATTGGTGTCAGGAGTCATCGACAATACTGGATTAAATGAAGCAATTAAGGACGACGTATCTACAGATGATTACATTCTTGAGACTGTCCCCCAAGAAACACTTGATGTGTATGGCTCTTTAGACAAAGGGACTGTTTTGATTTTTGATGATATTACTGATGGGGTTCGAAATAGGATAGATTATATTCGCCAGTTGCTGGCACTATATTTTAGGTTTTCGATTATTGATTCTAGTTTTCACATCCATCTTAACGGAGAAGAGATTGGAATAGACGAATTGCAAGACTTGTCAAATAACACTCAGTTTTTGTGGAAAATTAACGACTTAAACGATGCCTATGTCTCCGAACAGTTAGAGCAGAACGATAACCTTAAGAAGAAAAAGACAATAACTTCTGTCGCTGATGGCATCAAGGGTTTTATTGCTTCTGTAAACAAGCCCTCCGAGTTGAAGATTAGAGGAACAGAGGAGAAGATTAGTGTAGACTTATTCGTTAATGGCCGATTAAGAGAAAAGGACATCCTTAGACACATTCCATCTACACGAATCGTTGAGAATTACCTTTATGGGCAGATTCATTACGATGCTTTGGACGATGAGAAAGATCGTTTTACAAGTAGCCGTGAAAGCGTAGTCTCTGATGATCCTAAATTTGTCGCTTTCTTAAAAGAAATAGAGTCAGCTATGCGAACAATCATTGAGGATTGGGATAAATGGAGGGTAGAACTTAATCAGGAGGGAGACTCGGAGAATACGAGGATAACAAAGAAAGAACGGAAATCTCGAGAACTTGTTTCTGTTGTTGCAACCGAGCTTGTCCCGAGTAAAGAATACCCAGACAGCAGAAAAAAAGTAGAAACATGGGTAAACGAATTAAATGATGATGCACAATTTAACGTGTCCTCATATACAGAATGTTTCCTTTCCGAGAATCTTCTTAGAAATTATGTGAAAGAAAAGAGTGTCCCCATCCCAACTCAAATTCAGGAACAGATAACAAAGATGAGAAATCAACATAAGACTTCTAAAGAAAATGGGAATATCTTCTTTGAAGTACGGGAGAATTCAGACGACTTATCGTTTTGTGATATGGGCTCTCTTGCCAGCCTAGCTGCTGATCCATTAGATAAAACTAATAATGTTTCTTTTATACGGGATGCCAAAGAGTATAAACCAATCCGAGATGCGCTTTGTCATACGTCACGATTAACTCAAGCTGCCAAGAATAGACTAAATACTACATATGAGAATATAAAAGGTCGAATCATTCAACTATTAAATAAAGCTTAGGAAAATGACGCGAAGCTTATATATAGTTGGAAATGGGTTTGACTTAATGCACGGGATGAAAACGTCATATGCTGACTATAGAGAATGGCTTTATTCAAACAATCGTATTGATGTAGTTTGTGAGTTGCAAACTGTTTTTTGTGAGAGAATTAATAATTCTTATTTATTATGGTCGGACTTTGAAGAGGCTTTAGGTCATTATGATTCGGAAATAGCGGCGACTTGGGACATTGAGCGCCTTTACCTTACAGAGGATACTATTGGTGGTCAGTCTATCTTTTCGCCGTCATTTTTACTTGATCCTTCCCTTAAGTCAATAGTTAACGACTCGTTTTGCAGTTGGGTAAACCAGATTGAAATGATCGGGGTCCCAAAGGTAAGCTTCAAGCCAGAATCTGTTTTCTTGAGTTTTAATTACACGGATACGCTTGAAGATACTTATGATATTCCTAGTGAAAGTATTCTTCACATTCATGGTAGTTGTCGGACGAATAACATCATAGTGGGGCATAGGTGTTTAGTTGATCCTCTGGATTACACACTTGACGGGGCGGATTTTCGAGAAAACAACTCAAGAATTCAACACATGTGCGAGATAAATGATCTTTACAAACCTATTGAAAAGATTATTGATAAGCATCAAGACTTCTTTGATAGTTTAAGACAAATATCTCAGGTTATTGTTATTGGTCACTCATGTAATGAGATAGACTGGCCATATTTTGAAAAAATAAAAGGGAGCATTAATAAAGATGCCCAATGGCGGTGTTCATGGCATACTGAACAAGACACAGAAAGAGTCTCCAAACTAATGGACCATATACGGATTGATAAGTGTCAGTGGACTTTGTATAAAATATGAATGGTTACTAGAAATACTATTTCCCCTATAGATCGACTAGTTTCAACCATATCGTCAAACTCCAATAAATCAGCAAAAACGCCCCTAAGTCGCCAAAATGTCGCCAAAAAATGAGACGCAAAAAGAGCTAACTGCTGAAAATCAGGCAGTTAGCTCTTTCCAAGGTGCCCCGGGCGGGAATCGAACCCGCACGGCCGTTTCGGGCCAAGGGATTTTAAGTCCCTCGTGTCTACCATTTCACCACCGGGGCGGGGGTAAAAAGAGGGAGGGTCGGGCGACCCTCCCCTTTTCATTTGGAGCCTGCAGGAGGCCTCGGCAATTATTTGCCGAAGAACTTGTTGTTGAGATAAACCTTGCGGAGCTCGTTGGCGTTGGTCTCGGTGAGCTTGGAATCGCTCAGTTTCTCGAGGCAAGCCTTGGCGTTCTCGTAGTCACCCTTCTTGAGGTAGCAGCAGGCGAGGTTGTTGATCACTTCCTCGGAGTTGCCGGCCTTCTTGTAGAGTTCGATGGCTTTGTCGATGTCACCGTTCTCGTAGGCCTTGCCAGCAGCGACGGCGGCCACGCGCGGATCGTTCGGATAGAGCTTCACAGCGGTTTCGGCCACATCGGCGGGCGCACCGTCCTCGATCATGAGGATGTACTCGTCAGCGGAGAGGTTCGAAGGATCGGCCTTGTAAAGCGTCATAGCGTCTTCCCGGTTGTAACCCTTGTTCTTGAAGGTCACGACGGCCTCAGCGAAGCGGCTGCGCGGGTAAACGGCATCGAAGATAGCCTTGTACGGTTTGCCACCGGCAATCTTCTTGATGGCAGCTTCACGTTTGTCGAGGTCACCGTTGGCGGCGATGGCATCCTGGATGGCAGCGCGGTTCTCGGCGACGATCGGCTCTTCGGTGTTGTCGACATAGTCGATGACGGCATCCCAGTACTCACCATTGCCCTGGACAGTATAGACATCCTGCGGGAAGTTGTACTTCTCGGAGATGATGCTCTTGACCGTCTTGGCACGGTTGAGCGAGAGGTTCTGGTTGTACGCAACCGTCGCTTCCGGAGAAGCCCAGCCTTCGATGGCGACGGAGGTCACTTCGAAGTTACCGCGGTCGAGGGTATTCAGGAGTTCGAGGGCCTCAGGGTTCTCGAGGTAGTTGTCAACCTTGCGGGTCACGTTGACCGGATAGAAGAGTTTCGTGCGGAGGACACGGGTGCCTTCCAGGTTGGCTTCCATCGGGACGGGAGCGACGACCGGATCAACCACGAGCGGCTCGGAGAGATACGGGATGTCGCAGATGTACTCTTCGCCCGGATAGTTGGTGATGCAGTTCGGTTTGTAGGTAGCCTTCTGGGTGGTGATGTAGAAGGCGGCGCCGTCATCCATCCATTCCTCGTAAGGAACTTCAGTGCAGGTCTTCACATGGAGGGGTTCACCTTCCTTGATCGTGAAGAAGCGGACACGGTTGGGATCGCATACACCGTAGCATACGCGCTGCAGCCATTCCGTATTGACTCTGCGGGACTCGCCGTTGACGACGATCATCTCGATCAACTTCTTGTTATTGTTGTTGTCACGCACCAGCGGGGTGATCACCAGCGAGGAGCACTCGTCGATGGCGTCTGCGGCTACATCGATGTTGTAGCAGGCGATGAGCGCCGTACCGGTAGCGTTCGGAGCGAGATCGGAGATCGTCACCGTAACCTTGCCGTTGCCGACCTTGTAGGAGTTTTCCACTGCCGAAGCAGAGAAGCTTGCAACGAGCATCAAGGCCACCATTGCAAACAACGTACTCAATTTTTTCATGTTTTTTGTTTATTTAGTTAAATATTAATTATTTACACAAATTACTGCCGTACACTTTCGTCCTAACATACTTAGCAACCCCAAAGTTAGGAATCTTTTTTGGGAAAACAAATTTTGAAAGTCAACTTTTTGCGGATAGTTCGATTTTTCCGTTAACTTTGTGAAAAATTAATCCCTATGCTTCGCAAAATCAGAATCGTCGTGGCAGCACTCTTTTTCGCGCTGGTCACGCTGCTGTTTCTCGACTTTACAGGCGCGCTGCATACCTGGTTCGGCTGGATGGCGAAAATCCAGCTGCTGCCGGCTGTCCTTGCTCTGAATGTCGCCGTCATCGTCTTCCTGGCCCTGCTCACGCTGCTTTTCGGCCGGGTGTACTGCTCGGTCATCTGTCCTTTAGGCGTATTCCAGGACATTGTTTCCTGGCTGAGCGGACGCCGCAAAGGCAAAAAGAACCGTTTCGGATTCAAGAAAGAAAACAAGTGGCTCCGCTATGGCGTACTTGTACTTTTCATCATTCTGATGGTGGCTGGACTCGGTGCCATCGCTCTGCTGATCGCCCCGTACAGCGCGTATGGCCGCATGGTCACCAGCCTGCTGGCTCCGCTCTACGGCTGGTGCAACAACCTGCTGGCCGCTGTCTCGGCCCATTTCGGCAGCTATGCGTTCTATCCGACCGAAGTCTATCTGAAGAGCCTGCCGGTCCTGATCGTGGCGATCGTCACCTTTATTATAATTGTGATCCTGGCCTGGCGGGGCGGACGCACCTGGTGCAACACCATCTGTCCGGTCGGCACGACGCTTGGCCTGCTTTCGCGTTTCTCCCTTTTCCGCCCGATGATCGACACGGACAAGTGCATCAACTGCTCGGTCTGCGGCAAACGCTGCAAAGCGTCCTGCATCGACACGAAGAACCACGCCATCGACTACAGCCGCTGCGTGGCTTGCTTCGACTGCATCGAGAATTGCCACAGCCACGCCATCAAGTATCGGTTTGCTTACGGAAAAGGGCACGCCGGGAATGAAGCGAAGAGTCAAGCCGGCAATGACCCGAAGCGCCGGGCTTTCATCACTGGCATGGCCCTAGTCGCAGGTGCCGCTACCGTCGAGGCGAAGAAACAGAAACTCGCCGAAGGCGTAGCCGCGCTGGAAGAGAAGAAGATGCCCGCCCGGGAAGTGATTCCCGTGCCTGCCGGCGCCCAAAGCCTCAAGAATTTCTACAAACACTGCACTGCGTGCCAGCTCTGTGTAAGCAAGTGCCCGAATAAAGTGCTGCGGCCTTCCGCCCGCCTCGAGCACCTGATGCAGCCCGAAATGAACTTCAATGAAGGTTTCTGCAGCATCGACTGCAACCGCTGCTCGCAGGTGTGCCCCACCGGCGCCATCCGCCCGGTGGAAAGCGCCGCCGACAAGAGCGCCATCCAGATCGGCCACGCCGTGGTAATCCCCGAAAACTGTGTGGTGAACCGCGACAACGTCAGCTGCGGAAACTGCGCCCGCCACTGCCCGGTCGGTGCCATCACCATGGTTCCGCGCGAAGGGGGCAAGCGCTTCAGCGTACCCGCCGTCAATCCCGAACAGTGCATCGGTTGCGGCGCCTGTGAATACCACTGCCCGGCCCGTCCGGTCAGCGCCATCTATGTAGAGGGACATGAGGTCCATAAGGAGAGATAATCATGAAAAGACGCGATTTTATCAAGATATTCGGCGCAGGCGCCGCCACAACGGCTATCGCCGCCTGCACGGGCAATACCCCGCAAACCACAGCCGGGAAGAAGGAACCCGGCGAAATGACATACCGCACCAGCTCCCAGGGCGACAAGGTGTCGCTGCTGGGCTACGGCTGCATGCGCTGGCCGACCATGACCGATGCGGACGGCAAGAACGTCATCGACCAGGAACAAGTTAACAGCTTGGTGGACTATGCCATCGAGCATGGCGTCACCTATTTTGACACGGCTCCCGTTTACGGACAGGGACAATCGGAACGCGTGACGGGCATTGCACTCAACCGGCATCCGCGCGAAAAGTTCCTCATCGCGACCAAACTCTCGAATACCCAGAACTACTCGCGCGAAGCTGCATTGACAATGTACCGGCATTCCTTCGAAGCGTTGCAGGTCGATCATATCGACTACTACCTGCTCCACTCGGTAGGCGGTTCGCGCGGCGATCTTTCCAGCATGGATGTCCTGCAGCAGCGCTTCTTCGACAACGGCATCCTCGATTTCCTGCTGAAGGAGCGGGAGGCGGGGCACATCCGGCATCTGGGTTTCTCGTTCCACGGCGACCAGCAGGTGTTCGACCATCTGCTGAAACTCCACGACGAGAACGCCGCACAAGGCGGCAGGCCTCTTTGGGATTTTGTCCAGATCCAGATGAACTATGTGGACTGGAACCATGCCCAGCTGATCTCGCGGCGCAATGTCAACGCGAGTTACCTCTACGGCGAACTCGAGCGCAGAGGCATCTCCGTGGTCATTATGGAACCGTTGTTGGGCGGCCGCCTGGTCAATCTGCCCCAGCATGCAGCGGACAAGTTGCTTGCACGCAACCCGAACGCATCGCTCGCCTCGTGGGCTTTCCGTTTCTGCGGGACCTATCCCGGGGTGATGTGCGCGCTCAGCGGCATGACCTACAAGGAGCATCTTGTCGATAACCTTTCGACCTTCTGCCCGGTCGAGCCGCTCACGGAAGAGGAACTGGCGTTCCTGGAAGAGGTTGCGGACGACTACGCCAACCACCCCATCATCCCCTGCAACGACTGCAAGTATTGCATGCCCTGCCCTTACGGCGTCGATATCCCGGGTGTCTTCGTCCATTACAATAAATGTGTGAACCAGGCGATGATCGAAGAAAACCAGCAGGATCCTGCGTACCGGAAAGCCCGTCGGGCCTACCTGGTCTCGCTCGACCGGAGCCTCGACCGCCTGCGCCAGGCCAATCACTGCATCGGCTGCGCCCAATGTGTGGACACCTGCCCGCAGCGCATCGCCATTCCTGCACAGATGCGCCGCATCGAGGCGTTTACCGAACAGCTCCGGCGCGACCAGTCACCGCTGTAATGGCCGCCCTCATTTTCGATTTCGACGGGACACTCGCCGACACCCAGCGCGGCATCCTGGCCACGGCGCAGGAAGTGCTGCGGCGGATGGGATACGCCCCTGCCGATGAGCAGGCGCTCGCAGCGACCATCGGACTCCCGTTGAAAGAGAATTTCACCCGCGGGGCTGGCCTTTCGGATGAAGAAGCAGACCGCGCAGTGGCCATTTACCGGGAGATTTTCGAAAAAGTCGCCATTCCTGTCATCACCTGCTTTCCCGGCGTGGAGGAAGTGCTCTCCACGCTGGCGGAGCGGGGCGTTCCGATGGCTGTCGCTTCTTCCCGCGGGCAGCACTCGCTGGAAGGGCTGATGCAGCATCTGGGGCTCGACCGCTACATCCCATTGCAGCATGTGTTCGGCGTGGAAACGGCGGCCCGGCACAAACCGGCCCCTGACATGGTCTATGTGATCATGGGCAATTTGGGGGTGAAACCCGAAGAGACGCTCGTGGTGGGCGACACGACCTTCGATATCGAGATGGGCAAAGCTGCGGGCTGCTATACCTGCGGCGTGTCGTATGGAAACCAAAGCGCCGACCAACTGGCCGGCGCTTCTCCCAATTATCTTTTGGACGATCTGCGAAAGCTGCTGTAAGTCTCGTTATTTCAGGCCGCGTGCACGCAGCAGGGCGTCCGGATCGGGCTCGGCGCCCCGGAACTGCTTGTAAAGCGTCATCGGCTCTTCACTGCCACCCTTCTCAAGGATATTCTGGCGGAAGCTCCGGGCCGTGGCCGGATCGAAGATCCCCTTCTGCATGAAGAGTTCGAACGCGTCTTTGTCAAGTACTTCGGCCCACAGATAGCTGTAGTAGCCGGCGCTGTAGCCGCTGTTGAAGATGTGGTTGAAGTAAGTGGTGCGGTAGCGCGGGATGATCTCGTCGATCAGGCCCATCTCCTGGCAGGCTTTCTTCTCGAAGGCTTCGATATCGATGCCTTCCACCGAGGCGAGTTCGTGCCATTTCATGTCGAGGATCGAGGCGGCGCAGAGTTCTGTCGTCATGAAACCCTGGTTGAAGTTGCCGGCGGCGATGATCTTTTCGACCAGCTCGTCAGGAATCACTTCACCCGTCTGGTAGTGCTTGGCATAGCCGGCGAGGACTTCTTTCTGGAAGGCCCAGTTCTCGTTGATCTGCGAAGGAAGTTCGACAAAGTCGCGGGCCACGGACGTACCGCTGACCGTACGGTAGTGGCACTGGGTGAGCAGGCCGTGCAGGGCGTGGCCGAATTCGTGGAACATCGTCTCCACGTTGTCAAGGCTCAACAGCGAAGGGGTATCGGCCGTCGGCTTGTTGAAGTTGCCGACATTGACGATGATCGGGCGGACCATCTGGCCGTCGACGGTCACGTACTGGTCGCGGATGTTGTTCATCCAGGCGCCGCCGCGCTTGCTTTCACGCGGGAAATAGTCGGTCGTAAGGACACCGATCAGCGAACCGTCGGCATCGCTGACCTTGAAAGCTTCTACATCGGGGTGATAGACAGGCGCGTTCTCGATCTTCTCGAACTGCAGGCCGTAGAGTTTCGAAGCCGTGTTGAAAACACCCTGACGGACGTTCTCCATCTGGAAATACGGTTTGGTGATCTCCTCATCCAGATCATATTTGGCTTTGCGGACCTTCTCGGCATAGTAGAACCAGTCCCAAGGTTGGATCTTGGCACCCTTCTCCACTTTGCCGGCCTTGATGTCCTGGTCCATGACCTTCTGCATGTCCTTCACCTCTTCCTTGGCGCGGGCCACGGCATATTTGAAGATATTAGCCAGGAAGGCATCGACGGCTTCCGGCGTCTTGGCCATCTTGTCGCTCAGAATGTGGGCGGCAGGGTTGGGATAGCCCAGGAGCTTGGCCTTTTCTTCCTTGAGTTTCAGAATATTGAGGATGATTTCCTTGGTATCGTTCTCATTGCCGTTGTTGCCACGGTTCGCGTAGGCCTTGAACATCTCTTCCCGCTTGGCACGGTCTTCCTCGTTGGTCATGGCCGTGGTATATTCGGAAATGGCCACGCCGAACTTCGCCTTGAACGCATTGTTCTCTTTGAGCAGGAAATTGCCGAAGCGGTTGCTCAGGGTGGAGAGTTCGGTATTGATCTCCTTCATCCGGGCCTGGCCGGCCTCGTCGAGGGCGATGCCGTTGTCGGCGAAGGAACGGTAGATCTTGTCGAGCACCATCTCCTGCTCGCGGGTCAGGCCGAGCGAAGCTTTCTGCTTGTTGATGGCTTCCACCTTGGCGAAGAGGGCCTTGTTGAAGGTGATGTCGTTTTCATGATTGGCCATCAGGGTGGTGGCTTCTTCTACGATTTTCTCGAGTTCCGGGCTGTTGTCCGTCTCGGCAAGATTGAAGAGGACGCCGCTGACTTTGGCGAGCAGCTCGCCGGAAAGGTCGAATGCCGCGATCACGTTGTCGAAGGTCGGGGCGGCGGGATTGTCGATGATGGCCTGGATCTCGGCGTTGTGCTGCGTGATGCCCTCCTGAAGGGCCGGCAGGTAGTCCGCATTCTGGATCTGGTCAAACGGAGGAATGCCGAAAGGCGTGTTCCAATCCGCAAAGAAAGGATTCGTGCGTTGGTTTGTGCAAGCTATCATAGCAAAAAGAGCCAATGCAATTGCAAAGAAACGTTTCATGTTGTGGAGGGTTGTTTATTATCTTACAAATTTACTATTTTTGCATATTCAACTGATATTTTTTTCAATTATGGTCAAAGATATTACCTCTTCTGTCAAATTCATCGGCGTCGATGACCTCGACCTCGATCTTTTCGAAAGCCAGTACATCGTGCCCGACGGCATGTCCTACAATTCCTATGTCATCCTCGACGAGAAAGTCGCCGTGCTGGATACCGCTGACGGCCGCAAAGGCGAGGCCTGGAAGGCCAACCTGGTCGAAGCGCTCGGCAACCGGACACCCGATTACCTGGTCGTCCACCACATGGAGCCCGACCACTCGGCCCTCGTCGCCTGGGCCTTGACGCAATATCCTTCGATGACCCTGGTAGCCACCGCCGCCGCTTTGAAGATGCTCCCGCAGTTCTTCGAAGGCATCTCCCTGGAAGGCCGCACGCTCGCCGTCAAAGAAGGCGATACGCTCTGTCTGGGCAGCCACACGCTCCGTTTTGCGATGGCCCCGATGGTCCACTGGCCGGAGGTGATGGTCTCCTATGAGTCCGCCGAAAAGATCCTGTTCTCGGCCGATGCCTTCGGCCGCTTCGGCGCCATGGAAAAGATTGCTTTCTGGGCCTCGGACGACGACGATTGGGCCTGCGAAGCCCGCCGCTACTATTTCAACATCTGCGGCAAATACGGCATCCAGGTGCAGAATCTGTTGAAGAAACTCGCCGGGACGGAAATCTCCCTGATCTGCCCGCTCCACGGCCCGATCCTCAACGAGAACCTGTCCTACTATCTCGGTCTCTACCAGACCTGGAGCAGCTACGGCGTGGAAACGGAAGGCATCTTTGTCGCCTATGCCTCCATTCACGGCGGTACGGCCGCCGCGGCCGAGCGCTTCGCCGAGATCCTGCGTCAGAAGGGCTGCCCGAAAGTCGCGACGGCCGACCTGACCCGCGACGATCTGGCCGAAGGCGTGGAAGATGCGTTCCGCTACGGCAAGATGGTCCTCGCCGCCTCGTCCTACGATGCCGGCGTATTCACCCCGATGCACGACTTCCTCTACCGCCTGCAGGCCAAAGGCTACCAGAAACGGACGGTCGGCCTGATCGAAAACGGCAGCTGGGCCCCCTCCGCCGGCCGTGTGATGAAGGAAATGCTCGGTGCGATGAAGGGCATCACGGTCGTCGAACCGATGGTCTCCATCCGCAGCCGGATGCACGCCGAAGACCTGCCGAAACTGGAAGCCCTGGCTGACGCAATGCTGGAAGCCCCTGCCTGCTAACTCCCCCACGCCCCTATGCTACACCTGGAAAACGGCACAAAGATAGGCGCCTACCAAGTCAAGCGCTTTATCAAGGATGGCCTCTTCAACGGCAATTATCAAGTGGCCGATGAAGCGGGGAACCTCTTTTTCATGAAGCTCTTCGACTGGGAAGCCGTGCCACAACGCCTGCGTGTAGGGGACACAGTGACCGAGATCGTCAACAGCAGGCGGATCAACCATCCAAACGTCGTATCCTACGTGGCCGACGGCGGTGTCTCTTTTCAGGACAAAGCCTATCCGGTGCTGCTCATGCAGTATTTCCAGGGATCGTTGCTGTCGGAGTATTTGCAAGAAGGACGCGTATTTACCAGCTCGGAAGCCCGCGCCCTGATCATTCCCATCCTCCAGGGCCTGGTCTATCTGGAGCAATCCTGCGACTTGAACCACAACGACATCACGCCGCGCAACATCCTGCTTGAAACCGCATCCGGCGCCACGTACGTACCCAAACTCATCGACCTTGGACATGCCCACGCCACCCTTTCAGGCGACCCGCCCTTCCCTTTGACGGACCTGAATCTGCTATACGCCGCCCCAGAAACTTTCCAAGGCGTCTTCTCGCCCGAAAGCGATGCTTTTTCCATCGCTTCGGTGCTCTATACGATGCTGTGCGGAACAGTTCCCTGGAATCTGTCGATCGACCCGACGGATCCTTATGAAGACCGCAAGGCAAGAGTCAGCGAGGCACGCAAACGGATTCCGGTCTGGCCGGTTGCCATCCATTCCGCTGATCCCGCCCTCCGGAACGTAATCCTGACCGGACTCCGGCTCGACCCGGCACAGCGCCCGACCCCGGAAAAGATGCTGGAAATGCTGACAGGCAAAGCCGTGGACGTGCAGCAGAAAGCAGCAACTACCTCCAATTCCGGGAAAAAGACACCGGCGGACGGCTTGAAAGCAACGACAGATAGCACCTCCCTCAAAAAGACGTTGCAGCGAGGGGGTGTCGGCGGCGGCTTTGCGGACGTGGCCGGCATGGATGACCTGAAGAAAATGCTGACGGAACGGGTCATCTGGGTACTGCGTGACAAGGCAAAAGCCCAGAAATACCGGCTTACGCCGCCCAATGGGATGTTGCTCTATGGCCCGCCGGGCTGCGGCAAGACCTATTTCGCTGAAAAATTCGCCGAGGAATCCCGCTTCAACTACATGGTTGTCAACGGATCGGATCTGGGAAGCACCTATATCCATGGCACACAGGGAAAAATCGCTGCGCTCTTTCAGGAAGCAGCCGCCAAGGCGCCCACCGTTCTCTGCTTCGACGAGTTTGACTCTTTCGTGCCGTCCCGCGGAAGCGAAGCCGCCCGGCACCGGCCGGAAGAAGTCAACGAATTCCTGTCGCAACTGAACAATTGCGCCAAACGGGGCATCTTCGTCATCGGAACGACCAACCGGATGGATATGATCGACCCGGCAGTCCTGCGAAAAGGGCGGCTGGACCTGCTCATCGAGGTCCCGGCACCGGAACATGAGACACGGCGGCTGATGTTTGCCCATCACCTCAAGGGACGTCCCTTGGCCAACGATATCGACCTGGCCAGACTGGCCGACCTCACGGAAGGCTACGCCTCCTCCGACATAGCCTTTATCGCCAATGATGCGGCCTTGGTCGCCGCATTGGCCGACGAAGCCATCAGCCAGCGGCACCTGGAAGACGCCATCCGCTGCAATCCTTCCTCTCTGGGCAAAAAGAGCGCCCGGACCCCGATCGGTTACAAGTAACCGCTCACTCCCCAACAATCCGGCTGACAGCCGCAAGAATCGGATCGACACTGATCGAAGAGCCGGTTGCACCCTGCATCCAAGCCTGCGGGGTCAGCCGGCCCTGCTTGTAGATGCGCTGGAGTTCCGTGGCGAAGGCGGCGTCGCTGCCACATTTTGCCAGGTGTTCTTCCAGCTGATAGTGGATGATGTGCCCGATGGGATAATTGGGCAGGTACATCGGATAATCGAGCATGTGGGAATAGATGGCCAGCAGCGGGGAATCGGGTGTCCCGAGCACCGGCTCGTAATACCGGTTCCAGACATCCCGGGCAATCTCGAGCACGGCATCCCGCAACTGGATGGCCGTAGCGGACGGATGCGCGTAGAGCCAGCGCCAGGTGTACATGTCCACCAGGCTGACGCCCATGATCTCATACATGTTCCAGAAGATATCCAGCGTCGCATTGGCATCCATCTGCTGCTTGCCGTAACCCAGCAGTTGCAGGTCGCGCACCTGGAACAGGAATGCCATCGCCTCGGTCGCGGCGGTATTGGGCACGCCAGCCAGCGGGTAATAGTCGATATGGTAGAGGTCTGTCACCTGCTCCACGTTGTGGCCGAACTCGTGGACGGCGATGTTGTACCCTTTGTAATCCATGCCGCCTGCGCCGATCCGCGTCCTGAGCCGTGCAGGCTCGGTGCGGCCCACGCATTCCCAGGCATGGCCCGAACCGCGGGCGCCTTCCACCACGATGTGGTCGGCGAGGAACTGGGCCTCATCCGCAGCAAAGCCCAGGTTGCGGAGCTGTCGGGGCATGTCGCGGTGGAACGCTTCGGCATCCGGATAGCGCTTGCGCGTCTCGGCGGTCAGCTTGTCTTCCGGAATCGCGGAGCGGCTCTTGAAGCCGTCGTACCAGATGTCGTAGGGGCGCAAGTCCCGGCCGAGCCGCTGACGGATCAACGTGCCGACCTGCCGGACCTGTTCGGAAGTCAGGAAGCGGATGAAGAGGTCTTCGACTTCCTGGTCCGTCATCTCGATACTGCCTTCAAAATTGCGGGTGATGGCCGTCGGCATGGCCGGGCACCAGCGGTCCAGCTCCTGATAGGTATGGTACTGGTTGAGAATATGCTGGTAGCGAACGTCACCTTCCGCGGCGAGCGTCACTTCCTTGCCATCCTGCCAAGTCCGGTTGGAGAAAGGCGCCCAATCGTATGCCGGGTTGTTGACCACAGCGGCGGGAATCTCCTGAGTGACGATCCGCTCCATCACCTTGTAGATCATCTCCTGTTTCTCATGGGCATCCGGCACGTCGGCATAATTCGACTTGAGTTCGTCGCGCAGGTTCCAGTGTGAAAGCAGGGACATGTCTTCCGGGAAGATGCGTCTCCCCTCTTCGGTCAGCAGATGCCCCATCTGGATGTTGTACACATCGACATACGCTTCCGCCGCACTGCGCACGGCCGTAACGGTCTGGCTCACCGTGGCAGGTACCCGCTCGGTAAACAGGTCGCCCATGCGGGCATAAGCCCACTGGAGCCGGTCCCAGCCGGGACCCATCTCGTTTTTCTCTTCCAGGGTATAGTGCGGAAAATTCAGGACAGTGATGAAAGCCACTTTGTTGGCAAACATGTCGTCCGAGAAATGGGCGCTGGCATCGTAGCTTGCCATCAGGTAATCAATCTCACCCGGTTTGCCTTCAGCCAGCACTGTGGGACGACCGAGCCCGATGGTGAGCTGGTTCGCCTGGGTATTGAAAATCTCGAAGGCGCGGGAGAGTTTCTCAAAGAGGGCGTAGCGGGCCTCGGGGGTCTGGGCTCGCCATTGCTTGACGAATGCGTCGAAATCGGCCTGGGTGCCGTCTTCGGCCCGCCAGAGCGCGGCACATTGGCGGACACCCCGGTCATCACTGTTGGCCGTAATGGGGGTTTGGGGATTCTTATCGCAGGCTGCTATCATAAAGAACAAAAGGAAAAGCGGGAGAAGACGTTTCATGTCCGTATTTTTTATATTTTTACAAAAATAATGAAATTATAGATTCTTCGCTTCGCTCAGAATGACAGAGAAGGAAAGTAACTACCAGGCGCTTCTGCCGGAGGTGGAAGCCCTGACGGCCGGCGAGACCGACGAGATCGCCAACATGGCCAACATCGCCGCCGCCATCCAGGCCCGAATGGGATTTCATTGGACCGGCTTTTACCGAGTATGCGGTGAAGAACTCGTCCTTGGTCCGTTCCAAGGCCCCGTGGCATGCACCCGCATCGCGTATGGTCGCGGTGTCTGCGGCACAGCCTGGAAGGAAGCGCGCACCCTGATTGTGCCCGACGTGGACCAGTTCCCGGGCCATATCGCTTGCAGCGCCCTGTCGCGGAGCGAGATTGTAATCCCGATCCTGCGAGAGGGCGCTGTCGTGGCGGAACTGGACATCGACAGTGCCGAACTCGACACGTTCGATGCCGTGGATGAACACTATTTGACGGTTTTGCTCACATCTTTGGGCTCGGCCGCGAAATCCTGATCTTTCATATACAGGTTGTCATATTTCCCGACCGGGAGATCCTGGAAGATATAATAGTTCGCCTTGCGGGCAGCCTCGATGTGATCGGTCATCGCCGTGTTCAGGGCAGATGCGGCCAGGTCCACAAGGACGCCCAGCAGCGTGGAACCAATCCCTGCTTGGGAGGATCCCCGATCAGAATGGACTGACAAGTCCAGGAACAAGTCGCAGGTCCTGTCGAACAGAATCTCGTCTGTCAAGGTCGATTTGATGAAATAGCGGAGTTTCGTATTGATGCCGACACCCTGCTTGGCCCAGGACTCGATGACGGAAAATACTACGGCGTCAGCCCCGAAGAAATCATGGAACTGACGGAGCGGCCGGTCGAGGAAGAGTTCGGCATCGTAGCCGCTTTCCTGCCGGAGGACGGCCATCGCAAGCGTGGGCGGAATCACGTAATAACCCGCTTCCGCCAGCGGACGGCTGATGGAGGTATAGAGCAGTTCCTTGGCTTCCACATTGGCCGTGTTATTGATGGGGGGCATCACAAGCAACGTGACCGGATGCTCCTCATACATTCCGGGATATAGGCTGCTACGCGTCTGGTTGGGCGACGAGAGTCCGCAGGAAGAGACTGCAAGCACGAGGAGAAGAAGGGACAATAATCTTTTCATATCACTTGAACAGTCTTTCAGCCAAGGGCTTGATGAACAGGATCGATTCGGGGTAGTATTGCATCTCCCGCTCGAAAAGTTCCCGGCTCCGCGCGAGGAAACCGCTGCCGTAGTCGGTAAAATCATAGACGGCTTTCTGCCGGGCTGTCGCATGTTCGGCAAAAACGGCCGCAGTTTCAGGCTGGGCCAGCAGCCAAGCGTATTCCGCACAGATGCCCGGAGGCGGTAGTTGGCGCAGGCCGCCCGGGTGGTTCACCAGCGATTCATACATCATCAGCATCGCGCAGGTGCTTTCCGGACTCTGCTTGGAGGCGGAACGATAGGCATATCGTTCATATTCCGTCACCCCATTGTGCGTTCCGCCCCAATAATAAAGAACCTCAGCGGTCGGTCCGCATGCAGTAAGCAGCAGACCGACCGCCAGGATAGCGGGAACCAGTCTCAATCTCATAGATTTATGACTTTGGTGTCACCGGCGGAAACAAAGATCTTCTGGGTCAGGATGACCTGGCCTTTGATGCGTACCCTGACGTCGTGCTGGCCGGGTTTGACGACAATCATGTTGTCGGCCGTCTTCTTGATGTTGCGCTTGCTTTTGAAGGAACTGTCCTTGACGGAATTGACGTAATAGGTGTGTCCGTCAATCGTCACTTCGATCGGCTGCGAACGATCGGCGAAGAAAACGACACCCGCCTCATCGGCCCTGCCGGAGACCACGGTGTGGGAGCCGACACCGCAACCCGTCAGCAAAAGCGCGGCGGCAAAAAGGATCAGAAAGTACTTTTTCATATTAGTCGTCGAGGATATAATAGTTATCAAGATGATCCAGATCCAGGTCGTGTCCGCTGTAGGAGCAGAAAGATATCTCGGTCACAGGCGTATCACCGACGATCGTCTGCACCGTCACGATGCCGACCAGGGCACCGGGCAGTTCGATCTCCATGCCGGTCTGCGGGTTTTTGACCTTGCGGCCCTTTTTGTACACATTGAACTTGTCGCCGACAGAAAGGCCTTGCGCCTCACCGCCGGAGATGATGTACGAACCCGCATCTTCCGCCAGGATGTAAGAGCGCCAGGGCTTGTCCATGCATTTGTTGATGATGTTCTCCACCAATTGCGAGAGCGCCGCGGAGATGGCCTTGTCGCTGAGCGTGG
>JAEEGG010008207.1_pt1 | contig 23771 bp, 8 predicted proteins | sample 9134161 | NCBI WGS metagenome assembly JAEEGG01 (sample SAMN16246543, study PRJNA631951) | gut metagenome | biome: gut microbiome; feature: rumen; material: CR-attached | host: Bos | place: Iran: Karaj | collected 2018-10
CGTACCAATGCCCTCGCACGAGGGTCATGCCACCTACACAAAAGCGCTTGCCGACGAGACAGCCAGGCTGACAGGCTCCCGCACGGCGGACTGCCTGCATGCCACGCCACACCCCTCCCTCTATGACCTCAAAAAGTCAAGGGGCATAGAAAGACTCCCCTCGCCCCAGTTCCGTCTTGACGAGTCCGCAACAGCAAAGGAAACGCTCCAGGACCGCATCCCGGTCATCATAGACAACGTGCTGGACACGGGAACCACCGCCGTCGCGGCAGCGAGAGCCTTTGGCGAAAAGACCGACGTCCGCATCGCCGTACTGGGCAACACCAGCAATTTCTACCTGTTCGACAACCACATCGAACTGGCCGCCGGAGGACAGCGGGACAACCCTCTCGCCAGCGCCAACGAAAAGGCCGACGAGCACACCCATGACAAGACGGGAAAAGTAGAGAGGAAATCCCTCTCCTCCCTCCCGCCATCCGCCGACAACACAGCGGCGCCCTACATCGCCCCATCACAGCGACCAAGCGGATTCCAGTTCCAGCTGATCGGCACCAAGGGGGCTGCCGAGATGGACCGCTCCGACGGACGGAACCGCCTGGACTACCTCATGATGGCGATGGTCATGGAGAAACATGACAAACGCCCGCTGGAGATAAAGATCGCCACGGGATGGGAAAGGGGCGCCGACGGCAAATGGAGGCATGAAATCCCCGACATCAAGATCAATCCCAACCACTTCGCGGCCCAATGGGTAGAGACATACAACAAATACTGGAACGCGGTCAAGAGCAGCAGCGCGGAGAACTTCCGCACGGCAACACAGCCCTACACCCAACAGCTTGACAGGCTCTATGAGAACTTCAAAAAGGAGCACAGGCTGAGGGACATCCTGTCTCCCGACTCCCCCGTGCTGAAAGCCTACCCGCAGATAGGGGACTTCAGGCTAAAAATCTACAACTCGGGGAAAGGCGGGGGCGGCTACTACGACACGCGCACCGACACGGTACACCTCAACCTCTACGGCAGGCCCGACGCCAAGAGCATCGCTGGGACGCTGGCCCACGAGATACAGCATGCCATCCAATACATGGAGGGCTTCGCGTACGGCGCCCCGCTCCGGAAGGCCAGCGAAGTGGCCGAACTGCAGCGGCAATTCCACAGGCTGGAGGACGATATCGACTACATCGGAAAGGAGAAGGCCACGCTCTTCCACCAGCTGTACTCCCTCCCGGGATGGAGCCAGAGGACGCACATCGCCTACTACAAGGTGACCGACGAGAACCACAAGGGATTCGGCGACGACATCCTGAAAGCGGACCCGAAACAGTCCAGTCAGCTCATCGACGACCTCAGGAAGTCACAGCCCCTGGTCTACCGGCTGGGGGTCGAACTGATCAAGCAAATCGAGGCGAAAGAGGAGCGGATGCTGAAGATGATGGACGAGATGGTGGAAATCGACAAGAAAATGTCCTCGCCGGACAGGAACCATACCGTCAGCGCGGGAGAGGTCGAGGCACGCAACGTCAGGACGAGGATGGACATGACCCCGGAAAAGAGGAAGAGCACGCTCGCGGAGAGCACGGAGGATGTCGCACGCATGTTCCAGAAAGTCTCCTACGACTACCTGCTCTCCGCCAACGAACAGCAAGACACCAACAGAAACAACCCCAAAAACCATACCACCATGCCTACACATGACCAACACCGAGACTACCTGCAGGACTTCCTCGACGGCAAGTCCAAGCTGCAGGCGGCGAAAGCGGAGATGAACCTGAACAAGATGGTCAGGTTCGAAATGCCCGACCGCACCAACCGCGTGATGACCAACGCGGAATTCATCCAATACGCCCTCGACAACAACCTCACCGTGGCGGCCACGCCCGAGAAGGGGAACTTCCCCGAGGCGAAGGCCGCAGAGATAGAGAGGGCCTTCAGCGGCTTCAACGAGAACATCGTCAGGCGCAAACTGGGCTCCTACTACAGACCCACGCCAGAGATGGTGGCCTACGAACAGCTCCTCCAAAGAATGTTCCCGGCACGCAACGAGGAAAAGCCTTCCAACGAGGAGTACTTCAAGGCAAGGAAGGCGGCCATCGACTCCATCATCGACGCCAACACGCCGAAGAAGATGTACTACCACGTGCAGTACGACAGCAACGGCGCGTCCATGGCCATCTCTAAGACGATGTACGACTACGCGGCCTTCATCCAGAAGGCTTCCATAGAGAACCTGACCCGTCAGCTGACGGACCTGCTCTCCGAACCCCGGTTCAACGAGTGGCTCCACAAGCATGAGGACGGGGTGGTCCTCATCAGCGAGGCCGACATCCTACGCCTGAAAGACGGACAGCTGCAGCTCGGGTGGTACCACATGCCCGAGAGCAGCCGACAGCCGGAGTTCATCGCCGACGACCTGACGAAAAGGGATTTCCACCAGCAGGTGAACATCCTCCTCGAGGGCATCGAGAACGCCACGGCGCTGCATCGTGACATGCAGGTGGAGTCCCTCCTGCAGCAGCTGAACGCCGACCGCATCACCCTGGAGGAGCCGATGACCGTCCAACTCACAAAAGGCGAGACGGTGACCATCTCCGCCGTGGCGCAGGACAAGCCGGGGCACGACACCTACCTCGTCTCCGACGAGGGCAAGCCCTACATCCCCTTCTACGTCAACAGCGACGACTTCAACAAAGTAGCCGACAAGGCCATCGAGGACGGCACCCAGCAACTGCTCGTCCGGCAGAACAGCGAACGGATGGAGCCGGCTCTCGCCGAGATGAGACAGCAGCTCCTCACACTCATGCAGGACGAGAAGCTCATGCACTTCATCGCCCCGTTCCCCGAGGTGAGACTGAGCGTTGGAAAAGACGGGGAGATCTACCTCAAAGACGGCGAGCTGCGCATCAACGACTTCGACCACAACGGCCGGCAGTACGACATCCCCCTGGCGGAGGAGAGACCCCACGTCCAGCTGACGGACCTGCAGGAGGCGCTACAGACCGCCCATGTGTTCCAGGCGAGGATGCAGCTGCTGGAAAGCATGGAGGCGGCGGATGTCAACCAGGCGACCCTGCAGCCTGACCGCGACCTCACCGTGAGGCTCAGAGGATGGGAGGAGACGGGCGACACCCACCAGGTCACGTCCCTCCAGATCGAGGACAACCGCTTCATGGTCACGGACACCGAAGGGAACGCCTTCCCCTCCTACGACATCACCGAGACGGACGAGACCTACCTGCTCAACAAGGTCAACGACCTGCTCAAAGAAGAGATGGGCATCAGCCAAAGCCGGATGCAGATGGCCCACGAAGCGCTCAGAGAGGTGATGCGCGACTACGGCATCGGGAGGATGGAACTGCCCGACGGGGAGTCCATCGAACTCAAAGGCGGCCAGCTCACCCTGCATGGCCACGACACGAACGGCACGCCGACGGACTACAACTACAATGACCTGCCACACAGCAGGCAGTCCGACATCTTCAACCATGTGGCCGACAACATCCAGAAAATGGAGGAGAGGCTGGCGGGAGAAGAACTGAAACTGGCGGCGATGATGGTGGACATGCAGACGGACAAGCTGTTCATCGACGACGCGGTGGCCACGCTATACCATGTCCCCGACCCAAAAGAGAGGCGGGACATCATCGTCAACACCATCCGGATGGATGACGAGGGAGCACTCAGGGTAATCAGCGACGAGGACAAGGAATACCCGATAGAAAGCCTTCACCTGCCCGACCGCATCACGGTCATCGACAATGCCGTGCGGATGGTCGGCGAACTGAGACAAAAAGAGGCGGAACAGGCCCTGAATCTGGACGAAAGCCAGAGGATGACCTACCCGCAATACATGCAGCAGCTCATGCAGGCGTCGAAGGTGCAGACCCTGGCGCTCTACGACGGGAAAGTCATCGACAACAAGGAGGGGGAGCTCATCTACAGCGACCTCACCAGGACCGTCCCGTTCAACGACCTCCCCAAGGAGGAGCGGGACTCCCTGGCATGGAGCGGGACGGAGCTGCTCGTCTCCCACCTCGAAAGCGAACTGGAGAAATTCGTCCGCAACACGGATGCCAAAGAGGTGTCCCTTCCCAACGGGGACACAGTCGCACTGGATGACAGCAGGTCTTACGACAAACTGCGCTTCGTCCTCCATGACCCCGACGGGAACACCACTAACTACAAGGCAATGGAGAAACACGAGAAGGTGGGGGTGCTGACGGCCTTCGCCGACATCGCCGCCCAAGAGGCCCGTGACCTGTTCATGACCCACGTCGCAGGACGCGAGGACGGCAGGCTGCACATCGCTCCCGACAACTGGATAGAACAGCTGCCTGACTCCCACCTCGCCATCGTGCGCATAGACGAAAGCGGCGAGTCCAAGACGCTCTCCTTCGAGAACGTCAACGGGTTCACACAACTCAACGTGGTGAGCTTCGCCGCCGAGCAACAGGAGATCCAGGACCGCCAGCAAGCCACAGAGAAAGTGGCCGGGCAAACCGCCCAACAGCCTTCTCCGCAGGCGTCGGTTGACCCTTCACAGGTCATCCCTTCCCCTACCGCCACAGACCAAAAGGCTGAGCAAACCACCCTGTCCGACCAAGCGCAACAGACCACCCAAGCCCAATCCACCCAGGCTCCAGCGGATTTGCCATCTGCTGGCCAGAGAGACGGGGATTTGCCGCTCGGCTCTGCCGCTTTTACCCAAGAAGGGTATAAAGAATCCCCTTCCCCTCTTGCTGCCACAGACCAAAAGGCCGACAAGGACGTCCCGCACGCTGCCGTGCCACAGCAACCCGACACCCAGGCCCATGCCGCCCAACAGCAACAGCCCAAAGGGGAAGAAATCCCCTCCCCTTCTGCTGGCAACACCCTCTCTGCCGGAGAGGGACGGAGAGAAGCTTCCTCCCCTCTTGCCACAGATCCAAAGGCCGACCAAACCGTCCAAGCCACGCAGGCTCCAACGGATGGACTCTCTCCCTTCCAGGCCTACCTGACCATCCACGACGCCCAGACGCTGACCCGACTCATGCAGGAGCACCAGACCGACAGCGTCATGCTGCCATGGGGCGACCAAGTCCGTCTTGACGAGAGCGGCACCCTCATGCTGCATGGCCACAACGAGGACATGACACCGAAGGTCTTCCCTTTCTCCGAGCTCTCCGAAACCCAGCAGGAGGTGTTTGCACGGCATGCGGCGGAGTCCCTCATAAAAAACGCGGAGCAGCAGTCCCAAGCCGTCCCCTCCCCTTCCGCCAGCAACTCCCTCTCTACCGGAGAGGAACGGGGCGAGACTCCTTCCCCTACCGCCACAGACCTCTCCCAAGAAGCGGACAGGCTTCGCGAACGGGTGGCGGCACTGATGGCAGAAAACGAGATCATCAACGTCTCCTTCGAGCCGACCACCGTACATCCTTTCGCCACATGGCAGGGCGACATATATGCCGGCGAGACACAGGCCATGGACGGCATCCACAGGGATGAGTCGGGATGGCTGCAGATGACGGACGGCAACGTCCTGCTCAACAGCGTCTCGGAATACCTGCCACAAGAACAGATAGCGGTGCTGCGAAAGGCGGAAGCCACCATCCTGCAGCACCTCGGACAGCAGCAGGACAGCGGCAGCGCCCTGCAACTCGACCAGGCGAAGATAGAGAACTTCCTCGGTGCGGAGATGCTGACCAAAGACCGTGACGCGTTCCTCGACAAAATCCGCCACAACGACGACCTCATGGCGGTGGTGGAGGAGAAGATGGACCGCAGGGTGCAACCCAACGCCCTCGTGACATACGCGGAGTCAGAACTACAGGCTCAGGAACACAGGGCAGTGACCATGATGAAGATGCTGGACGAGCACGCCATCCCCTCCTGGGGCGGCAGCTACATCGAGGTCAAGGAAGGCCACCTGGTGTGGCAGAAAAACGACGGCTCGAAAGCACAGAGCGTCCTCGACATGCCGGGAGCCATCGCACGGACGACGCTGCAGATGGCCATCGACGACCTCACTCCCCAGATGGAGGAGAAGGTCAAGGACCTCATGGCAATGGAGAAGGACAACGTGATCCCCGTCAACGACCTGCCCGTAAAAGTGCATGCACGGGACAACGACAACAACTTCCACGACGCCATCGTCATCCCCGAGAGAATCGGGTTCTTCACCGAAGACCAGATCTACGTCCAGGACACCGAGGGCGTCAGGCATCCCCTGAGCTCGCTGCACGACGAGTCCAAGATCCTCCTGCTGGGCGATATCGTACGGTCTTCCCAAAAACGCTCAGAAGAGATGGACGCGTCGGTGGACAACCCATTGGCTTCCTCCCAACATGTGACGGAGCCGCCCTACGGACAACCCGCAGAAAAGACATTGGTCGAACAAGAACAGCAAAGACTCATGCAAATCATGAGGACCGCCAACGTCTCCGAGGTCGACCTCTGGGACAGCGACTACTCCATCGAAATGGCCGATGGCAGGCTGACGCTGGCAGAATACGCCGACGGTGCCACAAAGAGGACAAGCATCCCAGACCTCGACACGGATGCCGCCATGGACACGATGGGCATGGCGGCCGCACAGATCACCAGCAACCTCAAGGCCGCGCTCATGGATGACATGCACGATGCCGGCATCAAGACCTACGAGACCGACTTCAAGGACTCCATGGCCACCATCGACATCTCACATGACGACATCCAGGTGCAGCTCGGAAACGACAACGCCTTCATGCACATCAACGAACTGGATGACCTGACAACGACTGAACTGCTGACAAAGGCAATCAGCGAAGTGGATGACAAGTACCTCAAGGCATGTGTCGGCAGCCAACAGAAAACGTCACTGGAGGAAGCCGTCGACAACAGGCTCAGACAAGAAGACGAACACTGCGAAAAGGCCATTGCCGATGCCCGCGAACATGTACAGAACGCCTTCCCGAACAGTAACATATTGTTCATTCCCGGAAGAGAAGTCATCATCGACGGGAAGGACACGCACATCGTACCGATGGTGCTTCCTATGGACGAGAGCGAGAAACAAGCCTTCGTCTTCATCGACCGGGACAACAGCGACAACACCGACGCCCTAATGCTGGCGAAGAGATACAATGAGCAACATCCTGGGAAACTGGTGGCAGGAGAGGATTCCTATGCGTTCTTCGACATCAACGACGCCATCGATTTCAAGAGACAGGCGGACCTGCTGCCTGAAGTCAGGAAACTGGAGGATCTCGAGCGGAAAGCCCAAGCCGCCCTGCCCTTCGCCAACCCGCAATGGCAGCGCGACAATGACGAGCAAATAGAAGGTACCAGGCTGATGCTCTACGGCAACGACAGCGGCATCCGTGCCGAATATCTGGAAATCGCCCCGTACGAGGGCAAGAAGGTCGAACTGGGCTACGCCGTGGGCAACGACATCGACGCGCAAGACATTGACTCCCTGACGGAGAACTACTTCAAGCAGCACCCCGACCAACAAATGGTCAACAACGGGGGCGATGACCTGACCGTCAAGTTCCTTGACGTGAGGCATGCCCTGCAGTTCCAAGCTTTCGTACAACAGCTTGTGAACGCAGAACCGAAGCTGACGGACGCCGAAACGCAGAACATGGCTGGCATCAAGGAGCGATATCCCGACACACTGGTCATCCATCGCAAAGATGACGGATACGAGGCATACGGCAAAGACGCGCAGCGTCTCTCTTCCCTCCTGGAGCTGCCCATCAACTACGACCGTGGATTCGCAGTCACCAAGCTCGACGCAAGGGATATCGACAGCATCCTGGCCGAAGTCACCGGCAAGGGACAGTACGTCACCGTCACCGACGGCAATGAACTAAGCATTCACACCCCCGGGCAAACTTCCCAGCAGGCGAAAGACGAGTCATCACAGGCCATCCCATCCCCTTCTGCTACAACATACTCCGACCTGCACGCCATCGCCAACCCGCTCGCGGACATCAAGGCGCGGCTGCGTGACTCAGGCATCATCGTCATGCCGGTCAAGTTCGACACCGAGGACCGACACTACATGGACACCGGCGGATGGGTGAAGACACCCTTCCTGGACTTCAGCCCCAAGGGGAGCCACAGGCCGGAGACGGTCATCGCGCCCGTGTCCGTCGAATACCAGAAAGCGTCGGACACGCTCCTGCTCCACGGCAAGAACGCCAACGGGGACTACCTGACCCTCCCGCTGGAGTCGCCCACAAAAGGCAACGAGCGTGCGTACACGGTCATCCGTGAACAACTCGGGCAACCGCTGCAGAAAGCCATCGAGAACGCCAACATGGTGGAATATTTCGCGGACAGCTCGCTGGAGAACGGCAGGGTGTCGGACACGTTCATCCGCAGCATCACAGACACCGTCCTCCATGCCCAAAACGGCAACTTCATACACGTCGGCGACTACGACAAGGCCAGCGGACAGCTGCACGTCACCGAGAAGAACGAGTCGGGACACACGGTCAACGAGACGTGTACCGACCCGATGGAAATAGCCCGGATGATCGCCCAGAAGGAGGCGGTGGCGGTGAGTCGGTGGAACCTGGCGGAAGCGTCGCTCTCCTACCCGACGCTCGACGAGGTGACACAGAGCAGGACTGCCCAAAAACAGTCCGAACAGTCGAAAGCCAACGAGAAATACCTCTACACGCTCTTCGAGAACCGTGACCCGCACTGGAACGAGAAGGTGGTCATCATCAGCACCGACGTCAACGTCACGTCATGGGACAAGGAGGTGAGGCTGACGGGCGAGTCCAACATGGGACAGATGGTCTTCAACCCCGATGACACCGAGAGCCGGTACACCCAGACGGGCAACAAGATCGAGGGCATCATCACGGACATCTCCCGGCTGGGATTCACCGACCGCGAGAAGAACATGCCCTACAACCTCATGGACCCCATCAGCTACTGCCGTGACGACGGACGGACCATGGGTCCAGACCAGATACGGTACGACGGACTGATGGTGGATTTCGGACCGAACCATTTCTATTTCCAGCAGATCCTCTCCGGCCCCGAGGAGGGCAGGTACCGCGCCAGCTATGAGATAGAGAACCTCAACCACGGCACGCGGGAGAAGGTGGTGGACGCCGACATCGACATGGTGTACGAGAGGATGCGGCGCTTCCTGTCCGACTATGACCTGCGGGAGAACCAGTCGCACTCCCTCCACGAGACGGAGGACCTGGTCAGGGACATCACCAACCACGCGCTGGACCAGATGGTGACGCTCGGCAGCCGCATATACAACATCCCCACGGGTGACGAGGAGATGGCGGATGACCCGAGGCATCCCGTCATGGACGTGTCCATGATTGAGGTCGACCGCAAGGGCGGGATCATCCTGCACGGCAACGGCGGACCCGCACCGCTGGACTCGCTCGACGAGACGGCTCGCTTCGAGGTGCTGCGACGCGCCCTCAATGACATGATGGACCAGAACCTGGACCTGCAGGTGAAGCGGGAGCGCCTGATGCAGCACGCCAACGCCAACGGCCACCTCACCGACATCATCATGCCGTTCGAGAACCCCAGGACATTGTACGACAAGGACGGCGGCCGGCAGTCCGTGGGGGCGCTCATCGTCGATGACCTCAACAACATCACGCTCTTCCACAACGTGGCGGACGCGTACGACTTCCTGGTCAGGAAGGACGCGGGGAAAGACTCCCGCACCGACCGGACCGACTTCAACGACCTCTCCCCGGCGTCGCAACGCAAGGTGCTCGACGGCGCACTGGACTTCTACAGCTCCCGGGACCTGCAGCAACAGGCCCTCAGGGAGGCCGAGGAACACGCGGAGAGGATGACGACACGACAATACTCTTCTTTTACAAATAACATGTCTAACCCTAATTCGGAGGAAAAAATCATGAGACCCGAAGAACAACAACCCCAAGTGGAACAGCCGAAGGCTGACCAGCAGCAACAGGCTGCAGCGAGTCAATCACAGGCACGGGAAAAGGCGACGGAACAGATCCGTGCGGCCATCGGTCCCGACCAGAAGGTGAGACTCGACGAGAACGAACGCGTCGCCCTGGAAACCAGCAAGGGCGCCACCATCAACGTGCAGACCGTCTCCATCACCAAGAACGAGACCGTCTCCCTCTACGGAGAAATCGAAGGCTCCAAGAAGTCCGTCTCCGCCTCACAGCTGACGGACGACTCCCTCTCCAAGCTGGCCAGCCACCTCGACGACCTGCGCTCCGCCAGACAGTCCATGGCTGCCGAGAAGCCCGCAGAGCAGAAGGCCCAGGGCGCACAGGAACAGCAGACCGCACAGACGCAGCAGGCGAAAGGCGAGGCCATCCCCGCCCCTGCCGCCGCCGAACAGAAAGAACAGAAAGCGCAGGAACAACCCAAGGGCGAAGCCATCCCCGCCGCCGAGCAGAAAGCGGAGCAGCCGAGGGAGCGCAAGGTGGAGCCCATCGAGATCAAGCCGGACTCGAAGGTGGAGTTCAACATCACCAAGAACCCGGTGCTCGACCGCGTCTATGACATCCAGCTCTTCGTCGACGGCGAGAAGAAAGCCGGACACCACCTCTCCATCGAGGACCGCAAGGACTTCTTCGACAAGAAGGTGACGGGACCCGAACTGGTGCCGAAATACTTCGAGAAGGAACTGGCGGGACAGAAGCTGCCGGAGGTCATCGAGCGCCACCACGCAGAGCGCAAGCAGGAGGCGCAGGAACAGAAGCCGGCACAGGAGCAGAAGGCTCCCGAGCAGAAGGCGGAACAGCCGAAGGAGCGCAAGGCGGACACCGTCGAGATCAAGCCTGACTCCAAGGTGCAGGTCAACGTCGTGCCCAACAAGGCGCTCGACCATGTCTACGACATCCAGCTCTACGTCGACGGACAGAAGCAGGGACGGGGCCACCACCTCTCCATCGAGGACCGCAAGGCGTTCTTCGACCAGAAGACCCCGGAGGAGAAGACGGCGTTCGCCGCCTCGCTGCTGCCGAAGTACTTCGAGAAGGAACTCGCAGGACAGAAGCTGCCCGACAACATCGACCGCTACCGCCCCGAGAAGAAGCAGGAGGCCCAGGAGCAGAAACCCGCCCAGGCCACCGAGCAGAAACCGGCACAGACCGCCGAGCAGAAGACCGAGCAGAAGACCGGCGCCAGCCCCGTCGACGTGTGGAAGGACGCACGGGGCACAGGCGAGCAGGAGCGCATGACCTTCGTGCAGCGCGACGGCCAGTACGGCAAGTTCTACCAGACCTACGGGGCAGACGCCGCGAAGGTCGCACAGCTCACCGACAAGCCCGCCAAGGAGATCAAGGACGGCCCGAACGCGCAGCTGGCCTACATCAACGTCAAGCAGGCCGACATGCCCGACCTCATGAAGACGATGAAGGAACAGGAGATTCCCTACAAGGTCGTCGGAATGGACGGCAAGTACGCCCGCGTGCTGCCGGAGGCGCAGGCCAAGACGCAGGCCGCCGACCTCTCTGGATACAAGGTGCCGGAGGGCAAGCAGGTCACCGACGTCAAGGTGTGGCAGTTCCAGGGCAAGCCGTTCATGAACGGCGTCGTCGACGGTGTCAAGCTCGACGCGAAGGAGATCTCCAAGGAGGACTGGACGGCCTTCAAAGGACAGAAAGCCACTCCCGAACAGCTGGTGGGCAAGTACTACGCCCCGGCTGAGATGGAGAACAAGCAGGCCCAGAAGCAAGCCAAGGCGATGGCGCGATAGCCTCCGACACCACGGACGCTAACTCTCTGAACGAGGATTGGGGTAACCACTCCCCAATCCTTTTCCCCGCTTTCACACCCCAACAATCATGTCTCACCCCAAAACGCACACCTCATGACCCGACAGAACCTACCTTCCCAAGAACAGTTGCAAAACGCCGCCCGCAAATCCTTCAGGGAAATCCTGCAGCTGGGATTCTCCGCCGATGACGCCCGGCAAGGAAAGAAGGATGACCGCAACGCCCTGTTCTTCCACAGCAACGGCGACAAGTCCAAGAACCAAGGCCGTGACCAATGGCTGTTCACCACGGAGTCGCCCAAACAGGCCGAGACCATAGCCAGGGCACTCTCCCAAAACCCGACACCTGACCTTACACCACGGCAAGCCCTCGTGGGACTGTCGTTCCATGACGGGAAGGACCGCCTGGACATCCAGAGAATAGAGAACAACAGCTATACCGTCAGAAGGACCGAAGACCATCCCTTCCTTGAAGGGAAGAAGTCGCTGCGCTTCGAGAACTGGAACGCCGAGGACCTCCATGCGGCCATCGACACGAGGCAACTGACGCAAATGGAGACTTACGCCTATACCTCCAGACAGTTCCCCTACGAGATGCAGGAGATGGCACTGCGGGGCAACGGGCTCATAGACATCCAGCGGACGGACACGGGGTCGCTGCTGACGTTCGACCGCCCAGTCTCAAGGACGGCCCTTCATCTTGACAGTCTCTCCCCCACCCCGGAAACGGAGGCAAAGATCCAAAGGCTGCAGACCACGGGAACAAAGGCCCAGCAGGCCAACGGCCAGTTCGCCGCCGAACCGCAGCAGCCAGGCCAACAGGAAAAGCTGTCCCCCATACTCAAGCAGTACCTCGACCTCAAGGCCAAACATCCCGACGCACTGCTGCTCTTCCGTGTCGGTGACTTCTACGAGACTTACCTGCAGGATGCGCAAAAGGCGTCCTCGATCCTCGGGATAACGCTGACAAGGAGCAACAGCCGGAAAGGACCTGACGGGAAGGCGCTGGAGATGGCGGGGTTCCCCCACCACGCCCTGGACTCCTACCTTCCCAAACTGATCAGGGCGGGACAACGGGTGGCCATCTGCGACCAGCTGCCGGCCCCCAAGCTCAACAGGAACCAGTCCCATCAAAAAGAGGAGTCCACCGCCCCGAAACCCTCCCAAGCGGACACCCCGAACCAGCAGACCCCAAACGGCCATCATACCGACACCAAGGACATCGTCTCCAAACTCGACGAATTCATCGGCAGCAACCGGGGATTCGGCATCGCCCCGGAACAGCCCATCATGACGACAACGTCCAAGGGTATCGCATTCGAAGTCAACAGGGTCATCCGTGAGAAGGACGGCTCCATACGGTTGTATGGCAACGACGACCAAGGCAAGGAAAGGTCGGTCAACATCCTCAAGGCGAATGACAGGACCATCGCCAGCCTGCTCTCACATATCATCAACAACCCTCCCAAAGAACTGGATTCTCCTGCCCTGGCAGGAAAGGACAAACCGGCAAGACAGGAAGTAAAACAGACCTCGCCTTCCACAAAAGAGGCCTCACTGGGCAGCGAGGCCCGCAAGATCCTCACGCTTTCCAAAATACACGCGGAAGCGAAGAAAGACCATCCGACAGAAATGGTCTTCATCCGGATGCGTGACTACGGCACGAAAAAGTTCATGTACCAGACGTTCGGACAGGACGCGGAACGGCTTTCCCAAAAAATCTCGCCTTCCACGGAGGTCATGCGGCCTGAAATCAAAGGCAAGCAACGTCCCGTGGCGTCCCTTTACCAGGAGAATCTCTCTGCAGTCAAGGCAGACATGATGCTCCATGGCATCCACCCTGTCATCATCAACGCCAAAGGCGAGAGAATCGGCAACGACCACTTCCTCGCCTTCTCCCCAGAGGACCGCCAGGCATTCCTGGCACAGCAGCAGGCTGCACAAAACGCCCAAGCCGCCCAGCCGGCCCAACCGCAACAACCCATGGGCGAAGCCATCCCTTCCCCTATTGCTCCGGCGGATTTGCCATCTGCCGGCCAAAGAGACGGGGATTTGCAATCCCCTGCCGCTACCGAACAAAAAGCAGCACAAACCGCCCAAGACGGCCAAGCCCAACAGCCAAAGGGGAAAGAAATCCCTTCCCCTTCCGCTGAGACGAGAGAGCCTGCCCAGGTTTCCACCAAAACCACCGGATCCAAGAAGAACACCCAACTGACACTCGACTTCCCCGTTGATGCCAGCATCCAATACGACGTACACAAGAACTCACACGTCGCCGGCATGTTCGACATCCGCCTTTATATCAACGGTGAGAAGGCGGGTGCCCACAGGCTCTCCAAAGAGGACCGTGACAGATGGTTCGCGCACCAGTTCCCCATCACCGACCTGATGATGAAATACTTCCCCAAGGAACTGGCCAACGTCAACCTCGACAACCTCACGCTCTACAAGGCGGAACAGAAACAAGACGCCGCACAGCAACAGGCGCCCTCCGCAGAGACAAAAGACGCCGCACCCGCAAAGGAGTCCAAGACCGAGAAGGAAATCCTCTACGAGGAGCGTGCCGCACACCACAACACTCTCTCCGAACAACTCAGACAAGAAGGCAAGGATGCCGTCGTACTGCTGCAGATGCACTCCAAAGACGGCAAGGAGTTCTTCCAGACTTTCAACAAGGACGCCGAGTTCGTGGCCGAAATGATCGGACGGAAGACCATACAGTCAGGCGACAACAGATACGTGAGCCTGACAAGCCAGGAGGTTAACACCCTCAGGCAAAAACTGGGTGAGAAAGCCTTTATGGTCGAAAATTTCGACCATATAAACACCTCCCAACAGACCGTGACAGAGACGGCCCAACAGTCGAGCCAAGCGGCACGACAATACGATGCGGAGGTCTCACCGCGCCAGGACAACGGCACCCGCAAACCTCTCCCCACAGTCACAGACAAGTCGAGGATTGAATATGTCATCTCCCCCATCCTGCGGTTCAACAGAAACACACAGCAGCAGGAACGGGTGCCGGGGATGTTCGCCCTCTCCATCTACACCGAAGGACAGCTGCTGGGGCACAAGACGCTGAACAGGAATGAGCGTGACCTGCTCAACAGCAAGCCAGGCGAAATCACCAACATCATCAACGCGAAATTTGCCAATGAACTGCAAGGCACAAAACTGGACTTCAAACAGGTGCACCGCCCCGCCGTCCCCGAGGAGCGGTGGAACGACCTCTCCCTGCCCAACGGCATGACGCTGACGGCCATGCCGCGCATGACCCGCAACGAGTCAACGGGCAAGTACGAACTGACCGCGAAAGTCGAAGGCATGACACTCGGACCGAAACCGATGTTCCGGCAGGATGTCAACGACTTCTTCGACCACGCACGACCCGCCGCTGAGATCGTGGCGCGTGTGTTCCGCGAAGAACTGAGACTCCAAAACCTTCAGGATGCAGGCCAGACAGCCAGCGCCCGACAAAGCGCCGATGATGTCATCAGCCTGTGGCAAGGCGTTAGACAGGACAAGGATGCCGAAACGATAGCCTTCATCCAGCGTGATGGCAAATTCGGCATGTTCTACCAGACCTTCAACGATGACGCCAAGAACACAGCCAAGGTCACCAACCGCAGCCTGCGGGTGATTGACACCGAAAGCCAGAAGAACGTGGTCTACGCCAACGTGCCGCAAGAGCAGTTCCCCGAAGTCACCAGGCAGCTGCGCACGGCCGGCTTCCAGCCCCTTGCCGTCAACAGTGACGGCATGCCCGTCAGCATCGGCGCTGAACAGAAGGCCGCCACCCCGAAGTCGGTGTCCCTCGACGACGGCCGCAGACTCGAGGACATTAACCTCCGCAACGACAACGGCAAATGGATGATGTCCGCCACCATCGACGGCAAGCCCCTCCCGGAACGGGAGGTCACCCGCGAAGACGCCACCGTCTTCAAGCAGGGCCAGCAGACCATGGCCGACATCGTCCTCAAATACTACGCCGAAGACCTCAGCCACCCCCAACCGTCCCAAACCGTAAAACATAGCCTGGGAAGATGAAAGAAACCTATTTCACGAAGATAATTGCACGTCTCTAAAAATAATTCTAAACCTTTGCAACAGTTGACTTGAACTAGAAAAACTTGACACTTTTGAGAGCATAAAAACAAAAGTGTATGATAGTCAAAGTAAAGAAAGAACAGGATCGCGTTTTGAACAAGGAGACGGGTCAGTATGAATGGCAATGGGTTGATGTTCCCCATTACCGCCATGAGAAAGAAGACAGGGATTTGGCTGTGCTTGATTTTCTGAAAGGAGAACAGTCTCCATCCGAGTTGGTGAAAAAACACCATATCACGAGCGAGCAGACGCTATTTTCCTGGGTTGGTCGCTACATATCTGAAAACCGATTGCTATCTTTGCAGCGAGAAACAGGAGACGACATGCCAAGGAAAAGCAAAGACGAGCAGATACGGGAACTTAAGGCAGAACTGCGCAAGGCCCGCAAAGAGGCTGAGTTGGAGAAGCTCCGCGCCCATGCCTATGACACGATGATCAGCCTTGCCGAGGAGACCTTCAACATCCCGATAAGAAAAAAATCTGGCACCAAACAGTAAGTCTGCTACGCGAGGAGACCGATCCTGCATCGTTGAAGTCTCTTTGCGGGCTGTTTGGTTACAGCAGACAGTCGTTCTACACCCACAAGGGCGGGAACGACTTCGCGGAGGATGCCATAGGGCCGTTGATTGTCGAGAAGGCCAGGGAATACCGCCGCGACAATCCCGGTCTGGGCTGTGCAAAGCTGTACATCATTATCAAGAATATGTTTGAGTCCACGGGTTGCATGCCTGGCCGTGACGCGTTCATAGAGATACTGCGTGCCAACGGACTGATGGTGCAGCTAAAGCGGCGTCGGCACTACAAGACGACCGACTCCAACCACCATTATCACAAGTACGACAACCTCATCAAGGAGGTGATTCCCATGCGTCCCAACGAGATATGGGTGAGCGACATCACCTATGTGGAGACGGACGAGGGCGTCTGTTACTTGTCGCTCATCACCGATGCCTACTCGCACAAGATTGTCGGATGGGCCGTAGGCCCGACATTGGAGACGAGATACCCGCTGGAGGCCTTGAGAATGGCTTTAGGCACGATAGATGACGAGACGGCAGCCCGGCTGATACACCACTCTGACAGGGGCAGCCAATACTGCAGCGCAGCCTATGTGGCGGAACTGAAGAAGTGCGGGGTGATGATAAGCATGACACAGAGCGGCGACCCCTTGGAGAATGCCATTGCCGAACGCGCCAATGGCATCATCAAAACCGAGTGGCTCTACAAGATGAAGATACCCACGATCAGCAAATGTGGGGAAGAACTGGAGCGCATCATACTATTCTACAATACGGAGCGCCCACACATGAGCATCGGCAACAAGACACCCGAAACCGTCCATCACGAGCAGGGTGAGCAGAAGAGATGCTGGCGCAACTCCTGGGAGAAATCCGCGGAGGCTTCGCCTCCGGGTAGGTTTTCTTAGCCATCGGGCATCTCCTGAAATAGTAAACGCGGACAATGTCCGCTGTGGGCACGTCCGCGCTACACTATTTCAGTGTGATGCAGAAGCCTATTGCTGGCGGGTTGCTCCTCAGCAGAGCCCGTTTCCTCTTCGGCTTCCAAGGGGCAAAGGTACAAAAAATGACGGCAATCTGCGTGATAACTCCAAAAAAAGCTAAATTTGCACCCTGGAAACGATAGGCTGCATACAGATGGCCTTGGATTTATGATGTAACGCAAATCAGTTGACCAAAGTAAAAAGTGTAAAACTAATCAGTCAACCGAGTAAAGCTTGTAAAGCAAAATAGTGAACCGTAAGAAACGGTGTAAAACATATTAGTTAACCGTTATCAAATCTGTCAACTGTTTTTAGGGATAGTCATCCTTGTATTTCTTTTTTCGTATCATCATACAATTTAAAGATCTTGTCTTTAAATCTTTCAATCTCACCGGTAAATAATGTCTCTGTTTTGGGGTTAAATATTAAATAAATGAAACGGATAGTGACATTTTGTTTTTGATGTTCTAGAAGATTTGCTGTAATTCCCAGAAAATGGCATATCAATTGTTTAATATCAAAACGCACCAGTTCATGTCCTTTATATTTAAAAGTATACTTGCGATGATCAACATCATCTTTAATACAAATATAATCAAAACTTAAATCTGGAATTCTATTATAAACATCTTCGTAGATTGTACTAATTTCAATATTCTTATGAGAGCTATATATTTCACGACACTTAGCTTCAACGCAGTATATAGTATTCCCCCTTTTTATATATCCATCCAGATTGGCTGTATGGCCAACTCGAGTTGGAAAATGTTTTTCAAAAGAAAAATCTTTGATATTTTTGGACTGTAAATAAATGAATCTGCTTGAAGATCCAAACGAAGCCATTTTAGGGGGATTCATTCCATATCGACCTTTCTTTTCCTCTAATTCTCCACCATCACCATCCTTATACTGTGCCTGATGGAGTTTAGACATTTTTGCGAGGAAGGCCGACCATGATTCCTTTGACAGATAATTCCAATATGGCTCCTTTCCTGAAATAACATACCCACACTCTATTTTATAGTTCTCGTTCTCAAAATTTCTTTTGGCATAATCTAGTGCTTTTGCCAAATCTATTTTGCCATATTGCATATTCTCCATAATACTTCATTTATAAAGGCTAAACATCTGATTAATTTTCTTTTTCATTTCCTCTCTCAACTCCTCCGGCTCCAACACCTCAACCTTATCACCCATAGAAAGGAGTTGACTGATAAGATCAGGTGTTACACATAAACGATAAGTAAACTCCGCAAATTCTCCGTGTTTGGAGCGGCCTTCTGATTGACTTTTGTGGAGAGGAGTGGAACGAAGATATTCTGTCTGAATGCCGTAGACGCGGATTTTGACTTTCGTGACAGGCAAATCCTTATTCGCATAGATGCCGACAACATTGGCAAAATACTTCCTCGCATCAAAGTCTTCAGGTAAGGTGAAACTATTCGTAAGCATTTCCAGCCCAAGGATGCGGTCAAGGGCTATTGTGCGTAGGCCGTTCTGTTCCTTCAGGAATCCCAAGAGATACCAACGGCGATTATATACCTTCAGCGCATAAGGTTGAAAATGGAACGTCTGCAAGTGTTCCTCCCGTTCATGTTCATAGCGTTGATAGTCTATCCGCAGTTCCGTGTTCGCCTGCATCGCCTCGATAATAGGATTTAGTAACGCCTGACCCTGCGGTATCTCCTCTAATAGAATCCTGTCCTTCATTGCGTTGAAGGTAGCAAAGTCCTGTGGAATGCTATAGTTACGCAACAACCACTTCACCAATTTCTTCTCCTCCAAAACCTCCGGGTTCTTGACATAATAAACATTACCATGTGAACGGTCGCACACGATCTCCACACCGAACATCTCCTTGATTCCCTTTCTCTGCTCATGAAAAGTGCGTAACGGTATAGGTCCATTGTTAAGTGGACAATCCTCCCACAGCATATTGATCTCGTCGATTGTCAGAGGACTGCTATTCAACAACGTGTCGAGAAGCCAAATGTATCTGTAGTATGTTTTGCTAATCATTTGTATTATTCTATTTGCCATGTGCACATTACATCGTCACAAAGTTACAAAAATTATCCAAATAGAGGCTTTACCTGAATTAAATAATATGGTGATAAAAATGATTAGCCATCAGCATGAAACAAGTTGACAGCCGTTTTCTCAATCGGAGTTCGCCCAGAATAAATAATTGACATTACATTCCAGAACACACAGTGCTTACGAGGTACTCCTATTTCTTTAAGCCGTCAAGAAGAATGCACGAAAATGGTCGCAGAGGGGCTATTTTGCTACATTAGCGACCACTTTCATGCAATTGTACTCAAAAACGATTCTCTTTTATACCATTTTTGTAAACTGCAGCAGCCGAATAAATGCTCATCAGAGGTTGCAAATGGGCAATATGGCTCAAATATAGGCTATGGTTAAACCTCCTTAACCAAATCTTAAACTTTGTTGTTCCTCGACCACTTTATGATTGTTAAAAAATCCAACAAAGCGACAACAAAGAATCCATTATCGGGTAATAAAAATTTGTACCGTTTAAATTTGGGCGTTTTTAATTGTTATTGATAGACAAGGACTTACATAATTTCAAAGGAGTTCAATATGGAAAGACACATAAACTCCCCGTCACTTGCAAGTAAACGGGGAGGCACCAATCATAGGAACTGGCGTGTAATTCTCTGTCTATTATACCTTCTATAGGCCGCTGTCTGCACTCCATATAGAATAATTAAATCGAATGCAAAGGTACACATTTTAGCAACAATCGTGTTCCAACATTTAGTTTAACACAAAATAATGTTCATTTTGTTTCGATTCATGACGGAATGCATATTGGTGTGGTCTTTTAGGTTAGGGAATCGCCTTCCCTTAGCACCTTAAATCACAATCAATCAACCATCTCGGTAATCCATTTACACGGATTGAAGGATGGTGAGGATGAAACCTGCACGACACCCCGACAATGACTTTTCTGCAAGGTCGAGCATGCCACCTTGCTGTATCATCATGCGTCGGCTCAGTGAGAGGCCGATTCCGCTGCCACTGCGTTTCGTGGTAAAGAATGGAACAAAGAGCGACTGACGGTTTTCTGCGGGAATGGGCAGACCGTCATTGCCAATGTAAAGCATAAGTTGCTGATGATTCGACGGCTCCTCTATCTGTTGTACAACCATTCTCTTAGCTTCTGCCTCCACTGCGTTCTTCGCTAGGTTCATCAGCACTTGTCGTAACATGCCCGCATCAGCACATACTGTAATGTCTGTGTGAACGCCAACCTCCCAAGTCAGTCCAGGGTAGGCGTTACAGACGTCGCCAAGCAATGACCGTAGTGGAACGTCTGTCAAAACTGGTTTCTCCAGTTCCGACATCTTGCGGTAATTCACCACGAAGTTGTTCAAATGGCGGCTGGTGTCGAAAATGGCCTGAATGCCTGGTTCAAGAGGAGAGCCTTTCACATCGTCACGGCCAAGCATGGATTGGCTGATGCTGGTGATGGGGGCAGTGGCATTCATTATCTCATGGGTCAGCACGCGGGTAAGCCGTTCCCATGATTCCACCTCATTCTGATTCATTTGCCGACGAATGGTCTCTCCCAATTTGTTCAGCGTTTGTTGCATGGCCCGTTCGCCCGGCAAAAGACCATCTACAGGAAGACGGAACGTGAAATCGTGATTGCGGATTGCCTCCTGCATCAGATGCGCACGAAGTTTTAGGGAACGCTGCCGACGAACTTCCCATATTACGAATAAAATCCCTATTACGACAAATAACAATATCCAAATCATTGCTCTCGCTTCTCATTATGGTCATCTAATCCAACCGCTTCATCTTGTTATAGAGGGTCTGCCGTGTGATGCCTAGCATCTCTGCTGCGCGGCTCAGGTTGCCGTGGCAGTGGTCGATGGCGCGCCGGATATGCTGCGCTTCCATCTCGTCGAGGGTGACAATCTCATTTTGCATGTCGAGTACGTCTTTCAGTTTGCGTATCAACTCATCATTGTCCCAAGGCTTGGCAATGAAGTCCGAGGCACCGCTTTTCAGTCCCTTCACGGCCAGGCCGACATCAGCGTATGCCGTCAGCAGCACGACAGGAGTCTGAGGGTGGTGCTTGCGGATGGTGCGCAACCACAGAAGGCCCTCGTTGCCACTGTTCACTCCGAGGGTGAAGTTCATGTCAAGCAAGACCATGTCGACGGGCTGTTGGACCATCATCTTCAATATGTCATCGGGCTTGGTGGTGGTCAGTATCTGCTCAAAAGTGGAGTCGAGCAGATAGCGCATGGCGGTCAGCACGGCGGCATTGTCATCAGCGATTAAAATAGTTCCATACTTTTTCATGGGTGCTAAGGTACAAACAAACCGTCAAAGAATCATACGTTGAGGTGTATAATTTTTAGACAATCAACTTTCCACCGCAAGAAAAAGATTGCAGGTTTCTCAGAACGACCATATCTTTGCAGTGAACAAAAGAAAAAATGGTATGAGAAAAATCATATTTGCCATACTGGCGTTTTATGTTGCACAGACGGAGGCCCAACCCCGTTTGACGGTTATGCAATGCATGCAGTATGCCGTGGAGCACAACCATGAGGTGAGGCGTGCAGAATTGGAACTCGACAACTACAAAGTGGCCAAAAACAGTGCTGCCGGACGATTCCTTCCTGCCGTGGATGCCAATATCGGTGCGCAGTACAACTTCGGTAGGGCGATAGACCCTGAGACCAACGGCTATACCGATGTAAGCACCTTTTATAATGGTTATTCCGTACAGGTCTCGTTGCCGGTGTTCGATGGCTTCAACCGCTTGCATGCGCTGAAGGCTGCCAAGGCGGGTGTGCTGATGGGGCACCAGGCTCTGAGGCAGCGACAGGACCAGACCGCACTCAGTGTGTTGCAGGCCTACGTCAATGTAGTGTATGATGAGGGTATGGTCAAGATGGCTCAGGAGAAACTGCAGGAAACAGAACTGCTGTTGCGGCAGACACGCCTGTTGGAAGAGGTGGGGCGCAAGAGTGCCGCCGACGTGGCATTGGTGGAGTCGCAGCATGCCGAGGCCGACTATGAGGTCACCCGCCAGCAGAACCTCCTTGCCGCCGCCTTGCTGGAACTGAAAAAAGAGATGGCCTATCCGTTGACCGACAGCCTCGCTGTTGTACCGCCGGCAGATACCAAGTGCTCGGCTACTGGTGTTCAGCCATTCTGCTCACCGTTGCACCCTGTCTTGCAGCAGGCTCAATATCAAGTGGAAGCATCCAAGCATGAGTGGAGCCAGGCCCGTGCCTCCTTTTTCCCCACTCTCTCACTGAGCGCGGGCCTGAGCACCACTTATTACAAGACCTTGCATACAGAGAATGCCCAGTCATTCGGAAAACAGTTCAGCAACAACATGGGCGAGTATGTAGGAGTCACGCTGAGCATCCCCATCTTTAACCGCATGCAGACGGTGAGCAACATCCGCAAGGCGAAAAACAACTACCAGATGGCATGCGAGGCCTATGAGTTGAAACAAGCCGAACTGGAAAAACTGAGCCGCGAGGCATGGCTCGACTGGCAGGGATATCTCAAACAGACAACACAGATGGAGAAGAAAGTAGAGGCCGACTCGCTGGCTTACCTTCTGACATATCACCAGTATGAGGAGGGCCTGAGCACCGCCATCGACCTGCACACCACCTCGGCGCAACTGTTGCATTCGAGGGCTACGCTGCTGCAATGCCGCCTGATGGCCATGGTCAAGGAACAGTTGGTAAGATACTATCAAGGAATGACGATATGGACAGAGTAATTGAAAAAAAGAAGGGCTTTCAGCTGAAGAAGCACGGACCATACGTGGCAGGAGGATGCCTGCTGCTAACCGTATTGGGATGGTTGGTTCTCGGCAATCATGCCTCGACGTTGAGGGTTACTCAAGACGAGTTGACGATCAGCGAGGTGAAGAGCGCGGAATTCAAGGACTATGTGCGCACCAACGGTCAGGTGATGCCCATCCAGGTGGTGCAGATCTCTCCCGAGGAGGGTGGCATTGTGATGGAGAAAGTCGTTGAGGAGGGCTCGATGGTGCATAAAGGCGATGTCATCGTGCGCCTGAGCAACTCCAACCTCGACTTGCAAATCCTGAATGCGGAGTCGGAACTGGCGGAGAAACAAAACCTGCTGCGCAACACACAGGTGGCCATGCAGCAGGACAGACTCAACAATCTGACAGAACAGGCGCAGTTGGATATGGATACTCACCGCAAACAGCGTACTTTTGAACAGAACAAACGTCTATATGATGCGAAGATGATCAACCGTGAGACATACGTGCAGTCACAGGAGGACTACCAACTGTCGGCCAGGAAACGCAATCTGGTGGGGCGTCGGCTGAAACAGGACAGCCTCTACCGGACTGTCCAGATGGATCAGATGGAGGACAACCTGCAGAACATGCGCCGGAATGTCATG
>JAEEGG010008209.1_pt1 | contig 23767 bp, 16 predicted proteins | sample 9134161 | NCBI WGS metagenome assembly JAEEGG01 (sample SAMN16246543, study PRJNA631951) | gut metagenome | biome: gut microbiome; feature: rumen; material: CR-attached | host: Bos | place: Iran: Karaj | collected 2018-10
CAGCGGGTTGTGACAGCACGGTGACGCTGCACCTCACCATCAACGTGCCGACCGAGGGTGACACCACCGCCATGGCTTGCGGCAGTTTCAACTGGCACGGCTACACCAACCTCACCGAGAGCGGCGACTACACTGACGTTTTGACCAACGCAGCGGGTTGTGACAGCACGGTGACGCTGCACCTCACCATCCATACGCTCCCAGAGGTAACCATCAACGGGGAAACCTCCTTCTGTGAAGGCGGCAGCACCATCCTGACGGCCTCCGGCGCTGAGACCTACGAATGGAGCACAATGGAATTCGGTGCAGAGTTTGAAGTTGCCGAAGCCGGGACATACACCGTAATCGGCACCGCTGCCAATGGTTGCACCAGTACGGCATCAATAGAGGTGACTGAAACCACAATCAACACGGAAGTCTATTTCGTCGAAGTAGGCGACGGCTTTTTGGAGGCATTCCAGGGAGATGCCGAGTACCAGTGGATTGATTGCACCACCCATGAACCCATTGCGGGTGCGACACAGCAGCAGTTCACGCCAGAAGTTTCCGGCAGCTATGCATGCGTGATCACATTGGGCGAATGCACCGACACCACAGAATGTATGGATTTCAGTGTAGGTGTGGAAGAGTGGAACGACGGCAGTATCACCATTTATCCCAACCCGAGCACGGGGATGGTCAATGTACAATTTACAATGAACAATATACAATTAGGGAATGGTGAGATTCAGGTGCTGGATGTGCACGGGAGATTGCTGCAGGTGGTTGGCATATCGGATGCATGCGGTGCGTCCCTACAGACCGTGCAAATTGACCTGTCCCGTTATGCCACAGGTGTTTATCTCGTGAGATTGGTGAATGGCGGCGACGTAATTACTGTGAAAAATGTAGTGAAAAAGTAATGTTTTCAAAACCAGTCGTTCATTTTTCCCTGTAGAATGATTTTCGGAAGGGAGCTAAATGCAGTTCCACTAAAAGGATAAAACTCTCACTGGTATCAGAACGCGAACTCCAGCTGAACCGGCAGGACGGGCTTTTCAACCTTCACTTCTTCAATTACCTCTGGGACAGTGATTTCACCATTTCCCTGACGGATTTGACTTCTTCTCACCGGCGGGATTTCGTACATTACCCCGTTGCACATGAGTTCGTCCATGATACGGCGCCTCTGCGCATTCAGGTCCACGAGATCCGTCGTTCCCTTGGAATACTGCCATACGAACGACATCCACATCCCGTTGATGCGCACACGGTCTATATGGTAGGTCTTGTATGCGGTGAACGCGAGGGAGTTTCCCCATTCCACGTCACCCCTCGCGCTGTTGAGGCACAGGTTCAACAGCGTGACCTTTGTGCAACGGTGGTCGAGATCGCAGCCGTAGAGCATCGGCTCGCAGCCGTTTACCCTTGACTGCTGCAAACCTTTCAACAGAAGCCTTCCGCTCCCGCAGGTCGGGTCGGCGACGCTTTCATCGTGGCTGTCGCCGACAACGGCCATGAACTCGCAGATGTGCTCCGGCGTGAAAAACTGGGAGTTGGAGCCGTGCGATATGCGCTCCATGAACATGTCGCCAAGGCTGTCGTGGTATCCTTCCGACAGCTCGCCGAGCATTTGCAGGGCTTCCGTGTAGGCCTTGTCCTTCCGGTGCCTTTCAAACGCCCTGCATTCCTCCTCCGTCGGGTTGGCGAGGAACATGAACAGGGCGAAGTCTATGAAACGGTCGAAATTGTCGGCAAATCCCCTTGAACGGTCCAGGACCGCTATCCTGTCTGCCAGTCTGGTCTCTTCCTTTGTCATGGCACTTCCATACTAAATTACCGGATTCATGAGCATTACTCCATTTCCTTCACGTACCATTCGGGAATCTCCGTGTCCGGGGTGGCAAGCACATAGGCGACCACCAAGTCCGCCATTTCGGAATAGTATCCCACCTTCCACGGTGCGAACAGGGAGTCCGCACTTTGCGGGTGGCTTGCGTAAATCACATCGGCCACCATCTCCATCGTCCCTGAAATGCCCGGCACACTTTCGTCAATCAGGCGGATGAAGGCGTCGTACATCGGACTGATGGTGGACTCGTCCTCTACCTCTTCCGCGAAGTAGCCGCTTCCACCGCAGTCGCTGCAGTCAACTTCGATGACGTTGCCATCCTCGTCCTCATCCTCCACAGTCCCCGTACCGTGGCAGCTCGGGCAGGTAAACTCCTCCGTGTGGAAGTGGTCTTCACGGGCGTTGATATTGCCGTTGTTGAAATACTCGTATGTCAGTCGTCCGATGGCGCGGATCAGTTCGCCGTTCCGGGTCTTCGCCATCCCGCTGAGGGGGACGTGCTTCTCCCACAGCTCGTCATACTCCTGCTGGTAAGCGCCGGTGCCTTCAAAGTAGCTGCATCCGCTTTGTGTCTTCTTGATTGCTTGCATTGTCGTTGTTTCCATTTTCTTTCGTTTTTAGGTTACTGAACTGGTTTCATTTCATCAACAAACTTACTGTGAATAAATAAGTTAGCAAATATAATTTTCATCGGTGCCAAGTTTTTGGCATTGGGGATGAGACCGTTATCAATTTTTTTCGATTTTTTTCAGTGGCACTTTCCGTTGGCTCCTGATTTTCGGAGTTTTCAGGCTGCATGTCAGCAAAAACAGGTATTTGCACGTTGCGCCGGACACAGCGGGAGGCAGTCGCCATACGGCTGCCTCCAAGCATGTCTCCTGCGTCACCGGCTGCTAACAGAGCCCGTGGCTCTCGGTGTCGAACATGTCGATGACATACTCAATGTCCTCATCGGTGATGTCTCGGGGATTCCCGTGGGATAGAAGCGCGCTTTCTATCTGCCAGAGTATCATCGTGGCCGCATCGAAGCGTCCCTCGCCGAAAAGCCCTATCTCGTCGAAATAGTCGGAAACGAGAACCTCGAACAGGCTTTTGGCGGCTCCCTTTATGACTGTCCCTTTTTTCATGCCCTCGACAATTTCCAGGGCTCTCTGCTGCAAACTGTTGTTTTCCATAATTCTAATATTTGGTTGGTTGACTTGTTTCGGATGAGGTCACTCCGCATAGTACAGGTAATCCTCGTAGCTCCCGTCGTACGGTTCAAACATCCTTGCTATGCTCCCGCTACTGCTTGGGCTGGTGAGGTGTCCGTACTTCTCCGGATCCACGACGGCGGCGGTGAACTGCTCGTCAAGCTGCGCGTGGCCGTATTTCTCCGTTTCCACGTCGGCTGCGTAAACATCCAGACTGTACGCCGTGTCAAGCAGAGAGTGGAGAAGTTCCCGTGTCGTCACGGCATCGGTCTTTCCGCTGTTGTAGTCGGCAAGCAGGCTCTCGGCCTGTCTTTCCACTTCCTTCATCGCCTTTTGGCTTTTCTCGAATTCTGTTCTGCTCAATGTTTCCATGTCTTTGTCGTTTGGTTGTTTCTTTTCTGTAACAAACTTACTTTGAATAATTTGGATAGCAAATTTTATTTTCGCAAGCACCCTTGTTTTGGCGTTGGGAATGAAACCGTTATCATTTTTTTTCGATTGTTTTCAAAAGACATCTGTAGCGGCTCTCAGTTTTCGGAGTTTTTCGGCTTCCGGCCGGCAGCGAACCGTCAGACAATCGGAATGATGCCGCTCTTCTTCAGGAACTCGCACGCTGCGGCATCCGTGTCCACACCGTCGTCCTTCTGATCCCTCACCATCTTCATGTAGCGGTGCTTGTCTTCCATATACCTGTCATACTGCACGTTGCGTGCGCCCTTCTTAGCATACAGGAAGTTGCTGCGCACGCTCGGAAACTGGTTGAATATCCGCACCTCCTTGTTCACGTGCTGGTTAACGCGCACCACATCGCAGGTCAGCCCCGCCTCGGAGACCCTGTTCCGAACCTCCCTGACATAGAGCCGCCATGCGGCATTGCTCTCCACGTTCACCCTGCTCGGCCCGAAACGCTTGATCTGGCCGATGATGAGCGGCACGGTGATGTCCGCATTGTCGGGCAGGTACAGCACATCTGCCACATACACGAGTCCGTCCTTGACGAAGTAGATGGCTGAGCAGGTTCTGTCCTTGCCCTCGTCGGCGGGATCGACCTGGCAAAGGATGTAGTCGGGGTTGTCGGGCAGCATGTCGTAATACCTTGTTTCCGTGCTCGGGAACAGCAGCCCCTCAATCGGTGCGGGATTCTGCATGAACTGGGTGTCGAAGTTCCACTCGCCCATGTTCCTGCGCAGCTCGTGAAGTTGCTCCACGGTGTGCTTGCCGGGCCACAGCGCGACCTCGTTGCCGTCAGCGTCAACCGACAACGCAGGGAGCGACAGCACCTTCCACTGGCCGCCCTCCTCCACGCGCCCCTCGTTCTCGATGAGGTAGCCGCAGAGGTCGTCCATGTAAAGGCGCTGCATAATGATGATGATGGGTGTCCGGTAGCTGTTGCAGCGGGTGCGGATGGTGTCCTGAAACCGCTGAAGCGACGCCGTCCTCGCCGCCTCGCTGAACATGTCCTGCGCCTTGTGCGGGTCATCGATGATGATGGCTCCGTTGAAGCCGTCCCACACGCCGTCGGGGCGGTCGACCTTGCCTGCGCCGTGACCAAGGATCTGCCCGTCGAACGGGGCGCAGTACAGCTTGCCGAGGGCTGAGGTTTCTATCGAATTGTGGCTCGTGCGGGTGAGCCTGACCTCGGGAAAGAGACGGCGGTACTCCGCCGTGGTCATGATCTCCAGTATCTGCCGGGCGTTGGTCGTTATCAGCGTGTCCGACTTTGACAGATGGATGAACTCGCAGGCGGGGTTCCTTGTGAAGCAGTACGCTATGAAGTTGATGACCACCAGCAGCGACTTGCCGTAGCGCGGCGGCATGTTGATGATCAGGCGCGTTGTCCTGCCCTCGATGACATCCTCCAGCGCCTCGCAGATGCGCTTGTGATGGTCGTTGACGATGAAGCCAGAATTGCGCGTCACGCGGAAGAAATGCCTTGTGAAGTTCAGCAGGCTCCTTCCGCAGTACCAGCGGGTTATCCCGACATCGGTGTATCGCTGCGCGTCATTCACTTTCCAGCTTCCTCAACAGTTCGGCGGCCTGCTCATCCGTCAGCACGACAGGCGCGGCCACCAGCGGCGAGCCGTTGGCACCGGTGGCCTCCACACGTTCGACATATCCCCTCTCGCGCCCCTTGGTCTTCAGGTAGAAGATGAGGCTGGTCGTGTCGCCCTCCCGGATGTGCTTCATCAGCATCGTCTCGGCGAAGTCGAGGTTGTAGGCGTCCAATTCCTCAATGGACTGGCGGAAAACCTCGTTGCCGTTCTTCCAGTTGTAGAACGTGCGGCGGGTAATCCCCACAGCGCGGCAGGCCGTTGAGACGTTGCCCAGCGACCTGTCGTACGCTTCCAGAAATTCCTTCATCTTCCGGGTCATTTCCCTTTTTTATGGTGTGTAAAAGTGTGTAATCACGCTCCGCCTAATCGTCCAAGCTGAACAGCGAGAGGTCGCCCTCGGGCTCGTGCCGCAGCGTCCTCCCGTACTGCCTTGCCGACTCCCTCGCCTCATCCTCCTTCTTGATGCGGGCGACACGCGAAAGCCATTCCTCGCTCGTCCAGCGCTCCTCGCACTTGCTTTTGTAGAACTCCTCGTTCTCCATCACCTTGTGCTGGTTCACGAGGCTGCCCTCGGTGAAGAAGTCGCGGATGGTCTTCTTCAGGATCTTCTTTCCCCTCCACGTGTGGATGTCGAGCGCATAGTCGGGGATCTCCAAGCGCACGGAGTCGTCGTCGGCGAAATAGTGGCTGTCGAAATGGTAGTTCAGCGCCCAGTCTGTGATGCGGCTCTTGGGGGCGTGCACAAGGTAGAGCACCGCCTGCACGTACGGAAGCCTGTTCTGATGCTTCCTGTCGTCCTTGGCGAGGCTCAGCCGCTGGTACTGCTCGTGGAGCGCGTTGATGACGACCGGCGCAAGCGGGTCGGCCAGACCGATGTCCTCCGTGCAGATGACCGTCATCCGCTTCCACGCGTAAGGTATGAAGCCGCTCTCGTACAGCTCCACCGCCCAGTACATCGCCTTCATCTCGTCGCAGCGCCGTATCTCCTTCTGGAAGGCGCTGATGACCTCGAACATGTCGTAGCCGTTCTTTGTCTGAATGTTGCCCATAGTCTCTGTTTTTGGTAATCCTTTGTATTTTTGTGCAAACTTACTGCGAATGAATGGTTTGCATCGCCTTCGGAGGCATTTTTTATCAGAAATTATCAAACGGTTTTTCAAACGTCAGAACAGTCGCTCTTCAGGAGGCCTGTACCCGCTGACATCGATGTCGTACCCGACCGAGTTCTTGGCAGGTTTCAAGTGCACGTTCGGAAACTCCTTCTGCAGCTCGCACACGGCGTTGAAGGCGTCCTGATACCTGTCCCTTGACTGACATCCCCCGGCGTTGGAATACACGTCCACGTTGATGCCGGCAAGCCCGTAGGTCAGAGTGAAGTATCCGTCCCTCCAGAAGAACAGCTGCGCCGCCGTGTCCGAGTAATTGGAGATCTCCGCCCTGTAGTAGTCCGGCGTCACCCTCGTCACGTAGCAGCCCCACGCGCCTTGGTTCCTGAACAGGTACTCCGCCTCCATGTTCTTGTAGAAGTAGAAGCCCCTCGCGCTCAGGAAGCGCACAAGGCCAAGTTTCTCCTCCTGCTCGAACTTCTGCGGTATGCGGCGAACGATGCTACCGAACACCTCCGTCCGGTAGCGACTCTGCGCCCGCCTGTCAATGAACCCGTTCACGTCGTCGTCTATGTGGAAGCACAGGTCATAGCCTCGCTCCGCAGCATAGCAGTGGGCGTACTGGAGCGCGTACCCAAGTCCCATGTCGTTGCGGTCGAGCACGGCGACGTTGCGCCTGCCCAACGTCGCCCTGTAGTGGATGGCCTCCTGCGGCTCGCAGAAGCACTTGAAGTCCACCCCCTCGGGAAGGTCGCATTTCAGCAGCCACTGCGTCGTCTTCAACGTGTACGGCCGCTGCTTGGAAGGCATCACTATCAGCATCCTCATGGCAACCCCCTATCTGAAAATGTGGGACGGGACATTGTCATCGAGCCTGACGAATACCAGGATCTTAACATCGTTCTCCTCAATCTCCCTCACGCAGCAGTAGCCTTCCATCAGGTCCACCACATCCTGCCTCTTCAGGTCGTGCAGGTGGAACTCGTTGAAGTGTGTGCTCGCCTTGTCGGGAAACGATATGACGGCCACCGACGGGCTGCACCGCCGTATGGCGGCGGCGTACGCCTTCAGGTCGCCGACGTGCTCGATGGTCTCGATGCTGACGAAGGTGTCGCAGGGCATGTCCAGCTCTGTCACGTCCTGACGGACGAATGTGGTCTTTGCATCGGCATATTCCGCGTTGGCCATCGCCAGTGCCTCCGCACTGTTGTCAACGCCCACTATGCCCGTGATGTCCGGGTTGTTGGAAAGCAGGTGGCTCCCGTAGCCCACGCCGCAGGCAGCGTCCACCACCTTGCCGAAGCAGTAGCGCTTCACGAGCTGGTAGCGCCGTATGTGGTCGAAGTGGCGCATCACGTCAAGTTCCCTGCCGAGCAAGTCGCGGGAAAGCCCTATCCTCTCTTTTGTACGTTCCATATCGCTGTGGTTTTTCTTTCTGTCTAATAAGGGAAACGGAGCGTCCTCTCGCCGAGGTTCACGCTCTTCTTGCTCTTGGTCGCGCTTTTCAGCGTCACCACCTCGCCGAACTTCTGGCGCAGGTACATCGTGTTCTTCAGCATGTCCTTGCGCGTCCTGTAGCCGTTGCAGCCGCCTATCGACTTGAAATTCCCGTCCGTGATGAAGCTGTAGCGGTTGTCTATCAGGCAGTAGCGGTGCTTGAACACCGTCAGGCACGAAATGTAGTGGTCCTCGCCCTCCACCATGCTGAGGTCGTAGCGAAGGCCGTGCCCCTCAAGAAAGCCGCAGAAGCTCGCGTTCATGTAGCCCGTGTGGATGATGGGCGCGAAAACGTCATATTCCAGCGGGTTCCTCACCTTGGAGAACGAGAACACCTTCGCGCCTATCTGGCGGGCGATGCCGGTGGTGCTCTCTATGATGTCCCGCACCATTACGGGGTCGGTCACATGCGACTTATCGCTGTCAACCACGAAGTTGCGCTTCATGTCGGACACGTCGTCGTCGATCATGAAGCACTCGACGAACTCGTCGAGGATCCACTGCCTCGTGGGGGTGATGCCCTTCACGTATTCGGGAGTGGCCACCACCTCCGTGTCGGGATGGTTCGCCCTGTAGTCTTCCGCCTCGTCATACGGCACAACCAGCACGAGGTCCGGGATCAGCTTCAGCGTCTTCACATTGCCGCTCCGCCCCTTGGACGGACAGACGACCCTAATCCTCTTCCGCTCCATCCCTTGTGGCCTCCTCCCATATCTCCTGGAACCTCTGGACGGTAAGCACATGCGCCTCGCCCACGGACTTGCTCTTGTAGCTCTTGCTCCGCTCAAGCTTCAGCACATTGCGAATCCAGTTGAAGTCCAGCTCGTTGTTGCAGAAAATGATGATGCTGTCGTATCGCTCGTTGAACTGCGCCACTATCGGCATCTCGCAGTTCTCGTTGGTGATGCTGTTGAACTTCTCGTCGAACTCGCTCTCGATCTTCCCGATCTCCTTCTCGGAAAAGCCCACGTCGAAAAGCATCGCCTTGTCGAAGAAGTCGGTGAGTATCTTGGTGTCAAACTCGCCCTGGTTCTTGTTCAGGCGCAGGCTCAACGCCTTCTCCTGCTCGAACGGCAGATTAACCTCTATGCACGGTGCCTTGTCGTAGCCCATGCCCATCGCCACGCTGCGCCGCTGGTTGCCGCCCACGACGATGTTCTCCCTGCCGGAGTGCGTGTTCACCACCAGCGGCTGCACGAACCCGAACTCCAGCAGCGAGCGGCGAAGCCCCTCGCGCTGTTCAGCGCTGATCATGCGGACCTTGTTGTACTCCGGTTCCACCAGCTCGCTGATGTCACGGTACACAATCTGAAATTCCTTCTGTTCCATACGTCTCTGCTTTGGCTGCAAAGGTATGGCGGAAAAGCAATACGGACGACGGATTGGGGAAATACGGTATAGACCGATTTGCTCCAGTTGTACTCCGAGAGACACAGTGTTCTTTGAAGTATCACCTACAGCAAGTTCCATAAATTACAAAAAAAGCGACATTGTAGCTCCATAATTTACATCCCAATTGAACAATGTGCTTTGATTCAGACAAACGGAAAGTGCCGTCTGGACTATGTGGCACCATCTGCACGTGCTGCAGGTCAACGGTCTTCTTCTATGCCCTCCCCGTCAGATGCCAAATCCTTTTGGACAGGTTGTGCCGTATCGCTCTCCTGAGGGGTGCTGACCACAATGTACCCGCCGTGCCTTCTGCTGCCCACGTGCTTTACAAGCCCGTTCTTCCTGAGTTTAATGATGCAGCGCTCGACGGTGCTCATCGAGAACTGCGTTTCGGCCATGATGTCAGCCGAATTGCATTTCGGATGCTTTTCCACGAAGGCAAAGACTTCCATGATCTTTTCATCTGAAGGCACAATCGGTTTCCTCTTGACAGCAGGACGGGGCATCTTGACAGTAATACTCTTACCGCCTGACAAAGCCTTGTAACGCATAAGTCCCTCCAAAACATTTTCGGCAGTTTCCTCACTGTTTTTGGATTCCAGCGCAAATGCCGTGGGAGCGTCCTGCCATGGCATTTTTCTCATGACCACGACATTTCCCTTGCATGATTTGATATATCGGAACGGCACCAAGACAGTGGATGTTATGCGTATGAATTCATTTTCGCCGAACAGTTGTTCCAAGTGCTTCATGGAACCCAGACGCATGTAGCTTTTATTCTGTACCGTATAAACCATGGTAAAATTCCGTTGCTGCTGGCAGTAGAAGATTTCGTCAATGGAGACCAGTTGGATGTTGCTGTCTTTGTCCGTGACATCCAACATGCGGACACGCTCGTACACAATTTCTCTCTCCTTCTCCAACGAGTGCCGCAAATGCTGACGTTCCCTGAACAAATAAGGGAAAAAATTCAATGCAAGGTTACGACCAATGGTAAAGTACAAAATCGTTGAAAAGAAATTATAGTAACCGACATATTGGATTACTGCTGCATTACACTTTGAAATATAGGGATATGCAATGGCCATATCCGCAAAGCCCATTATCACAGCAAGGAGTACAACAGACAACCAGTAAGTAACGTACGAGTACTTCTTGTGAATCTTCGGATAAAGCAGAAAGTAATTGGCATACAAAGAACCCAACAACAGAAGTGCAGAGAGGGCCTCTTTGAGAAAGCTGCCGGCGTATGGTCGCAAAACTGAATTTTGGGTAAAGAGCCAAATTACAGTGGCACAGAACAGGATATTCAGCAAAATGATGACAATTGTTTTCAGATGTTTGTGTTTCATAGCAATAAAATTTGAATGTGGCTGCAAAGATAATCAATTCTTTAACACAAATCTACACTACTATCCCAATCCGTCTCACAAAAGGCATTTTTAGACGGAATGGACAATAAAATAAGAGGTTTTAGAAACATATTGATTATCAATATATTACCCCGCCCCCTATGAATAATTAAAAAGACCGCCTCTTCACATTTTTACACAGAGGGTTCACATTTCTGGTGAGAGGGAATTGCAACGTTCAAACTGGTTGTAATTTTGCCGGCGAAAAAACAACAATTAATCACTTAACAAAATCTAAGACAAATGAAAAAAGCATTTACATTTGCATTACTCGCAGTCATACTGTTTTGCTCATGCGAGAAAGATGGTCACAAGACTGTGGTATCCGAACAATCACCCAACAGTATTGTTGAACTTCCTAATGATGGAAAGAAACAGAATTCAACCTTTCTATTATCAACGAGAATGGGACACAGTGGCAGTAACTGTAATGGTTGTGTGTCAATATACGGGAATGCCGTTCATATTGATTGTATGGGGAGCGGCAACGAATGTGCAACTTCAGCAGTCGTCAACCTCCAGCAGGTGGGCTCCGCCGTGTCCATCACCACAACCGACACCTTTAACCTGACCTCCGAGAACTTCTTCCTTATGCCGAACCGCTCGCTGGACTACATGGACCAGTCGGGTCTGCACACCTATCTGAACATCCCTACACAAATGGCCTATCGTGACACCGCCACCCTGCAGTTCACCTTCACAGGACTGTTCTTCAGCAGCAAGCCGGCTTACTCAAACCAGTAGAATTCAACACCCTCTATTACAACAATGTAACCAATTGAATTAAAAACTGTTTGTACATTTCCATCACACAACAACCATAAAACCAAACGCTATGAAACGAAAAATCATCGCCTTCCTTGCATTTGCATTGTTCTGCGCTGTCGCTGCGGCGCAAGTTTCCAACCCCATCGTGTGGCTCCGTGCCGACAGTGCAGGAACCCACACGCCCGTGTGGCGCGACATATCCGGCAACGGCTATGACGCCGCCTTCACCACCGACTCGGTCAAGAGTGCCGACACGCTGCTGAACTTCAACCCAGCCTTCCGTTTCGACGGCACCGCGCTCTCCGTCCCTCCCATCGAGGTGACGGAGGAGGCGAACAGCGTCATCATCGTCTATCAGGCCGACACGGCGGCGCGGGAGGAGATGCCGCTGTGGTCGTTCCAAGCCGACAGCACCCACACCCTCGCCCTGACCACGCAACGGATTGTGAGCAGCAACAGTACCATATTGTACAATGAAGAGAACAGCCGCTGTGCCGTTGTCAACAGCCTCACGCAACTGTGGCGCAGGCGCAGGATGGCCGACACACTCCATTGCGGCGGCTTAGTGGGCATCACCGACTCCTCCGAATTTACCGGAATGGTGGCGGAACTGGTGGTACTGCCCTGTGGCGAGGAGTTTTCTGACACCGCCCTCTACCAGTGGTGCAGCTACCTTGCCGTGAAATATGGTGTCACCCTGCACGAGACCTCCTACCTTTCGTCGGACGGCACGGTGACATGGCCGCTCGACTCGCTGGGGCAGTTCTCGGGAAGCGTCATCGGCATCGGCCGCGACGACCGCTTCGGCCTCCACCAGCGGCAGAGCCGCACCGCCGACGGGCTCCTGACACTCGCGCTTGACAGCATCACGGCAGACAACACCCTGCACGGCAGCGAACTTGCCGACAGGGAGTTCCTGATGGTGGGCAGTCCCACATCAGCCTTCACCGCCTCCTCGGAGCTCTACTTGGAGGACGACCAGACGCTGAACCGCTACGGTGACGGTGTTGCCAAGGTGACGGGCAACGGTGTCCGCAGCCGTAGCACCATCCTCAAAATGGATGCCTCGCAGTGGGCCGACAGTCTGCACCGCTATGCCCTGCTGGTTGACCGCAGCGGATCGGGTGAGTACCGCTACTCCGATTTGGAGATTTTCACTCCGTCGGAGATTGACACCGCCAGCAAAACGCTCACCTTCAGCGACATCCACTGGGACACAGACGGCAGCGGCTGCGACCGTTTCTGCTTTGCCGTCCTCGACATCCTTGACTTCTCGCAGATCGGGGAGCGTGGTGCTGTGTCGGAGAACGGTGGGAACAATGGCGCAACGGGCAACGGTGCCGTAGGGCAATACACCCTCTACCCGAACCCCAACAGCGGTCACTTCGTATTGGAGGCGCAGTACCCGGAAGCCACGCCGCTCACCATTTACGTCTATACCACCGACGGCAGAACGGTGCAGACCTACCAGTGCGGCAGCGATACCTCGCACCGCATAGAAGGTTCCATTTCCGCAAAAGGCCAGTACCTGATTGAAATCGTCAGCAATGTAGAACGCAACCTGATCAAGATGCTGGTACAATAGAAGTTGAAAACTGAAAACTGAAAATTGAAAATTCAGAACTAAAATTTGAAAAAGAAATAATCTAAATCAATACACCATGAAAAGTTTCCATATCTTCACTCTCCTTGCAGCAGGCCTGTTTCTGGCTGCAGCCATTGCTACCTACCAGCCCGCCTCCCACACTTCAGGCGGTTCATACTCATTTACAAACAGCTACAGCGTCGCTCCTGTAAACGGCAACCTGTATCCTGACATATCCCAACCAACGACGAAGGCTGTGGGGGACACATCCCTGCCCGTCAGCCTCACGCCCGCCTTCAGCTACACCATCGGCAAAGTGAGGCTTATGGGTGACGAGGGTACTCGTCCGTTCCCCATGGAGCTTTCCGTGACCGAGCTGACGGAGGCCACCCTGCCCCCGTTGGACCAAGGCATGGTGAACGTGACCGACTACGCGGCGGGCTACCGTATGCTGCCCGACGGCATGGTGTTCAACGGCGACATCTCCATTGTGCTGCCCTACGACTCCACCCTGCTGCCCACAGGATTCACCCCTGACGACATCGTGACCTACTACTATGATGTGCTTAGCGGGCGGTGGATGGCCATCGAACGTGACTCCGTGTGCACAGCGGAGGCGCTGGTCTATTCCAAGGTGAACCACTTCACCGACTTCATCAATGCGGTCATCAAGACGCCTGAGATGCCTGAGACCTCGGCCTTCACGCCGACCAGCATCAAGGAGCTGGAGGCGGCCAATCCGCTGGAGGGGCTGCAGCTGATACAGGCACCGACCGCCAACAACAGCGGCACCGCCAACTTGAGCTACCAGCTGGAAATTCCGGCAGGGAGACAGGGCATGCAGCCGAACCTCGCCCTGACCTACAGCAGCAGCGGCGGCAACGGTTGGCTCGGCGTGGGCTGGGACATCTCCGTCCCCTCCATCACTGTGGAAACGAGGTGGGGCGTGCCGCGGTACGAATCCGGTTGGGAAAGCGAGGTGTATATTTACGGCGGAGAGCAGCTGGTGACGATAAAGCCTTCTGGTGAGGTACGCAAGATGCCGCACCGCACCAATCTGGCCGGACAGACGGGGCGTTTGCCTGATGGTGAGAGGTTCTATACACGTGCGGGCGAAGCGCACGACAGCATCGTTCGCCACGACAGCACGACACGTACATACTGGTGGGAGGTCGTTGACCGCAACGGCGTGACCTCCTACTACGGTGCCTATCCTCCCGGCGACACCACCCATGGGCCGACCCGCATCGGCGGTCCTGACGGCATCGCCCGTTGGGCACTGGCCGCCACAGTGGATCCCAACGGCAATATGGTGCGGTACTACTACAGCATAGACTATGACGCAGGTGCAGGCGGGGAGATGGGCAAGCAGCTCTATTTAGACAGCATCAACTACACGGGCTACTACTCCAGAATTGACTCCACGGCCGTGCCGGGAGCATACACGGTGGTGTTCCATCGGAACGACGGACGCGAGGATGTGACCATCAATGCACGATATGGTTTCAAGGAGGTGACTGCCGCCAAACTCTGTGATGCACAAGTATGGTTCAAAAACGAACTTGTCCGAACTTTCTTCTTTGTGACAGACAACTCTCGTAAGAGCAATTACAAGACACGTCTCGAGCATTTTATAAGGGTGGATGATGCGAAGACGCTGCATGATGTCCTGCTGATGACACATGGGGCAACCTGCATTGACACCAATATGTATAATAACATTGTCCTGAAGATTCCGATTGTTCATTACGATTTCGGATATTTTGACTATCCGGAAGCAGGGAATATGTTCTCAGAACCCATACAGCAGAGTTTGCACAGCGATGGGGTGTCTTCCTCATTCCTGACAGATTCATTCGATGGGACAGCATTGGGGGCGACAAAAGGGAAAAGTTGGGGACTCGGTACGGCTGCCACCATTGGTTTTGGCCCTAATGTGGAAACTTCCATTGCCAGCGGAGGCGGTAATTTCGGATATAGCCGCTCTAAAAACACAGGACTGCTCGCACTCATTGACCTTGACGGCGACGGGCTTGCCGACAAGGTTTACAAAAAAAGGAATCAGGTCTGCTATCGGCCGCAAATTCGTATTTCAGAAACGGAATTTGATTTCGGAGATGAGGTGGTGCTTGCAGGAATCAAGGATTTTCTTTTGGAAACGGGCAATAATATAGACATCGGCTTACAACTTTCGGTAGTGGCGTTTGCGGCTTCAGGAAATTTTCCTGTGACCACAGCTACGACCACAAATTACTTCGCCGACATCAACGGGGACGGACGTCCCGACCTTGTGACCAAGAAAGGTGTATACTTCAATTGCCGAGACAATGGCGGGAGCATTTACTTCAGTCCAGCCAGTGATTTTGCGGTGCCGACAGAACCAGGTGACGAATCTTATTCCGCCTTCATCTTGCCTGACAATCTTTGCGACACTCTCTTTTGGGACGGCGAAATAGACTCGTGTCTGGAATGCAGGGATATTATAACTGTCTATGATTTCGATGTCAACTGCACCCCACCGGCAGGCTGGGGACATTTTATGGTGGCGGCAGGTGATACCTCTTTTAAAATAGGAGACACTGCATACTATCATTTTGGAGATGAAGAGAAATTGCATAGATATCGTCCAGACATCGGGTGGGATATAGTTGACCTCTGTGGATGGACACCGTGGAGCGATTGTTTTGACATCGACTCCACCTACGACAACTATCAAATCGGAGACCGTTTCTATACCTATCATCCTGGCTCTCTGAAAGTCATAGAAAAGTTCACCCATTGTAAAACCAAAGTTCAACGCGACCCGGACATTGATGCCGTAAGGGTGTGGATTGCGCCGATGGACGGGTTCGTTCAGGTCGCTTCCCGAATAAGACTTCTACCCGACACGTCGGAAAGCAGACTGCAGGCACGGTATGCGGACGGGGTGTCCTACGCCGTTCAACACAGCAAAAAAATCATGTGGGATCACGGATTCCTTAATAATTCCTTGAATCCCCTTCACTACCATGCCGGACTTTCTTCCATAAGCGATATTGTTGTCATTGGTGGAGACATTGGGGCAAGTGACACAACCATCCACACAGACACTGTAAAATTTGAAGTCTTTAAAGGCGACATGATCTTCTTCGATCTGAACTCGAAAGACAATCATTCGTTTGACAAGGTGGACTGGAAGCAGGAAATCACATACCAAAATATGGATTCCTTGCCAGATGAATACGGGGTTGACAAACGACATTATGATTCAGAAAGCGATTTCATTCTGACAGGAGACAGCTACTTTCGTGCCCCCATGTCAGGGGAGGTCACTGTCAGTGGTGTAATTCACGCTGACAATCTGACTCGGCCAGCACAGATACATGTCACAAAGTTGGTGGCGGATATCCCCGTCGCAGACAGTGTGATAAACATACCCGCAGGCACTGTTCTTTCGCACAGTCTGGAAGGTGCAGACAGGATTACATGGCATGTGGATTCAGGAGCCATCATTCGCATACAGGCCACGCCTGCTGTGGCAGGACAAAGACCGAACTGGTCAGCCCTCACTTTCAATCCTGTTTTGAACTTTGCCTCCACCTTCAGCGGAATTCAGGATACACTTGAATATCACGTCCCTTTATATTACGACATTGACACTTCCCAGGTCATCTCCCTATTGCCTGATAATATCATCCTTCCCAACCAAAGACATCGTGCATACCAAATCTATCACACTCTTTTCGGGGCTTTGTATCGTGGCTGGGGTCAATTCGGATACAACAACAATACTTTCCGGTTCCCGACCCATGCCATTCGGCTTGACCGGCTCATTCTGCCAAGAACGATGTTGAATCCGCCCGGTGACACTATCTTCATTGATTCGGATTATGATTATGGTGACATTGATACCAACCGCCTGACAGACGAGGCCTATATGAACTGCCTGTTCGAGAGCCAAAATCTATACAATCCTCTTTCCGACAGCACCAGTTGGGTGCAAGTCTCTCCTTATCCTGAATATGAAGCGTACATGAGCTATGCGGATGTGGCCTACTTCTCGCGCTTTATCATGGCTAATACGAGAATGGTGTCGCTGGACTTTCCTGACGATGACTATGACGATGATTATGACATCCCGGAATACGAGAGTGTGATACCCGTCAGTACGGACGGCTTCCCGGTTCGCACCATCCGCAAACAGAATATTTCTGTTGCAGGGTCAGGGTCTTTCGGCGCCACTGTCCCTTGCAGCAGCAGTAGCAATAGCGGAAATGGCGATAGGAACACAGGCAATGTGAGGTCCGGCATACCATTGAGTGCATCAGGCACAATAGGCCACAATACGGTTGTCGCCGACTGCATGGACATGAATGGGGACGGATATCCTGATTTCCTTACTGACATGAAGGTGCAATATACAATGCCTTGGGGTGGTATCGAAGGCACAGCGCATCCTCTCGTTGAGGATATTTGCCTTACAAAAGTACGTTCTAGCGGCAATAATTTCGGCGCAAGTTGCCTCACCCCCAAAAGAGAGACGAAACTGAAAAGCAGGAACAATGCGGTCATGTTCGAGGGGAGCGGAAGCATGAGTTCCAATCATGGGGACGGGGAGGACAGCACCACAGTGTCTTATATGGACATCAATGGGGATGGACTGCCCGACAGAGTGCATAAAGACGGAACGACAAGACTGAACCTTGGATATAAATTCTCTGATCCAGAATTTTGGAACAATCAATACATCAGAAACGGGAGCAATACATCACGTGGGAGCAGCATGGGCATTGGCGGCGACTGGTTTGCCGAACATAACGTACCGGACCCTTCTGAAGTAGAATCCCTCCCGCAGGAAGCGTCAAACACCTTTGATTTCGCTCAGGCCAGTATCAGTGGGGGCATCGGTGTCACCCACGGATTCAGCAACGCAGAACAAATGCTTGTGGATGTCAATGGAGACGGCCTTCCTGACAGAGTTTCAGCCCATGGCAATGACATGCTTGTTCAATACAACTATGGAAAGGGTTCATGGTCATGTGCCGACATCGTTTACGGCAGCATTGGGCAAAGTGCTTCCTATAGTGAGTCCTTGAATTCCGGGTTTACCATAGGTTTCACTTTTGCAGGAATGTGGAAAGTCACCTTCGGAGGGCAGGCTACTCCTTTCAGCCGCTCGTTCACCCGTGACCACCTGCAGCTTGTTGACATCAACGGGGACGGCTATGCCGATGTTGTGACTTCCGGCAGCGAAACAGAAATGACGATCCGCTACAATCAGGCGGGGAAAACCAACCTCCTGCGCAAAGTCACCAATTTCTGCGGGGCTTACACCGAAATGGACTACACATTGTCAGTACCCTGCTACGAGCAGCCGCAACGGCAGTGGAACCTGCAGACGGTTGCCACAGGCGAACAGACATCAGGATTCCCGACCTCTCAGCTGACCACCCTCGACTCCATCGAATACCGCAATCCTCACTACAACCGCTTTGAACGGCTCCCCTACGGCTACGACACGGTCATGGTGAGACAGTACAACACCGACGGCAACAATTCGCTTTACCGGTTCACGGTGCAAGGATTCAACAACCGAAGCTTCTTCAAACGCGGATGGAAAAACAGCGAGAGCATCTGCGATGCGGATGGGAAAATGTGGATCGAAAAGCTGTACCATGCCATCCTCATGGACTGGGAGCACCCCACAGACACCGTGGGTGAAGAGACCTGCATCGCCCTCGCCTTCACCTCATACGAAGCGGAAATCACCCGCTATTACGAGCAGGAGAACACCCCGCAGATTGTTACCGAGATCGTTAGAAAATATGACCGCCATCGTAATGTTATCCACTACGAAAACAAGGGTGACACCACCCGCACCGACGAGTACCTCTCTGCGGATATATCCTACTGTCACGGACTCGGGCACAACCTCATCTCCCTGCCCGACACCATCGTGGTGAAAGACAAACATAACCAGCTGCTGCAGAAACGGCTGGCACATTATGACTCGCTTGGCAACCTTGCCTCCATTGAACAATTCTGGGGGGATTCCATATCCCGCTACGATTTCTATCATAATGTTTACGGAAGTGTGGACTCGCTACGGATGCCCCGCAACTACAGCGGGCAGAGGATGGGTTACGCCTACGAATACGACACCGTCGTACACACCTATCCGGTCCGCACCAAAGATGTATTCGGTTACACATCTTCCGCCACCTACGATTACCGTTTTGGCAAGCTCCATACCACTACCGACCTGAACGGCAACACTATGAAATACCATTATGACGAATGGGGAAGATTGGACACGTTGGTCGGGCCCAACGAGCTTTCCGCCAACAAGCCCTACACCATAGCCATGCGCTATCACCCCTATTTGAGCAGTGGGGATCCCCATGTCACGGATCCCTCGTCATACGCCGTCACCTCCCACTATGACCCGCAGCATCCTACCAATCCCATACAGACCTTTCTTCTCTGTGACGGCACAGGGCGTTTGCTTCAAACCAAGAAGGATGCCGAGGTGGAGGGCGTGCCAATGCTGCTCAACAGCGGACTCGTGGAGTACGACTGCTTCGGACGTACCGTGAAACAATACTATCCCTTTGCCCGCGACCTCACCGACACAGTATATATCAACCATTTTGACGCAGCCACCCTCACCACGACCACCTATGACATCCTTGACCGTCCCCTGAAGGTGATACTGCCCACCCTAGACAGCGCCAAGACAGAATACGGCTTCGGCACGCATGGTGGCAAGACCTATTTCCGCACCACCAGTACTGATCCCAACGGCACTGCTGTCACAACTCTGACGGGCACACGCAAACAACAGGTGAAGACCATCGCCCCGCTGGGTGCGGTGACCACCTTCGCCTATAGTCCTCTTGGACAAATGCTTTCCAGCACAGACCCCTGCAACCACACCACCACCTATACCTACGACATGCTGGGCAGGCTGCTTTCACGCACACACCCAGATGCGGGCACAGACACTTACACCTACGATGGCGCGGGCAATGTCACCACGCACTCCACACAAGTTTTGGCCAATGCCAACAAAACCATCAACTACTACTATTCCTACAACCGTCTCGATTCCATCGTCTATCCAACTAACAGACAGAACAATGTGCGTTACACCTACGGCGACAGTACCGCAACCCACAACCAGCGCGGCAGGATTGCCCTCATGGAGGACGCTTCCGGCTTCCAGACATTTTTTTACGGCAAGATGGGCGAAGTAACGGAAAATAATCGTACTTTTGTGCTTCCAAATGAAAGCCAACCCTATTCGTTCAAGATGAAGTATTCTTACGACAGCTGGAATAGAATACAGAACATCACCTATCCTGATGGTGAAATCGTGTACTACCAATACAACACGGGCGGTATGCTCAGACAGGTGTATGGTCGGAGAAGTTTCACGACGGGCAACGACTCCATTGTGCCCGGACCTTTCGACCCGCTCATCCCGCGACAGGGCGACGGCCCCACCGCAGACGACGCCCCTGAATTGGACACAACCATGATGGGCGAAAGGGCCACCTACCACAACTACTATTACTACTACATCGACAGCATCCGCTACAACGAGTTCGAAATGAAATCCGGACAATGGTACGGCAACGGGACCCACGCACACTATCGTTATGACATACTTCAGCGTTTGGATTCCTTGAAATTGTATGATGTGAACGGCCATGAATTGCAGAAAATCAAATATACATACGACAAGGCGAACAACATCACCGAGATCAGCAATGCTGCCGGAACAACTTCCTCTTTGGGAGGACAATACAGCTGCAGATATGAGTACGACAGTCTTTACCGACTGACCTCCAGCTACGGGAGTGTCGGGAGTCTCAAACCGATTGCCAACTATAGTCTTAACATGCAGTATGAAGCTGACGGAAGAATCATGCAAAAGGACCAGAGCGGAAGATACCGTCTGAACGGGACTACGCGGACATTCAACGACAGTAAGAGCTACACCTACAACACCTCGCAGCCGCACACGGTGCGTACAGTCGGCAGCACAAGCTACCAGTGGGACGCCAACGGCAACATGGTGAATGACGGCGGAGCCGTTCTGACGTGGGACGAGGAGAACCGGTTGACAGGTCACAGCAAATCCCTCAAAAAAACCTGCTTTTTCTATGATGCAGCCGGTGAAAGATATTACAAGAACTCTGGTTCGACAATGATGATAGTGAATAATGGAGTATGGCAGATGATGACATTCTATGAAAATCCGACGCTGTACGCTTCACCCTACGTAGTTGCCACTCCCGACGGCTATACCAAACACTACTATGTTGAGAGCGAGCGATTTGCCAGCCGCATTGGCGACGGCACCATCACCGGGCTCAACACCCATGCTGCAACAGCTTCGGTGCTTGCCGCCAAGCAGGCAAAGGTGGACGATGCCGCCCCCGACAGCATTATGCCCAATAGGTTCGGCTATCTTCCCACCCTGCCCTTCAACTGGAGCAGCCACCACACCACCTACTGGCAGCACAGCGACCATCTCGGCAGTGCGAGTTGGGTGACCGACACAAACGGTGCCGCATACCAGCATTTGCAGTACATGCCATGGGGAGAACCGTTGCTTGACCAGCGAAAATCTGGCTATACCTACAACACCCGCTACACCTTCTCGGGCAAGGAACGCGACGAAGAAACTGGCTACTCCTATTTCGGGGCAAGATACTACAACTCCGCCCTATCCATCTGGTTGAGTGTTGATCCGATGTCGGACAAGTACCCTTCGACCTCTCCGTACACATATTGTGCGAACAATCCGGTGCGGTTGGTGGATGTGGATGGGAGGACGTGGGAGACGCCTGATGATGAAAATAAAGCTAATGAAATGAGGAATAAAGCAAGGCAAGAAATTGCTAACAATAATATGATTATACTTCGTTTAAATCTCGCTTTGCCCCAGTGGTCATCTTTTCGCAAGGCATTGGTTAAAGAGTACGAAAATAGAAATATTTTGCTGAATGAAGGTCTTTGTTTTCTTGATGAAATGGAGCAAAGCAATTATTTTTTCCATTTTAATTCTGTAAATGATGGTGATAACTGTTATTCAACGAAATATTTCGATGATAATCATCAAGTATATATAGATATCTTTTCAGATTCCTATATTGAAACTCGTTGGCATGAAAGCATTCACGTCGGAGATTGGCTTTGCAAAACATTTGACGGCATGACAAATGATGGCAAGAAAATCATACATGATTTTGGCATTGATCCAACTTGCCCCTATGAAACTTTAGGACACTATAATGACGGCGGTCAAGTCGAGAGGCATGCCTACCAATCTGAATTTGCTTTCAGCAGAGTGCGATTCTCTAGAAAATATGGTTTAAATCCAGCATTTTTTCTCAGAGATATAACAGGAGAGCATAGAATAGAATAAAATCGGTGAGATGAAACATTTGGGCGTTTTTTTATTATGTATGCTATGTATTCCTATGTTCTGTCAGGAAACGCAACATTTTTATGAGGAGAAGGATCCCACACATAGATTGAATTTCTATTCAGATGGTATATTTAAGGAATTCTACGGCTGCTGGGCGCAGGAAGATTGGCTTATCCCTTGTAATGCACAGTGCCAAAACATCAGCATTGGAACCTATGTGAAGCGGCACGGGAATTATATACTCACTTCTTACGAATCTATTCCGTGTGTAACGGATACCATCCAATACTTTTTATCTTCTCCTGTCCCAAACGAAGACTCGACTGTATTTATCTTCAATTCACCCTATGAAGAGCTCTTCAAGGCACAAGACAGATGGACTATTTGCACGACTCCGCACGAAAGAGTATATCTTTACCACTATTCCATCATTTGCAACGATGACTCCCTAAGCAAAGAGTTCGAACATGAAATCAATAACACACAGGAACCAAGTGTATCGAGTGTTTTTAGTATCAAAATACCTGATGATGTGAAAATCAAAGCGTTACATCTGAAAATTACATGGAAAAATACATTGAGGCTATGGCAGGACCCCAGTTTGAGCTGTGAGACCACCATTGTTCTCCCCGAAATCCCTACATCGCCGTCGCTCTATACCATCACCCTTCCCCAATTTAACATCTTTTATCTTGCCGAAAAAAAATATATAAAAAAATCAACTAGATCCTATGGTAAGAATAGGTTTATCATAAATGGAACAGTTTATAAAAAACTGATAGATTGAATGGTTTTGTGTGAAAAACTCGTATTTTGCTTATGCCAGCTGTTCGTCAGCGAGTTACGTGGACAGACCACTTCGAACTATCGAATGAAAGTCAAAAGCTCTCGCCTGCGACTACGATACAACGATAAAATCATTTAATCAAGAACGCTTCGATCACCTTCCAGTATATTCCAAGGATTATCAATTATATAAGGGGGGTAAATATTTCTAACTGAAACACAATTTGCTACAGTTGGGAATTACGCCAAAATTGCGCTCGAAGGGCGAGGACAGAATATCTGTTCGAGTACATGGATATGAGCAAATCAAGAGATTAGGCATGAATGGATATTTATAAATCAAAAATAACATGTATATTTGCAACGTCATACAGTCAGATTTTGTTGAAAGGACTTCGCAGAGCCTGAATGCATGGCGGGAAAAGAATAACAATAGAAGTCCCCATAAGGATGTGAAATTAATTCTGTAGATTTGCCACGTGAATCAAGAAAAGGAACATATTAGGATTTTTCATTACCAATGGGATGCCAACGGCAACATGGTGAATGACGGCGGAGCCGTTCTGACGTGGGACGAGGAGAACCGGTTGACAGGTCACAGCAAATCCCTCAAAAAAAACTGCTTTTTCTATGATGCAGCCGGTGAAAGATATTACAAGAACTCTGGTTCGACAATGATGATAGTGAATAATGGAGTATGGCAGATGATGACATTCTATGAAAAT
>JAEEGG010008211.1_pt1 | contig 23764 bp, 16 predicted proteins | sample 9134161 | NCBI WGS metagenome assembly JAEEGG01 (sample SAMN16246543, study PRJNA631951) | gut metagenome | biome: gut microbiome; feature: rumen; material: CR-attached | host: Bos | place: Iran: Karaj | collected 2018-10
ACATCTTCTTGTGCCATTTCTTTATTTACTTTTTATCTTTTTGCTTTTTAACTTTTTATTTATATTGCGTGCAAAGGTAGTCATTTTCAACGAATAAACCGCCATTTGTACACATTATTTAATAAAAAAGAGGATAACAGAGAGATATATTTGTTATTACCACAAATAGTAATTTATATTTAAGGGCTTAAAACATAAGTTCAAAGGCGTTATACTTATGTTTTAAGACTGAGAATATATATTTTACGTCTGCAAATACAAAATACACAAGGAGAAAAAACATAACCATACGAGGGTATGATTCGCAGAAGGTACAGACAATAAAATGAAAAACTGAAATAAAATTTGGCTTTCTCGCCTTTTTTTAGTACTTTTGCAGGAAAATCGAAAACTACTACATTATTTATGGACGACGAAATAAAAGACGACATCATCAACTCAGAGGGTCCTGAATTTGCAGACGCTCCAGACACAGGAGAGGAACCTGCTTCGCATTCAGACTACAAGCCTGTAAACCGTTTTGACGCTGCTGCCGTACATCACCTGAGCGGCATGTACCAGAACTGGTTCCTGGACTACGCTTCCTACGTTATCTTGGAGCGTGCCGTACCTCATATTGAGGACGGACTGAAACCCGTCCAGCGCCGTATCCTGCACTCCATGAAGCGCATGGACGACGGACGCTATAACAAGGTAGCAAACATTGTAGGACACACCATGCAGTTCCACCCCCACGGCGACGCCAGTATTGGTGACGCCCTGGTGCAGATGGGACAGAAGGACCTATTGATAGACACACAGGGTAACTGGGGTAACATTCTGACAGGAAACAGGGCTGCCGCGCCTCGATATATTGAGGCACGACTGAGCAAGTTTGCCCTCGATACCGTCTTCAACCCAAAGACCACCGATTGGCAGATGTCATACGATGGGCGCAACAAGGAGCCTATTACCCTGCCTGTCAAGTTCCCACTATTGTTGGCTCAGGGCGCCGAGGGTATTGCCGTAGGTTTGTCGTCCAAGATTCTGCCACACAACTTCTGCGAAATCTGTGATGCCGCCATCAGTTATCTGCATGGCGAGGAGTTTTACCTATATCCAGACTTCCCAACAGGTGGCAGCATCGATGTTAGCAAATATAACGATGGCCAGCGTGGTGGTGTCCTGAAGGTTCGTGCCAAGATAGAAAAGCTCGACTCCAAGACGCTCGTCATCCGCGAGATACCTTTCTCCAAGACCACAGAGACGGTAATTGACAGCATTCTGAAGGCTATCGAGAAAGGTAAAATCAAGGCTCGTCACGTGGAAGACCTGACAGCAGCCAAAGTAGAGATACAGGTTCAGTTGGCCCCTGGTGTATCAAGCGACAAGACGTTGGATGCCCTCTACGCTTTCTCTGACTGCGAAATCAACATTTCGCCCAACTGTTGCGTCATTGAGGACAACAAGCCGCAGTTCTTGACTGTCAGCGACGTGCTGCGCCACTCGACAGATCGCACCAAGGACCTGATTCGTCAGGAATTGGAGATTCGCAAGGGTGAACTCTTAGAACAACTGCATTTCTGCTCGTTGGAGAAAATCTTCATCGAGGAACGCATCTATAAGGACAAGAAATTCGAACAGGCGCCCAATATCGATGCTGTGTGTGAACACATCGACGAGCGCTTGACACCCTTCTATCCGCAGATGGTTCGCGAGGTCACAAAGGACGACATCCTGAAGTTGCTGGAAATCAAGATGCAGCGTATTCTGAAGTTCAACAAGGACAAGGCCGATGAACTCATGGCTCGCATCCAGGCAGAGATTGAAGAAATCAATCGCGACCTGGCAAACCTTGTGGAAGTGACGGCCCAGTGGTTCCAATTCTTGAAGGACAAGTACGGCAAGGATCATCCACGACTGACGGAAATCCGAAACTTCGACACCATCGAGGCTACGAAGGTCGTCGAGGCTAACCAGAAGTTGTACATCAATCGTCAGGACGGCTTCATCGGCACCAGTCTGAAGAAGGACGAGTTTGTCTGCAACTGCTCTGATATTGACGACATCATCATCTTCTATAAGGATGGTAAGTTCAAGGTTGTGAAAGTGGCTGACAAGCTGTTTGTCGGCAAGAACGTCATGTGGATCAGCGTCTTCAAGAAGAACGACCAACGCACCATCTACAATGCCGTCTATCGTGATGGTCGCAAAGGCTATTATTACATCAAGCGCTTTAACGTCTCAAGCGTCACTCGCGATCGCGAATATGACATCACAGCAGGTACAGAGGGCTCACGCGTCGTTTATTTCACCGCTAACCCCAATGGCGAGGCTGAGGTCATCAAGGTCACCCTCGACCCAGCACCCAAGCTGAAGCGTATCTTCTTCGACAAAGACTTCTCAGAAGTGCTTATCAAGGGACGTGCCGCTAAGGGAAACCTGTTGACGAAATACCAGGTACACCGTATCGGTCTGAAGAGTCACGGACACTCAACGCTTGGTGGTCGCAAGGTGTGGTACGACCCAGACGTCAATCGTCTGAACTACGACGAGCACGGACGTCTGCTGGGTGAATTCTTCGATGGTGACAGCATCCTGGTTATTTTGAAGAACGGCGACTACTACCTGTCTGGTTTCGACCCCAACGTACACTTTGAGGACAATATCCAGCTGATAGAGAAATACGAGTCAGAGAAGATTTGGAGTTGTGTACTCTACGACGCTGACAATCAGGGTTATCCGTATATCAAGCGTTTCCTCATGGAGGCTACGAAACGTAAGCAGAACTACATCGGTGAGAACGCCAACTCACAACAGTTGCTGCTGACAGACACTTATTATCCACGCCTGCTGGTTACCTATGGTGGCAACGATGCCTTCAGGGGTAGTGAAGAAATCGATGTTGAGCAATTCATCTCCGTCAAGGGATTCAAGGCAAAAGGTAAGCGTCTCACCACCTGGCAGATTGCCAGCATTGAAGAGTTAGAACCCCTACGTCAGCCAGAGATTCCAGAAACGCCAGATAATGAAGAGGAAGAAGAGGAAAACCTCGATCCTGATGCAGGAAAGAGCCAGCAACAGGTTATGGACGAGATGACAGGACAACTGAGACTGTTTGATGAGGACGAAGTATAAGATAGGGCTGTTGGCTATTGGCTGTTGGCTGTTGGCACTTCCTGCTAATAGCCAAAAAACTTTCACCCGTAGCACGATGATTGGTATAGGACGTACCAACATCCTTGACACCTATCTCTCTGATGAGCACTTCAAGGGTACTGGCGTGAGTTTTCTGGCTACTGTCGAACGTCAGCGTCCTGACAGCAGATGGTCAACTATCATGGAGCACGAAGGTAATCTTTCGTCCTGCGACAGTCGTCACACCCAACAGGAACTGGAGGGAGCCTACAACTTCTATTGGGGCAAGCTATACTGTTGTCAACTGCTCGATGGAGCATTGAGTCTGCAGGCTGGTGGATTGCTCAATGCCTCGCTGGGATTCATCTATAACACCTCCAACGGCAATAATCCTGCACAGGCTCGCGCCCACCTGAATGTGATGCCCACAGGTGTTGCCAGCTATCGGTTCCAGTTGTTCAACAAGACCTTTGTGGCACGCTACGAGTTGGCGTTACCGTTGGCAGGAATTTGTTTCTCGCCCAACTACGGACAGTCATACTATGAGATTTTCAATCGTGGCGACTACGACCACAACGCTGTAGTGACCACAATGGCAACAGCACCAGAATGGCGTAATCTGCTGACGCTCGATGCAGCCATCACTCGCAAGTTGACTCTTCGTATTGGCTATCTGGGTAACATCCAGCAGTCAAAGGTTAACAACCTGCGTCAGCATGTCTGGACGCATCGTTTCCTCATTGGTATCACCAAACGCTTCAGTATCACTCCCCACGCACTATGAGAAAGATTATAGATTATCTAGTCATACTAGTATTACTGGTACCATTAGTCTCCTGCGTAGATACTGAGGAACGCAACGACACACCCTCAGGCAACTTCGAGGCACTTTGGCAGATACTAGACGAGCGCTACTGTTTCTTTGACTACAAACAGAAGGAATATGGGCTAGACTGGAACGAAGTCTACAATAAATACAAGGTGCGTGTCAATGACAATATGAACACCACGCAGCTCTTCGAGGTGCTTTGCGACATGTTGACAGAGTTGCGCGACGGACATGTTAACCTCTCCAGTTCGATGGACTATGGCCGTTACTGGAAGTGGCAGGAGGACTATCCAAATAATTTCAGCGATACCCTATCACGCCGTTATCTTGGTACAGACTACAAGATTGCCAGCGGTCTGCGCTATCGTGTCCTCGACGATAACATCGGCTATATCCGCTGTGCTTCTTTCGAATCACCTATTGGTGAAGGAAATCTTGATGAAGTTCTTTCCTATCTGCTTCTCTGTCGTGGACTGATTATTGATATCCGCAGCAATGGTGGTGGCGATCTCACTACTGCTGAACGACTGGCTGGACGCTTCGTACACGAGAAGACTCTCGTGGGTTATATGCAGCACAAGACAGGAACAGGTCACAACGATTTCTCTGAACTGAAAGAGATGTATCTGGAGCCTTCGAGCAATGTGCGCTGGTACAAAAAAGTTTGCGTACTCACCAATCGTAGCGTTTATAGTGCTGCCAATGCCTTTGCTGTATGGATGCATGAACTACCAAACGTTATGCTTGTGGGCGACCATACTGGTGGCGGCAGCGGAATGCCTATGAGTAATAGCCTGCCCAACGGATGGAGCGTACGTTTCTCTGCCTGTCCCATGTATGACGGAAAGAAACAACAGACTGAGTTTGGTATCGACCCTGATGTAAAGGTTAGTCTGAACTACGACCTCACGTATGGTAGTGACCCTAAGGACGACATCATCGAGGCAGCTCGCCAACTTTTAGTCAAATAATTTGGCTATTTCAGCAAAAAGCATTACCTTTGCACCCGCAAATTTAGCTATTGGCTATTTGCTACTGGCTTTTTGCACTAGCGCCTGTGGCGGAATTGGTAGACGCGCTAGACTTAGGATCTAGTGTCTCGCGACGTGCAGGTTCGAGTCCTGTCAGGCGCACAGAAAAGAATAAGGAGACTCTCATCGGAGCCTCCTTATTTCTTTATCTTATCAAGGGTTACTAGCAGTTACCCAGGTTTACTTCTTCTGATAGCGAACGGTCAGCGTTGGGGTATAGGTATTCTCCAACAGCACAGAAATCAGACCTTCACCAGCATCAAAGTTAGCCTCCTTATGGTCTTCCTTGAGGACAGGACAATCAGGCCATGCGCCCAATTCCTTCTCCAAACCATCGCGCAGCTCCTGCCACATCTGACGAGTACTGTCATTGGTAGAGAGGTTGTAAGTCTCCTGAACAACCATCAGCTTTTCACCATTAAAGGCAGCCAACACACGATAGTGCTCAGCAGGTGATGCCAACACAACAGTCTTTCCGCTGTCTGATGCAGCAGAGTCGACAGCAAAGCCACGAGCCATCATGGAATCCACAAACTGAGCCACAGGCATTGTGAATGCCAGACCACGATAGTTAAAATCAGCAGGTGCATCCTTCTGACAGGCGCACAAGGCTGCAACAGCCATCAAAGTAAAAACAAGTTTCTTCATAATAGTATGATGTTTAGTTAGTTGTGATTATTCTGATAACATCGTCACCTCAATGCAACGCTTAGCATCTAACATCCGCTGGGCCATACGCTGTACTTTCTCTGCAGTCATCTCCTCAACCATCTTGCAATAGTCTTTGTCAAAGTCGGCATCATCGTCCAACTCGTGCCAGATGACATAGCTCCAAAAGTCGTTGGTGATAGCGGCCTGCTGGTATTGCTTGACAAGGTACTTCTTCACCTTATCTAAACTGCTGGCAGCTGGACCATTCTTGGCGATATTTGCCAATTGCTGGTAGATGATAGGATTCAGTTCGTTATAACGCTCAGGGTCTGCATTATAGGAGATACGCAACATGGCGTTGGGTTTGTCTTCCTTATTCAAGTCGAAGTCGACGCTAACACCATAGGTACCACCTTTCTCCTCACGAACAGAATCCGTATAGGCTATCGAGAGACAACGCTTCAGGAAGTCCAGTTCCAAGTCACTCTGGGGCGAGAAAGGTACATCGGCAGAATAATAGATGCCTACATTAGCCAATGGTGTATTCATCTTCTTACGGAAGCGACATACCTTTGAACCCTCAACAACCTGAGGTACATTCTTCCAGTTGACCTCCTCGTGCTTGTAGGTAGCAGGTAACGTTGCCAGATACTGGCATACCAACTGGCGCAACTGCTGTTCATCATAGTTACCAATAATAACCGTTTTGAAGTTTGATGCATCGCTGAACAGATGACGATAGAGCTGCAGGATGCGGTCGTAGTTCACCTTCTCGAGTGTTGCCTGAACGACAGGTTCCAAACGCGGATGGTGACCATAAATAACTGCACGTACAGAGTCGTTATAGTCTACCTTGGGAGATGCATTACGATTTGTCAGGAAGGCATGCGTGCGATTAATCAGGCTGGCAAAAGCCACTGTATCGCGACGAGGCTGTGTGAAATAGAGGTATGCCAACTCAAACATCGTAGGCATATCCTTCAGCGATACGCCACCACTGATCACCTGTCCACGTGTGCTTACAGAAGGTTGCAAACGTACAGACTTGCCTGACAGCATACGACGCAATGTTGTAGCATCAAACTGAGCCACACCAGCATCAGTAATAGCACTATTCATCAGGTTAAAGTTAGGAATATCCTCGTCGTCAAAGACAGAGGCACCACCATCAGCCTGCATACGCATGGAGACTGCATCGGCAGCAAAGTCAGTCTTCTTGACATACACCTTCATACCATTCGACAGCGTCCACTCAGAGAAGCCATGCTTGAAAGCCTTCTCGCTGACAATGCTTCCTGGCTGTGGCAACTCGCTGATAAGATGTTCAGCTATCTCCTGCTCTGGATAAGGTGCATACGACAGCTGCTGAGCAGCCAGAATAACATTCTCTATCTGCTGTTCTGTAGGCAGCACCAGTCCTTCTTTGTCAGGAGCATACATGATAGCCACCTGATTCTTGTCTGTAATCAGTTCACGAGCAGCATTGTTCACCTCCTCCAACGTTACCTCACGATCGAAGCGGCGTGTCAGTTCCAACTGCTCGTCAATAGAGATGAGTGGTTCGCCATTCAGAAAATGCTGAATGCAGGCTGTCACAAACTTAGAGTTTCGACGATCGTCACGCTCACGATACTTACGTTCATCGTGGTTCAGACGCATGCTCTTGGCACGTTGCAGCTCCGACTGAGTGAAACCATGTTGGCGAACACGCTCAGCAACACCTACTGCAGCGATGATACCTCCCAAGACATTGTTTTCCTGACAGCTGACAGACAGGGAGAACGACTCCTTCATACGGCTGAGGAAGAACGTTGTCGCACGACCTGTAGCACTCTGATAGGGAGGATTAGTCTGTAGGCGCAGTTCTGCTAAACGGTCGTTCATCATAGCGCCTATCAGCAGGTCTATATATTCACCACGCTTGTATTTCACGTCGTTCTTTTCGTTGTCGGGTGTCGCATCACGCTTCTGGTAGAGGTGACACAACACGATAGGCTGTTCGGCATCTTTCTCAATGTCGACAATCATCTTCTCGTTATCACCTACAGGATAGTACTCACGCTTGGCAGGATTCTTAGGTGTGGGAATCTTGGAGAACAGTTTCTGAATCTTCTTCTCCACTTTGTTGACGTCAATGTCACCCACCACGACGATAGCCTGCAGGTCTGGACGATACCACTTATGGTAGTAGTCGCGTAAGTCCTGATAGGGGAAGTTGTCGACGATATCCATCGAACCAATAGGCATACAGTCCTCATACTTCGTACCCTTATAGACCTTCGGCATAGCCTGTTCCATCAGTCGCTGCACGGCACGTCCGGCACGACGCGTACGCCACTCTTCATGGATGACACCACGCTCCTTGTCAATCTCTGCATCTTCCAGCAACAGATAGTGACTCCAGTCGTTCAGAATCAGCAGGCAAGAGTCGAGGATACCCTCACGCTTCAAAGGAACAGAAGAGATGTTATATACCGTCTGTTCTACGCTAGTATAAGCATTCAGGTTGGCACCAAACTTCACACCGATGGTCTCACACCAAGGAACGATTCCCAACTGTTTTCCCTTACCAGGGAAGTGCTTGGTACCGTTAAAAGCCATATGTTCCAAGAAGTGTGCCAAACCGCGCTGACGAGGTTCCTCCTGAATGGAACCCACTTTCTGGGCGATATAGAAATCTGCCAGTCCTGCCTCTTTGGCATTATGGCGCAGATAGTATGTCAGGCCGTTCTTCAGTTTTCCTGTCCTGATGGTAGGATCTTGTGACAAGGGCTGTGCTGAGAGCACTACAGCAAGTGTCAACAAGAACATTGTTGAAACAATTTTTCTCATCGTTCTATTGATTTTGAGCGCAAAGTTACGAAATACCATTGACATAAGCAACAAGAATTAAGAAAAATTTACACACATACCTACTAATAGGTATTGCGAAATCGACAAAATCTTCGTACTTTTGCACCATAATAATATAATATGTACAAACGACTACTCTTTTTCATTATCATATTCTGCCAATTGGCAACGCTTCACGCCCAGCAAATTACCATTGCCGGACGTGTCGCTGACGAAGAGACGCAGAAGCCGATAGAGTTTGCCTCCATCCTGATGAAGGAGAACGGACTATGGGCAATTACTGGTGCCGATGGCTCCTTCCGCATCAAGAATGTTCCTGCTGGCAAGGTGGTGCTGACCATCCAGTGTCTGGGCTATGCCACTCGTCAGATTGCCCTTGACATCAACAAGGACATCCCTCGCCTGCGCATCAACTTGAAACAAGAGAACCTGAAGTTGGACGAAGTTACTGTGACTGCCAAGCGCAAGGATAACGAGAGTACCACCAGCTATACCATTGACAGGGCTGCCCTCGACCAGCAACAACTGTTGAATGTGAGCGATATCGCCACCTTGTTGCCTGGCGGAAAGACGGTTAATGCCACCCTGATGAGCGACAACCGTATGGCGCTGCGAAGTGGTAGTCAGGAGAAAGGCAACGCTTCCTTTGGTACCGCTATTGAGGTGGATGGCATGCGACTCGACAACAACGCTTCAGCAGGCGAGACAGCAGGTGCCAGCACTCGTACCATCAGCGCTTCGAACATCGAATCCATAGAGATTGTCACAGGTATTCCCTCTGTAGAGTATGGCGACCTGTCGAATGGTGTCGTCAAGGTGAACACTCGCAAGGGTAAGTCGCCTTTCATTGTGGAGGGCAAACTCAATCAGCACACCCAACAGATAGCCCTGAACAAAGGTTTTGATTTGGGCCATCGCAATGGTGTATTGAATGCTTCTTTCGAATATGCCCGTTCCTTTAGCAATGCAGCATCGCCCCATACAGCCTACCAGCGCAACATCCTGTCGTTGCACTACATGAACATCTTTATGCGAGAGACGACACCCCTGACGCTGAATGTTGGTTTGACAGGCAACATCGGAGGCTATAACGCAGAGGCTGACCCAGACAACGAACTCGACGATTACAGCAAGTCGCGCGACAACAACCTGCGTGCACACTTCGAACTGAACTGGTTGCTGAACAAAAAGTGGATTACCAACCTCTCGCTACGTGGTTCCTTGTCGACAGCTGATCGCAAGAGCGAGGACTACACCCACACCAATAGCGCTACCACACTGTCTAACCTTCACGCCATGCAGGAGGGTTACTTTATGGCTACCAACTACGACAGCAATCCCAATGCACCCATCATTCTTGGTCCTACAGGCTATTGGCACGTCAAACAATTCCACGATTCCAAACCCGTCAACGGCTCCTTGCGTCTGAAAGCCGACTGGACGCGTCGCTTCAACAAGCTGATGAGTCGTTTGATGTTGGGTGCAGAATATACAGGCAGTCGCAACAATGGACGAGGCACGTATTATGACGACCTGCGCTATGCACCCACCTGGCGCGAGTATCGCTATGACGACCTGCCCACTCTGAACAACATAGCCCTCTATGCAGAGGAAAAGGTTAGCATTTCCACGTCAAAGTTGTCGACGCTGGAGATTACTGCTGGACTGCGCGACGACATCACCATCATCAACGGCTCGGAGTATGGTACTGTCAGTTCGCTGTCACCACGCTTCAATGGTCGCTATACGTTCTGGAAGAATCGTCGCAAGCGTGTAGTCAGCGACCTGGTACTGCATGCCGGATGGGGCAAGAGCGTCAAGTTGCCCTCTTTCCAGGTGCTCTACCCCAGCCCATCGTACTACGACATCGAGGTATTCCGTTCGCCATCGACTGCTGACAACACCACCGTCAGCGCCTGGTACACACGCCCCTCGAAAGCCCTCTACAACCCTGACCTGAAGTGGCAGTACACCAACCAGACAGATATCGGCATCGAGATGAATATAAAAGGGACGCGCGTATCGCTGTCAGCCTTCCACCATCGTACCTACAACCCCTATATGGCCACTACGGAATATACGCCATTCAGCTACTATTACACCCCCGTTTCTGCCTTGGAGGGGCTCACGATACCTACCGACGGACGCACCTACGCCATCAACCCATCGACAGGTACTGTGACTGTCAGTTCGGCTGACGGAAGTAGCGCTGTCGTTCCCAGCAATGAGCGACGTTTCTACCAGAGCAACACCCGCTATGTCAACGCCTCGCCTCTGGATCGCTACGGACTGGAATGGATGATTGATTTCAAGCAGTTCAAGGCGCTGAACACCAGTCTACGCTTCGACGGCAACTACTATTACTACAAGAGTAAAGACGAGACGCTCTTTGCCAGCATGCACAACAGCAATACCAAGATGACTGGCACTGGCGAACCCTACCAGTATATCGGTTGGTATCGTGGTACCAGCGGCACCTCCACAGCACAGACATCCATTGCCAACGGTGCCATCTCAAAGACGCTCAACCTCAACACCACCATCACCACGCACATTCCCAGAATTCGTCTCATCATGGCCCTGCGCATTGAGAGTACGCTTTACAGCTATCACAAGAGCCTCAGCGACTTCGATGGCGATGTCTATCCTGAATACTACACGACGTGGGACAATCCTACCACCATGATACCCTTTGCAGAGAAGTTCCTGTGGGCGAAAGACAACGACGCTACGCTGTATAACGACCTGCAAAACCTCGTGGTACACCCCAACACAGCGTATGTGATGAATGCTAATCGCATCAGCGCCTACTATTCGGCCAACTTCAGCGTAACCAAGGAGATTGGTGACCACGTGTCTATCTCGTTCTATGCGAACAACTTCTTCAACAACATGAAGACCGTCCACTCCTCGCAGACCGACCTCGACGCGTCGCTCTTCTCCAGCAGTTATATTCCCAGTTATTACTACGGACTATCCCTCAGACTCAAGCTATGAAGAAAATACTCCGCACGATAATATGCCTTGTTTGTTGCTATGCCATAGCGACATACCTGACAGCTTGCTCCGACCAGGACGCCCCCTCTGTTGACACCAGCGAGGTTCGTATCTTGTTGGCAGGTCTCGACGACGACCTGTCAGGTCTCGACGTCCAACTGCGCAACATCAGTACAGGCAGCGTGTTCATTGAGAAGAGCAACACACAGGGTATCGCCATTTTCAATGTCACCCCAGGACTTTACGAGGCGCTGACCTCGCAGACACGCAATACCACAGGCAACGAATACTACAGCTATAACGGCACCTCAGGACAGATTACCGTCCTTGCCAATCAGGGCGCCACAGCCACCATTCCCATGAAACGGGCAGTTATCAGTCGACTGGTCATCAAGGAACTCTACTGCGGAGGATGTATGGCTGACGATGGCGTTACTGCCTTCCACTACGACAAGTGCGTCATTCTCTATAACAACAGCGCCGAACCAGCATCTTACGACAACCTCTGCTTTGGTATGTCGGCACCTGCCAACGCTCAGGCTACCAACAACAACTACTTGGCCAATGGTCGTCTGAACTACGAGGGCGAAGGTTTCACACCCTTGTGGAATGGTATCTGGTACTTCCCCTCGACGCTGACCATCGACCCCTATTCTGAGATTGTCGTCAACATTCATGGTGCCATTGACAACACGCAGACCATCAGTCAGTCCATCAACTTTGCCAATGCAGACTACTACTGTATGTTCGACCCTGAGAGCGGCTACAACAACCAGCGCTACTGTCCTACGCCTTCAGAGGTCATCCCCACGTCGCACTACTTGAAAGCAGCAGTCTATGGACTGGGCAACGCCTGGCCATTGAGTAATTCGTCACCTTCGCTGGTACTGTTTCAGACAAAGGATGTTGCCCCTGCCGACTTTGCACAGAACAACGACAACTACTGGTATGATGGTGGAGGCAACAACGTCGCTAAGCGATGCATCAAGGTACCCAACAACTGGATTATCGACGCCATCGAGGTCTTCTCCAGCGACTATGCCACACAATGCATGAAGCGCCTCACAGCCGATATCGATGCAGGCTACGTCTGGATGACCAACAAGAAGGGGCACTCGCTCTATCGCAACGTCGACAAGCAGGCTACAGAGCAGTTGCCAGAAAACGATGGCAAACTGGTTTACGACTACGCCTTGGGCGTTGACGACAGCACCGACCCCAGCGGCATCGACGCAGAGGCCAGCATCCAGAAGGGTGCCCACATCATCTATCAGAACACCAACAATGCCACCAACGATTTCCACGAACGCCAGCTATGCTCACTAAGAAAATAATTGCTCTCCTGTCCTGTATATTGCTGTGGTACAGCAATATACTTTACGCTCAAGATTCTTTGACCAATGGTCAAAGTGTGGCGTTGCAATGTCTGCTCTTGCGCGACTACCGCTTCGTGCAACAGTCGTCGCCCTGGCTCACCCAACGTAATGCAGCAGCGCTGACGCTGTTTAACAGCCAGAGCATTTCTGAGGCAGAGTTGTCGTTTACCCATGCTAGTGGCAAACTGACGAACTTCAGTGGTTCACCCTCGTCAAACGATTTCCAGGCAGCCACCGAGTCGTACTATCGCATCAATCCTCGTACCGTTGTCTATGGTGCCATCAGTTACAACAACCTATCGGGCAAGGATATGACAGGTTCTGTCTTCATGCAAGACCGTCTGCCCTTCGACATCGTGGAAGACTCGCTGACCAACATGGGGCGCAAGCATCGCGACACCTATCACCTTGTGGGCGCCTTCGGCTATCAGGTGGCCAATGGCTTTGCAGTTGGTATGAAAGCCGACTACACCGCTGCCAACTATGCCAAATACAAGGACTTGCGCCACAAGAACAAACTGATGAACCTCGACTTCACGGCAGGTGTGCTGGGCAGTTTCAATATTCAGGGTTCCACTGTCAACGTAGGTCTCGACTACACCTACCATCGTCGTACGGAGAGTGTGGAGTTTGGCACTTACGGCAAGGCCGACAAGGTGTATAAGTCACTCATCGACTATGGAGCGCTGATGGGTATCGTTGAGCAGTTTGGCAACGATGGCTATACGGACAAGACCAACGAGATGCCCCTCTTCGAGGATGCTCATGGTGTGGGACTGCAACTGGAGTTCATGCCTCTCTTCCTTTCCGTTTCCTATAGTCACGCAACGGGCTATTATGGTCGTCCGTCGCAGTACACCATCACCTATACCGACCACGATCGCAACATCTTCACCCTTCAGGGGCGCCTCTCCCATGCCTTCAGCACATCGAGGATTTCCCTCGACGTCAAATACCAGAGCGAGAAGTTGGAGAACCGCATCAACACCTATCGCGGACTGACGAACGACTATGGTGCCACCTACTACGAGTACTACGACGCGACGAAAAGTGGCGAGAAAGGTTGGCGCAATTTCGACGTTGACTACTCCCTCCACTTGGGCATCCGTCACGAGTTGCCCACATGGACCATTACGGCTGGCTACCACTGGCAACAGCGCGACATCACAGCCTACCTCTATCCCTACTATCGTCAGCAACAGTTGAACACCAGCGAGGTGACAGCCAGCATGACACGCAATCTGAACCTCATGGGTGGCATTCTTGGCGTGACGCTGAAGGGTGGTTACCAGACTGGTTCTGGCGACCCCTACCACGATGGTTCGTTCGTGACACCCAGCGCCAAACAACCTCAGCCTGCCACGATGGAGGCTTTCCTCTATCGCGACTATGAGTTCCTGACAGCCAAGCAGTACCACCTCGGCCTGCAGTTGAAGTACAACTTCATTTTCCCAGGCACCCGCTTGAATACTTTCGTGCGTACTGCCTTCGACTATCGCAAGGCAAAAACAAATGACGAGAGGCTATCAGGTTTCCACAACCCTCATCGCACTCTCGTCACTATTGCCGCAGGTCACACGTTCTAACGCACCACGACCTTTTTGCCGTTAACAATATTCAGACCCTTTCGCAGACCACTCAGGCGAATACCCTGCAGGTTGTATATCAAATTCTTAACTGTGAATTGTGAATTGTGAATGGTCTCGATGCCTGTACCAGTAACCTTTTGTAATTTAGCACTTGCCCAGATTTCGGCATAACCTACAGCGCCATCATAGGGCTGATTAGTGCTCACTACTGCATAGATTTGTTGAGTCTTTGGCAGTGAAAAGGTGCTGCTGCCTACCGTCTGCCAGTCACTCCAAAGTGTCATCCCCTCCAACTTCTGTGTATCGATATTCTCTGTCAGCAGATAGATATAACGGTGATTTCCGTCAGTATCTTTGCCAAACAAAGCATAGCTCGATGCAGGTTCCTGGAACTCCTTGGTCGAGACAGGGTTGTCAGCATCAAGAGCCCAGCCCAGTCGGATGTTTTCACCATTCTGTTCCACTACTATTTTCCAGTCAGCAGCATAGGTATTAGCACCCCTAACCATCAACTGCTCAGCATGACAGTCGAGTGAGGTTCCATCCGTTGCTGCCGTAGTTGTGAAAGCAATTTCCTCACTGCCGCCCTCAAAAGGACTGGCGACTAATTTCCAATTGCCAACAAGTTCCTCTATAACTTGTGCAGACGCCTGTCCACTCAAGAGCAGACAGGCGCTACATAACAATATTGATTTTCTAATCATTCTATATCTATACAATAATCTGATTACTTAATCACGACCTTTTTACCATTAACAATGTTCAGACCCTTCTGCACACTGTTCAGACGAATACCCTGCAGGTTGTAAATCTGAAGGCCCTTGACATCTGCAGCATTGACATTACTGATACCATTCGTTCCCTCAGTGATAGAGATGGGCAACAGCTGGTTAACAGTATCAGACTTACCCGTCAGGATGGCTACAATGGTAATATTCTCCAACGTAGTATCCTTTGTCCAATTCTCAATCTTGTGAAGCTGTTGGTTGGCAGTCTCATTACCATTATTGACGTCAATGGTAGCATCGCCCTGCGTCAGTGTACCAGCAGTAGCACTTGTCATCGTCAGCGTAGCACCACTAATCTTCACTACCTTATTCTTATTGGCAGCAACATTCACCTCGGCAAGTGTACCTTCGGCTGTGGTATATTCATTGATGTATTCAATAGCGATTGAACCGTCCTGCGAATGAATGGCCTCCTTCATCTGTGCATTGCCACTGTTCTTGCGTACGATAGTATAAAAGACTGCATTGATCCTGGTCTTCTCTTGCAGAGAGCCAATGATAGATGTATACTGAGCCATGCAACCACCTGTAGCATCCTGAATCCAGGAAGTACCGTAACCATTGGCAGAGATACCGATAACCTCAGCATTAGTCAGCGTGAGTTTGGCAGGTGTACCATCCTCAAGGGCATTGAACTCAGCAATATTTGCACATTCTGTATAGTCAATCTGTGCAGTTACTGTTTCAGCATTCTTCTCAGCAAGTGTGATGGTTGCCTTTGCAAGATAAGCAGTACCTTGCTTCTGAGGCATTGTGAAGTACACCACGTCAGCATTTCCCGTCCAGGTATGGTCATCAACAGAACCCACCATAGGAGTCATATTCAGGTTGCCAGAACCAGCCTGTGTGAACTCAATCTTCGTAACAGCATAACCCTCAGGAGCCGTAATACCCATCATTGCGTACATGGGGAACATAGCAAGACAAGTACCGCGATTGTTGTCTGCGTAGATAGCCGATTGAGCAGAACCAGCAGTAACCTGCAGAGCGACATTGTCAACAGTAAAGGTCTCATTGAAGATAAAGCCCTCTGGGTCAGTCAGTTTCGTACCAACCTTGTGCAGACTCTCATTAAAAGCGAAAGTCACCTCTGTAGGCTGTACGCCAGCAGCAACAATAGCGTCGGCAGAGATAGGCATCAGGAACCAACCTGTGATGTAATAGATCAAGATACCAGTAATCTTGCTGGCAGCCTCAGGCCATACATAGTCTGTAGGCAGTACACCCATATAGTCGCGAGCCTTGATTGCCAGTTCATTACCATCAGCATCTTTTAAGGTCTTGTTCTTACCACTACCACTAATGCTAACGTTCTCCAATGTAATCAGACGACCGTAGTTTGCCTGCACAGCAGCCTCGCTGGCAGTCATTACAGTACCTGCCAGCGTGGTGGTAGTAGCCTCGAAAGTAGTTGCATCAGTAGCGCTCAACTGGTGCTCCACCATGACATTATTCATATCCACAGAAACATCCGTTGCCTTCGTGCCGATGATATATCCGTTGAGTGCAGTAGCAGCTGTCAGTTCCACACCCTTGATGACTGTAGCACCTGTAGCATCCTCTACATAGTAGTTACTACCCTTCACACCATTCACGCGAGCGTTGGTCAGTGTCAGTTTGGCCACCTTGCCGTCCTCGATAGCGTTGAAAGTAGCAATGTCAGCAACCTCTGTGTCGTAAGTAACGGCACCCGGCTTGACAGTCTCGCCGTTCTCATCAGCAATGGTGACGACAATCTTCAACATCTGGCGATTTCCGCTGTTGGCATGATTGAACACCACCTCAGTAGCATTTCCTGTCCATGCGTTATCAGCAACAGCACCGTTATTGGCAGTCAGGTCGAACGTGCCACTCTTCATGGTTACAGCAATCGTTGTCAGTGCCTTTCCCTCAGGGGCATTGAACTTGATAGAGCCCAACTTATAGACATAGAGGGCCGTAATGCCGCTGTTGTCCTTCATCAGTCGACAGGGCTGGGTGGCATCACCTTGAATACCTGTCAGCGACACACCATCAACCACCAAGGGTTGTGTCAGATTGCCATCAGCAAAATTGGCTCCCTCGCCCACTGGCCAGTTGCCGTTGTTGTTTTCGAAATCAAAGGTAATTTCCTCTGCACTGGCGCTCAGTGCTGCCAGGAACACAAATAGTAGCGTAAAAAGTTTCTTCATAAGCTTGTCTTATATATTTAATAATGTGTACTTCATTGGCGGATAGCGGACTATCGCGCTGCAAAAGTACACATTTTTTCAATATCCTACAATCGCTAAAAGTAGGTATTTTAAAGGGGCTATATTGCCCAGCACTTACTTCACGTTGCCAACCTTAATCAGATACTCACCAATCTGGACAGCATTCAGCGCAGCACCCTTGCGAATCTGGTCGCCAGAGAGCCAGAAGGTCAGACCGTTCTCGTCGCTCAAGTCCTTGCGCACACGACCTACGAAGACGTCGTCCTTGCCAGCAGTCTCGAGTGGCATGGGGTACACGAGGTTTGCAGGGTCGTCAACGAGGGTACAGCCAGGAGCTGCAGCGATGGCTTTCTGTGCCTCCTCGACGCTGATGGGCTTCTCGGTCTCAATCCAAACGCTCTCAGAGTGACTGCGTAACGAGCTGACACGCACGCACATAGCCGAGCACTTGGCATCGGTATGCATAATCTTGCGCGTCTCGTTATACATCTTCATCTCCTCCTTGGTATAGCCGTTGGGCTGGAAGACGTCAATCTGGGGAATGACGTTGTAAGCCAACTGGTGAGGGAACTTCTTGATGGTCTTCACCTCGCCGTCCTCGACCATTTCCTTGTACTGCTGCTGCAATTCAGCCATAGCAGCGGCACCAGCACCCGAGGCGCTCTGGTATGAAGAGACGTGGATGCGCTTGATGTGACTGATGTTCTCCAGTGGCTGCAGTACTACGACCATCATAATCGTGGTGCAGTTGGGGTTGGCAATGATGCCACGCGGACGGTTCAGGGCGTCCTCAGCGTTGCACTCAGGCACCACCAAGGGTACGTCGTCGTCCATGCGGAAAGCGCTGGAGTTGTCAATCATCACAGCACCATACTTCGTGATAGTCTCTGCAAACTCCTTCGACGTGCCAGCACCAGCAGAGGTGAAGGCGATGTCGATGTCCTTGAAGTCGTCGTTGTGCTGCAACAGCTTTACGGTCAGTTCCTTACCGCGGAAGGTGTATTTCGTACCTGCTGACCTTTCAGAGCCAAACAGCACCAGTTCGTCCATCGGGAAATTTCTCTCGTCAAGCAGGCGCAGGAATTCCTGACCCACAGCGCCTGAGGCGCCCACAATTGCTACTTTCATCAGTCTAAAAAAATTCGTTGGTTGTAAATCGGCTGCAAAATTACAAAAAAAGTTTCATTTTGTTCTATATTTGCCAAAAAAGTTGTAATTTTGCAGGAAATAATTGATTTATGATGTCATACTTCCCGATAACCAGTCCGACGCTCATCTTCTTTGTCGTGCTGCTCATCATCCTGCTGGCACCCATCATCATGGGTAAGCTGCGCATTCCGCACATCATCGGAATGGTGCTGGCTGGTGTGCTCATTGGCGAGCACGGAGTGCACCTGCTGGAGCGCGACAACTCGTTCGAGTTGTTCGGCAAGGTGGGACTGTTGTACATCATGTTTCTGGCAGGCTTGGAGATGGATATGGAGAGCGTCAAGAAGAACTCCAGGCGCATTCTCTGGTTCGGCCTGCTAACGTGTCTGGTGCCCTTGGTGCTGACCTACGTGATAGCGATGTGGCTGCTGGACTACTCGTCGACGGCCTCGTTCCTGCTGGGTTGCATCATGGCGTCGAACACACTCATCGCCTACCCCATCATCTCGCGCTACGGCATGGGCCGTCACCCCAGCGTGATGCTCAGCGTGGGAGCCTCGATGCTGTCGCTCTTTATGGCACTGATGATGCTGGCGGCCCTGTCGGCATCGTACAGCAAGGACGTGGGCATCGGCTTCTGGCTGCTGTTCATCATCAAGTTTGCAGCCTTCTGCGTGCTCAGCGTCGTGCTCATTCCGAAGGTGACGCGCTACTTCCTGCGTCGCTACTCCGATGCCATCATGCAGTTCATCTATGTCCTTTCGGTGATGTTCCTCTCGGCAGCGCTGTCGGAGGCTATCGGTGTCGAGGGCATCGTGGGTGCGTTCATTGCTGGCCTTATATTAAATAGGTATATACCCCATGTGTCGCCCCTGATGAACCGCATCGAGTTCATTGGCAACGCCATCTTCATCCCCTACTTCCTGATTGGTGTGGGCATGCTCATCAACGTGGGTTCGCTGTTCGACAGCTGGCGCATGCTGCTGGTCGTGGTGCTCATCGTCTTCTTCGGCACGTTCGGCAAGGCGCTGGCAGCCTATATCTCCAGCATCCTGTTCCGACTGACCAAGGCCGAGGGACACATGATGTTCGGACTGACCTGTGCCCACGCTGCTGGTGCCATCGCAATGGTGATGGTGGGCATGCGACTGGAGGTGGCGCCAGGACAATACCTGGTGAACAACGAAATACTGAACGGTGTGGTCATCATGATACTCATCACCTGCATCATCTCCACGATGATGACGGAGAAGGCCTCGCAGGAACTGACCCTCATGGGCAGCCATGCGGTCGGTGGGTTCCCCGCTGACACCTCCTCCCACTCTCCGAAGAACGAGAAGGTGCTCCTGTGCGTCAAGTATCCTGACATAGCACCCCAACTGCTGGAACTGGCCATCATGATGCGCAACCCCCAGCGCAATCGCGGACTGGTGGCACTGAACGTGGTCTACGACGACCAACAGGCCAGCAACCATCGCGAGGACGGACTCCGACTGCTGGAGCGACTGCAACAGCGCGCCTCGGCAGCCGACATACAGATGCAGACACAGGTACGCTTGTCGTCGAACATTGCCAACGGCATCAAGCACGCCTTCCGCGAGTTCGGCTGCTCAGAGATTATCATGGGCATGCACGTTCACACGGACGTCAATCCGAAGTTCTGGGGCGAATTCCTGCAGAGTCTCTACAACGGCCTGAACCGTCAGATCGTGCTGACGCGCTTCGTACAACCCTTGAACACGCTGCGACGCATACAGGTCGTCGTACCCTCAAGAGCCGAGTTCGAACCTGGCTTCCACCGCTGGCTGGAGCGACTGGCACGCTTTGCAGGCAATCTGGACTGTCGCATACAGTTTCATGGGCGCAACGAGTCGCTGGAACTCATCCGCGTCTATATCAACAACCACCATCCCAGCGTGCGAGCGGAGTACACCTTCATGGCCCACTGGAACGAACTGCCCCGTCTGGCTGAGCAAATCGACCAGGACCACATGTTCGTCGTCATCACCGCCCGTAAGGGTACCATCTCCTACAAGAACGCCTTGGAGCGCCTGCCCAAGGAACTCATGCAGCACTTCTCGGGCAAGAACCTGATGATTATCTTCCCAGACCAGTACGGTACGCAGAAGGAGGAGTCGATGACCTTCACCGCTGCTCAGCACCAGGAGGAGACCAGCTACTATGACGCCTTCGCCCGCTGGCTAGACAAGCAGCGCGCCAAGCGCAGCACGGGTCCCCATTAGACCCATCATCCCCATCATCCCCATTAGACCCATCATCCCCATCATGATTACAATACAAAACATCACCAAGAGCTTCGGCTCCCTACAAGTCCTCAAGGGCATAGACCTCCACATTGATCGTGGCGAGGTGGTCAGCATCGTGGGCCCCAGTGGCGCTGGCAAGACCACCCTCCTGCAAATCATAGGCACCCTGGACCGTCCCGACAGCGGCAGTGTGCACGTCGATTCTGTCGACGTGACCACCCTCTCGCAGAAGAAGCTGGCCGACTTCCGCAATCGCCACATCGGCTTCGTCTTCCAGTTCCACCAGTTGCTGCCTGAGTTCACGGCCCTGGAGAACATTATGATACCTGCCTACATAGCAGGCACCTCGCAGAAGGCCGCCAAGCAGCGCGCCCTCGACCTGCTGCAGTTTATGGGTCTCAGCGACCGCGCCAGCCACAAGCCCTCAGAACTCTCGGGTGGCGAAAAGCAGCGCATAGCCGTTGCTCGTGCCCTGGTCAACAACCCTGCCGTCATCCTGGCCGACGAACCCTCAGGCTCGCTCGACAGCCAGAACAAGCAGGAACTGCACCAGCTCTTCTTCGACCTGCGCGACCAGTACGGCCAGACCTTCGTCATCGTCACCCACGACGAGCAACTGGCCTCGATTACAGACCGCACCATTCACATGCGCGACGGTCTCTTGGACGTCCCTGTGGTCAGCGGGTTTCCCGCTGACACCGAAACCCCATCTACCCCATTAGACCCATTAGCCCCATGCTTAAACTCGGCGACTACAACACCCTCAGAATAAAGAAGCGCACAGACTTCGGCCTCTATCTGGACGGTGGCGAGGAGGGCAACATCCTGCTGCCCAACCGCTACGTGCCCAAGGGCTACGTCATCGGACAGGAACTGGAAGTGTTCCTCTATCTGGACCAAGACGAACGACTGGTAGCCACCACCGAGCACCCCATCGCCAAGGTTGGCGAATTTGCGTGGATGGAGTGCGCGTGGACCAACGAATATGGCGCTTTCCTGAACTGGGGCTTGATGAAAGACCTCTTCTGCCCCTTCCGCGAGCAGAAAACGCGCATGGTCAAGGGCCAGCGCTACTACGTCTATGTCATGGAGGACGAGAAGACCCACCGACTGATGGCTACCTCGAAAGTGGAGCGCTACCAGCAGAAAACGGGCTACGAACAGGCGCTCGACTTCTCTGACGAGCTGCTTCGCTACCTCCAAACCCACGATGGCTACTGCGATTTAGGCGACAAAAGTCCCTCCGAGGACATCTCCGCCCGCTTTGGCGTTTCGAAAAAAGTTTACAAGAAAGCCGTCGGCGACCTCTACCGCCGCCACCTCATTACCCTCGCAGACGACGGTCTCCGCCTCGTCTAGAGCAACTCATTGTTTCTCTTAAGGAGAAAAGTTGTTTCTCTTAAGGCGAGAAGCCTTTTCTCTCTGAGCGATAAGCCATCCCGCTTACCGCCCATTTTTCGTGCATTTGTGCTCGAAAAGTACGTTGTGAAATATTTTTACAAGACACTCACAGCTGTGACAATTAGGACAATTGGACAGCTGTTTTTCCACACCATAGGCTGGCGCTGAAGAATAAGCAAGGGTAATAACATCTACCTATTTATATAATATATTACCTTATTATATACCATATTATATATACCATATTATATATATCATTCTTCTAATTATCTTTCTTCTTCGATTCTTTTCTTGGAGCGTGCAAAAAATGGGGTGTCCTTTTTATTCGTTACGTGGGAGAAGAAACCCTCGATGCTTAGGCGACGCGTGGAACATGACTACGAGCAGCGGTGCGTCTATCTGGTCACGATGACAGTTGAGGGGCGCAGGCCGTTGCTGGGCCGACTGGTAGGCGACGCAGGGGCAAAGGAGCACCCAGAGTTCTTCACGATTATCAGGGACGTGGGAATACCACATGAACAAACGCACCATCTCGCGCAAACAATGCCTGCAACTGAACAGAATGGCAGAATGGATTACTGAACACTAACACAACAAAACATCGCCCAGGGATTTCTCCTTGAGCGATTGCTTTTTTTTCGAGATTACTCCGTATACTCCAGTATATCCCCTGGCTGACAGTCCAGGGCTTTGCAGATAGCCTCCAGCGTGGAGAAGCGGATGGCCTTGGCCTTGCCCGTCTTCAGGATGGAGAGGTTTGCCTGCGTGATACCAATCTTCTCAGCCAGCTCGCCAGATGACATCTTGCGCTTGGCCATCATCACGTCTACATTTACGATAATACTCATAGTTCCAAGGGGTTAGATTGTCAATTCCTGTTCGTCCTTCAAGTCCTTGCCCTTCAGGATAATCTGCGAGAGAATCATCAGCACGAGGCCGAAGATGACGAAGTTGATGCTGGCAGGTTGCCAATAGATGTCGTAGTAAGCCATCAGGACAGCGTCGCGGAGCAGCTGTATATGGATGTAGTCCGTCACATTGCCCACAATCCAGATGGCAACGAGCAGCCAACCTGCCGTTTCCAGCCGTTTGGCTATCTGCGACACAAAGATTTCGCCTTTGTAGACAGAACGTATCACCTTCAGGATGATGACCAGCAGCCAGATAAGCAGTGGCAATGTAGCACACGACAACAGCGTGTTGGTCAACATGTAATCGGGCGACGCATTCTCAAAAGGCACCTTCAGCTTCACCTTCTGCATTTCCACCATGCAGGGCTCTCCCTTCACGCTGCTATAGAGAAACTTGTCGTTGGCGCCACGGATGGGTCTAACGGGAACGGTCACCTCGAATGTCGGCTTGAACTGCACAGTCCATGAGGAGGAGGTGCTGGTGTCGCGCCTACCGTTAGCGGTATCCACATTGACTGTTGTCTGCCTGTCGATTTTTGCAAAGTCTTCCTTCAAGGAATCCAGGGTGAGCACCTCGCCATCGCGTTTATCACATGAGTAACTCTCGTAATTG